>JGI24021J15306_10005980_pt1 | contig 14546 bp, 16 predicted proteins | sample Ectturendosymbi1_FD_15306 | JGI IMG/M metagenome (IMG submission 15306)
CGAAACGTTTGCAAGATGTCAGTTGTATCGTTTGCTTTGGCCGTAGTATTTATTATAAGGCTATTTAGCACTTCCGCTTTTCGTGTACCAAAGTCTTGTTCCACTTTGTTTGGTTTGTCAATCCCCAACGTAATTGCCTGAGACTTTTCAATCAATCAACTGCATCACTCATGTGTTCCTATTTTCCAGGAGCCCGCATACCATATTTAAAAAACAATGGCATTATGATGTGCTAGAAGAAGGACGTAATTTGTCGAAAAGTGCCACTCAACTCACGGGTGGGTATGTCAAAGTTGTGGCCGAGAAGTCGATACGTTTGCGAATTACTGGTTCACACCTGGACTGCACGGCATAAACGGGTGAGGTGCTTCCTCCTGCACGACACGACATCCTAAAATAAACTGCGTACTTTCGCCTTTGTGACGCACAGGCTTTTGACAAGCTACTCGGTGAGGTGCTCCTCCCTACCAGCTGCCAGCAGGGGATGGTAGGTTGATGCGGCTTTTACTGATATCCGCAGTTACCGGGTACCTTTCCGGTGTGGGGATGTGCAGGGTTCACAAAACCGCAATAGAAGGCGGCTGCCTCTGGTGCTGATTCGAAAGTTTCGATTACTTTGCAAACAAACAAAACAATCAATTGAAACATGAGAGTTCGTTTCGAAAGATTCCGAAAATATTCGCGACCACCTTCAAGGTTAAAGGTGCGACTGGACAGGGAGACTGACAAACAATCGTAGCTTTGGCACGAGCGCGTCACTTTATTCGTCAATACCTGAATATGATCTGGAAAAGGTCGTTCCACCAGTTGATCTGGAAGCAGCCACCGTGTGTTTTCATGATCTCGAACATGACAGTCAGACCTCTGCACACAAACACGCAATCGCGTCGAATGTAAGTCACCGCGCGAAGCAGGAAAACCCGATGCGAATTTCAATCGTCACAATACGGTACGTAACAATGCACCCGGGTAATGACGGTCGCCTGGCGAACACAGCGTGCTGCACGAACCATTCACTCATTCGGCGAAGACACTGAAATCACGGAAGCATTGTTCGTTTTGACGGAAATACGAGATCGTTGACCATCGTCGCGACGCTTACGACCACGGAGTGAACCTCACCTGGTTCTGACGTCGAGCTTGCACCTGCTGATGATACAGGACAGTTCGAAAAGGATGGGGAACCACCCTCGAACCCAGACGCGCTCTCCGGGACTCGAACCACCGACCTCGTCGCCGATCAAGTCTTCAAAAAGCTGCAAAACAGTTTTTGCAATACTGAAAACCGAAAATACTAAGGCACTGCCTCGACATACGTAACTTGTACAAGGGTTCTTAACCTGGTGTCCATGAATGTCATTTGAAGGGTTAATAGGCTTTGCTCTGACATTTCGATTACTGCTACGACGATTAAAACCTAATTTCAGATAATATTGCAACGTTTTTTGAGGGGTCCGTAACCGTTCTTAGGATGTACTAGGAGTCCTTGACCCACAAATGTTTAGGAAACGCTGTTCTGGTTGAAAAAAAGCAAATTGCCATTTCCTGCGTGCAACAGGAGACCCTATCGATGCAAATAAACAGAAGAGGGAAGTACAGCATCCACCACTTCAGAGCAAATCTTTCCACTCACTTGCGGCTTGAGAGCCACGTAATCGGCGCATTGACGTATGAGGCGGATCGCTTCCATGCTCGTGTCAGGGAAAGCACAGCATGAAAATTCGCGCAGAGCAGACACCGCATCTTGGAAGCAATGGATGATGGCCGCGAAATAGAACTGAAACGTTTCGCCTGAAAAAATTGATTCACGGTACATACACCACAGCCTTCGGTTCTTCAACGAAAAGATATTTTTTCAGAAAAAGAAGCCTTTGGTTTACTTCACTTGGTAATTTTAAAAAAATTTACTTGGTAATTTTAAGTCGAACCCCGAAATGACTGTGCTCTTCCGCAGGTGCGGGACTAAATTGTGAAACTTTAAAAGAAAGAAGAGTTGTGATGCAAACTTAGACCAGGTACATAGCAGCACTGCTAGTCGCTGGTGGCGGAACTATACGTGCCTTTGCAATAGAACGTTACTGAGGCGTGAAGTTTTCCTTTAAACCTGAATGCCGAACATTTGCTGGCTGATGACCCACCTACTTGACACTCCCTAGAAAACATCGGCACGGCTTACTTATTATGTGAGAGGTTGTTTGGAAAGCGAGTTCCACAATGGCTTCATCTTGGTGAGCTGCCGCCAGTGTGAACACAGTGAAAATATTCTTCCATCCGGACTTGATGTTTGGCGCCTGCAAAAAAAGCAAACATCATCCACTGAATTAACCGTTTGAAAAAAGAGAGATGTTTTTATTTTGCCAAAGACGCGAGTGCGAAGTATTTGGACTGCACACGACAACCGCTGATGAAAAAGTAACGCAACAGCGAAAACGATTTTCCGACCTGCGAGGTGACCATTTGCGCGATGCATCTGACCACCATGTCTTCTATCATCAGTGAGCTGTTGTGCTTCATGATGTGCTCGAACGGACGCAGGAAGTCCTTCTGGAAGCTGAAGCCCGGGAGTTCCCCCTTCTCGAGAAACTTCATGGAGAGCTGACGCAGGCTGTCGACCGCGAAGAAGGCGACGGCCTCATCGTCGCTGCATCCGACCACGTTGAAGTGGTCGCCTGAAGCGGCAGGAGGTAGAAAATGACCAAAGATAACCAGGGGTATCGTGGCTATGAGGAGCCGTAGAAATAACAGAGACCTATGCACACTTCAACTTTCGAACCTTTTCACACAAGAGCATGTGCTGAGAAAACTTGGAAAATGACAAGAACTGGAAACACGTGCGCTACGATAGGAATGCAAATGCATTGTAGCTGATGAACATTAGCAATCTACAAATATAACGCAACTGCAAGTGCTGTCCTTGGATTCCTGATTAACGCAAATCTACTGAAGTCCAGCAGTTTCTAAACAATCTACAAAATCAAAACAATGTTGAGTAGAAACCTTCGTAAAACTCCCAAGTCGGATTAATCGCATGAACTAAATGCGGGAAGAATCTAATTATATTTACCAAGGATTGCCCATATTCGCGACCACTGTATCCTGACACGGCCCATGTTGTAATAGGAGATCTCGACGATCTTCTGCAAGCAGAACTTCCTCGGATGGGAAGGATTGCACAGCTCGCTCAGTGATACTTTGCTCAACCATTGCACGAAGTCCACTGCGTGAACGACAAAGGACTCAGTCGATATCAGGCAACCAGAGGAAATGACATGATTCAACAAATAAACTGACAAAATGTTGTAGACGACCGGACAAAAGAGATTTTAGCAAGATAATTTAATCGTGTTCAAACCGCCTGAAAGTCAAAGCAGATTTTACTAAACGTAACGACTTTATGTTACAATAGGTACTCCAAGTCTAAAAAACCTCACAAAAACGATCTGCCAAGAAACATCTCGTTGTGGTCGGGAGTCGACGCCACAACCCATTGACTGCAAGTTGGTCAAACACACACATCACTTTTAGCGTATACTATAGCACAACGTTGGTGATCGATAAAAAAGCAACTGCCAGGCACAGCACAGAGGCAAACTCCAGCTCACCGATCGCATCTCCGTCGAGTCTGGTCGATCCGGTGAAGATCCGATCGACGGCGACGACGATGTTCTGCGAACTCGTTTCACCCATCGATTCCTGGATCGTGGCGAGCTTCTTCTGCTCCATGCCGAAGGTCTTCGTCAGAACTGCAGGGGAGGAGGGGGGAGGCGATGAGCGTTTCAAGTAAGCACGGTGTGCATGGCAGCAGAGTGCGCAAAAGTTGAGCGGCGATAAATATCGTTTTGCAAGTACCAAGTTGAGGTTCTCTACATTTTATACACCCAGGCACCGGTACGTGAAAAGCACGCGCGAACGAGAAACTCACTCGGGTTGTTGTCAAGCACCACGGCCGATCGCTTCATCGCAGCAGTCGCCTGATCCTTGGCGCCGGAGCCGATCAACTGAAGCAGCTCCAGGTGGGAGATGCACTTGAGGATCTGCCATCATATCATGGCGCTGGTTAGTTGCTTCGGAAAGCGGGAATGTTTTAAATCTCGCAAGTAAGTTTTAAAAGGGCAACGTTCTTCAACGGTACCGACACCAGCTGCGATGTTCCTCGGAAAATTTTACAGACAGAGGATTTGACGAACTCAATAACGTTGTAGTTAAGAGGAGCTCAATCAAGATCTTAACTAGGTGCGAGAGAAAAGCAATTACGCACTGAAAGCCAGCATTTTGGAAAACGAAGAATGTTTACGAAGGATTATCTTAAATTTTCTTCTCGAACTTTTCGTGCTTTAAAAAAAGAAAATGAATTCCGTCACAACAAACATCAAAGTCATCCAACCTCGTGCCAAGACTCCTGCAAATAGTTGCCGTCTGTGTAGGCGATCGATATTAGGATCTTGATGGACTCGATGTTTTTCCACTTGAGTTCACGAATGCCGGCGGTGGCTTGCAGGAGAGAGAAGCGAGAAAGAGCTTGGATGAACGTGTCGCGTTCCAGCTGCGGTAGAGAGCACAACATGTAAGCTTACCGATGCACACGTACCCAGCAATAACATTGTTGCAACTCAGCACGTCATACCCAAACGGGTGCCTGACGTGCGAAACGCATTCTATTCGCAACATAAATCTTGTGCGACCACCCCTGCGAGTATTAAGTCGCATCGAAAATTTAAAAAAAAATTTTTTAAGGCTGCCTTTAGAACAGACGCAAGGTATGATGCAAACACTCACCGCTAAGCCGAATATGCAAGCGACACGAACGGCGTACTTCATCCCGTTCAGACACAGAGTGGTCACGTCTTTGTCTTCGAAATCTTGGAGTCCCATCGAGAACGCCACCATCATCGACCGCCAACACAACTGCGGAAAAGAACACAACAGATACGAATCCCCCGCAAAAGTCTGCTGCTCGTTTGACACAAAGTCAGATATTCGCTGTTATATTTCGGCGCACGACGGAATGCAATAGACTCGCGACAACATTTTCTTCAGCGGGCGTGACTTTTTGTTTGTCTTCATTAACCATGCTGCCTGTACGTTCTATTATTAATTATCCTAGAGCAGACGGCCCGATCTTAAAAAGTCTGACCTTTGAATTTTCGTGGCCTACTGATGCAGCCCTCTCTCTGAAAAGTCTGCCTACCACTGGTTTAAAATATAAGCATTTGAAAAAGGGACCAAGCATAAAAACATGCAATCAAATGATCACAAAATTGTGGTCATTTTTTTGGAGTCAACATCCAAGAAAACGTGAAGAGTGCAGTTGAACAAACACCATCTTAAATCGCGACTGCGATAAATTCCAAAGTGACGTAGGCTTAAATCAGTCCAACACGTTTCTACTCAAGTACAAACGCGACAGAAGTGCAGCGGAACTTCGTTAATACCACACAACTAGTGAATAACTTTGACAATGGTTTTGACGAACACTGATAAAAATACGATTTGCGGCAGCTCAGCCTCAACCGCACACAGTAGAGCGGAGAGTCTGGCTGCAGCTGATAACAACACGACACAAAAGCAAGAGTTATTTCGTTCTTCTTCCGTTATTGGCAAGTTTCGGTAAACGCAAGATCGCAGAGTCATGAGCAGCTCTTACGTCGCGAGGAAACCACTCAACGCGCAGAAAAATCAATAACCATCCCACCAGAGTGCGACATCGAATGGATAGGTCATTTCTCCAAAAGCAATGATTTAGACAAGACTGGTTTAAATGCAGTTGAGGATATTTCGAGGACACTGGCGCCGGAGATTACATTCGCTTCGCAAGTCAGACTTCACAAAACATGGATTTCAGCAGTAACTTGACAGAATACATATGGCTTGATCGTTCAAAACCAAACAAAACTTCTCCCGAAGTTTTCAAAAAAGCTATTCGTCGTTGTGGAAACACCGATGACGTCAAGCGAATCTACCAGTGACGTCTAAGACTTCGAATGTACTTCGAGGTCGCACCCACGGACCAAATCTGTCCAAGAATCGAGAGGCCTGCGACTGCAGGCACGGGAATGTGCCTGTAACAAGGCACCGAATCGCTCGCTTACGGCGTCAATCAACAACAGCGCCCGCTACTTGCTAACCTTGAACATGGGTCGCACGTGCTCGTAGTGGGTAGAGCTGATGAACTCCGCTTCGACATGACTCGCCGCTTCCATCAGCGCCTTGGCAGTGCTCGCCATCTCCCGCATGTCTCGTATGCGCTGGGCAGCAGACGTTGCACCTGCATCCCACGAAGGTTTGAGCGACACGATATATCGCCGACAAGATTTTTTTTAGTAACTTTCGATCAAGTTCAGTCATTGCCAAGTTCAAAGGTCACACCTCCCAGACAATTTGTAAATTTCACCGGTGCTGCAATCCGACAGTTCTCGTCTTTAACAAAGCCTAAGCAGAGTATCTCTAAAAATTGGTCGAAAAATGCTTGAAATTTATTATTTTACTTGTGAATAAAAAAATAAAGAACCTAATCCGTCTGTTTTCTATTTAGTCTCTGTGCTCCATCTTCCACATGGTACGTCGGCAATATTGATTGAAATCGATCGCCATGGCTCAGCAAGAAATAGTAAAGGCTTTGAATAAATATCTCAAGGAAAGCGAGGCAGAACATGTTCTTTACCAAGAAAAACACAATATCAGTAGACGTTTAAAAACACGTTACGCCAGAAGCTTATACCGGACCTCTGTAGTTGCTGGTCTTGGCGCCAGATCGCGTTGACTTTAGGGTTATTCCCTTTTGCTTGATCTGATCGTAGATGTTCTCGAGATATTCGCGCGGCAAGTCCTTGCTGTCATTGATGCCTCTGTTCATCTTAATGTAGCTTTCCTTCGATATTTTGTGCTTGACCTGGAAACGTCAGTTCAGTGACAATGGGAGTCGAATGAAAAATACAGAAACGGACATCACGTGAATCTCGGCCCAAGTCAAACACAACCATCTAAGCATCCACAAAAGATAGAGAGCTGATCTCGCCGCGCAGACAAAATCATACACGACAGGGAAGGGTAAAAACGGATGATACAAGCAATCTTGAGATTCAGAATAATCACTACAAAAATTTAACAAATCATTACATATCGCAATTTCTGGTCTGGATCCAAGATTCTGAAAAAATGGCATTGCATTAACGTTGTATCGTCAACAATAGACTGGACCAACTCGTTCACCTACTTAAGGATTGGCGGGTGTTGAAACGTTTACCGTTTATTTTTTCCAACTGCTCGGCAAAGACAGCTGCGCATCTGCAATGATAACGTAGCTCCTTGGAACTCTCACCTGGGTGCTGTTAAGGTCTGTGGTCAGCATGATGATGCTGTACGCGAGAACGTACGCTGCGTCTGCAGATGCGAAGACGGTACCACTGCGAAAGCATAAAGAAAATGTCAAGTCGAGAAAATTCAGCTCCACATGCTGCCAAACGAGACTGGAAATATTTACAACCATTGCTAACTGCTACTATTTCAAGTCGTGCGTTTACTGTTTTCACGCGTCATTTAAGTTTGTTCATTTGTTGGAAAACCAGGTTGAACTTGGTTTACCACCAGTCCGTTTGTAATGACTTTCCTTAAATCGACACACACATCAAACCGTGGAATCGCCGTAGCGCTCCTTGGGCAAGAGCGTTCACCTCAACCGCCCCGGCAAGAAGCACGATTCAGGCTTCGGCCTGCCGCCACCGCAATTAACAAAAATAAAAAAAAATCGTAGAATATCTGCACCATACACGAACAAGAGCATGTCGCTTCACTGCATCACAGAAAATTCTCGTTACAAGTCAGGATGCACAGCTATTCGAAACAACCCGCACAAACACATGCGGAGAATATGCTTGAGAAAAACAAATAGGATTTCGAAATTGAAATGAAAGCAACCTCCGGCTAAGCAAGTGGTTCTGTGCCAGCAACCACAGCTACCAACAACAGAAGCTGTTTTTTCTTTTTTGTCTGTGAATTCTTCCTTTGCAAAACAAACTGGCTAGTTATCTGAAGTAAAGGCCTGCACTGACCGGATCGGAACCATTACAGGTCTGGCCGTCAGTCCATGAATGGCTCTAGCAGTGTTTTTTTGGAGTGGCATACGCACGCGTAGTTCGTTTTATTCTACATGCACGCCTTCCCATAAAAGTCAAGCTTATGCGGGAGATCCCTGAGAGAACAGCTTTGCTGTACAGGCCAAGTAGCACTAATCTTAAACATTTCACACTGAGAAGGCCAGGGGCCGGGCTGGGCCTAAATGGGGGGCCAGGCCGTAAAAGTCTACTCGGACAGGACTCTAATTTGAAGATTTTTCAAACTTTTTTGAAAAACTTTCCGGCCAATGAATAAATTGCCCACAATAAATAAGATTTGCAAAAGTACGGGAGCCGTACAGCGTTACCATCTAATATTCCTTGCTTCAGTGGCGGCGGCAAAATAACAAGTCATTTTATCAAACTGTCCCAAGCCCTGCTCCAAGTCAATGAATCGAAAGTTCGACCAAAATATAAGAAACAACATTTTCGCATCACACCAGCTGATCGCGGTTTGAACGCCCACTTATTAGCTCAGCAGCAAAAATCAAGGAGTTGAGCTGGTGTTTTGACCGTTCGTTGGAGGTAACAGGTCACAGCAAAGTTCCCTAAATGCCCGATGGGTGATTTGGTATTTAGACTTCGTGCTAATCACCATTCAAACCATGCAACTTTGCATTTGGATAAACACAACAACCGCAAGTTTTTTTTCTGTAAGCCAAACTCATACAGAACAAAAGCACAAACGTTTTAAACACAAGACCAGCGCTTTTGCGTGCAGCCAAGCCTTCATATCAAGATGCGATAATAACAGTTAATTTGCGAAGGTTGTAAAATAAGGCTCACGCTGAGACACGCTAAGCTTGGTCGCCGTAATTCCTGACAGTTGCAAACTATCATTAATTAATTATCAGCACATGTCACGATAATCCTCATCTTCCTCAGTGTTGATGATTTCCAACAGGCTCCAGAAGAGCCATACCACAGTGACGATGGTGACAACATAGGCACCCAGCCTGATGATGTGCCAGATAATCAAAGTGGAACTTTATGCACGGGAAGTGAGATAAGTCGTGTCAAAAATGTTGCGTCTGACAAAGAAGGAATAAATAAATCGAACAGCCTGGTCAGCTGGCGCATCTGGTGAGGCTTGCGAGCACGAAATTTCAAAATTTTTCGCAACTATTGGATTAACAAACGATCCTACTTCATGGTGTAGTGAGTCGGAAAGTATTTAGCCCAATGAGGACCGTGCACCTACAGTCACAACAGAGGTTTTCCCCGAAACGAGTGGGCACGTAAACTGGGGAGCACGCCCCCAGGCCTCCCTGGCATTGTTGGGCCCTCGCTTTTTCACATCAACGATTTCTAACATTATGACTTGAAGCTCTGCTCAAAAATTCCTGCGCACTCCACTGAGTGGGGCCACGCTAAAGTGCTTCCAATCGGGCCCCGCACTTGCTCAGGCCGGCCCTGCTCACAACCTCTGGTGCGACTTGCTTGATGAGCGCAACAACGCCATTTCGAATGCCGACCGTCGCCCTTGCACCGTCTGTGGACACAATTTTCCATTTCAGCCACATCACACCGTGTTCTGAAAAGTTATCGGGCAAGTTTGCAAAGATACTGGCTGCAGTGGTGTCTATACCAGTAGGAAGATAAAACAGATAGTTCGTGGCTCAGCACAGAGATTGAATAGCTACTGGTCTTGTGCAACTGGAGGAGCAACAAAAATTGATATCAGCTCAGCTTTGCCTTGCAGTTGCACATCTTTTGTTTCCATCATGACGTAATAATAGAAGTAGATAAAAAGTTTCGTGGCAGCTGCCGGTAACTTCTAATACATTTCTATGTTGAGATCAGTGGCGTACGCAGGAAATTTTCATGGGAGGGGTTTCATTCAGGGCCGCAACCAACTGATCTTTTCGGGAAGGGCAAAATGATGTAACTTGTTGCTGCACCATACAAATACATACGTTTGTGAAAATTTCGGGGGGTAACTGGCCGATTGCCCCCTTCTGGTTGCGGGCCTGGTTTCATTCATTGGCATATGGTGGTCATTTGTATTTGGTGTGCGCTGTTTGTGACGTCACAATATGACGTCATATTCGTGTTTCCAAACCAACGTTTTAGCGAAGTTTGTTGACATAATATGCATATTCGTCTGAAAGCACTCCCCTTAATTCATGTGTTATTGAACAGAATATAAACTATTAGCGCTCCAGGTTAGGATATCGGAGGAAAATACACTCAACGCTACTACACAGCAGTTCATAACTGCAAAAATATCAGGCTGCGTGTTAAAACAGGGGAGTAAATCACGCTCATCACTGCATCAGAGCAATTTACAACTGCAAAATGAGGCTGCACTGATGTTTTGTCGAATAAGTGCAGTGGAGCACAGGTGTGCGGCTGGATTGGCTGACGCACACCTCGGTTTGCAAGATCGAATCTTGCTAAACTACACAAGAATTGAGAATGCGCATAAAGTACGCAAGTAAACTTTCGATTTTTGTTATGTATAGAAGTCCAGCAAACTTATAGTTTTCCTTTTTCCCTGGTGAGACATTATCAAATGCCTGAATGCTTCTATTTTAACAACTGCTGTTTTTTGAGCACGTGCAACAGTTCTATCATGCTACAGAAATTACTAATGCAGCCAATGCGGTCAGCGCATGCGCTGCTCAGCCATAGCAGACAAAACAACAAAACAATTGTTTCGGATAAAGTGACCTATCGCGGAACACAATCTTAAACATGCGTAGTGGACGAAATGCCTGCAAAAAGTGGTGAGATGGTTTCTGGATGCAGGCGATAACCCAGATTCCCACCAAAACCTAATTATTAATTTTTGGCCCATTTACAGTGTGCCTTGAAATTTGCATGCAAATTCATTCCGTGGTATTTGCATTAATTCGACAAATTAACAAGCAAAAAGTACGCGAAAACAATTAATCTCCTTTGCGCAGGTAATAAAGTTTTCGTAAAAGATCAAGCTGAAGGGGGGGGTTTAACGTCAACCCCCCCAACCCCTTGCGTACGCCCTTGGTTGAGATATTCAAACTATCAAATATGAGCGCAATGTCTAACTACTTTTCGCTGTGCACGGTACCATGCTTTACAAAAATAAGAAAGCTATTAAACAAACAGAGGATTTTTAATAATACGTTTATAACAACACAACCGGATTTTGTCATCCGCACTCGTCCGCACCGTGTTTGTCATCTGCACCGCACGGTTTTCTCATCCGCACTAGTGCGTACCGTCGCACAGGTTGAAAAGCACTGCTCTACATTACTGGATCAACTTAACCCTGGACTGTCAAGGCGCGGTGTGTTCACAGGCGCATGCGCACTCAGGTGCATGGAGGATTAACGACATGTCCAAAATGTTTTTTTCTGAAAATGAAGTATGAGCAGTTGGTGGCGCTCCTGAGCAGTGCACCCCCAGGATGCCGCTGGAAACAACGGCATTAAGTAATAAAGGCCACTTTTCCCGGATTGCATTGTAAAGCCAACACAACAAAAAAAGATAAGCGGTTCGAGAAGCAAGCATCGCAGAGACGATTGGCAGACACCATTTGACTGGGAATCGTCGTTAAATCACCCGCATGTGGGAAGCAACGGCCTGTTTTCACTGCATGTCCACACGACATATGTTTGCAACAAACATAGTACAACCTGCAGCTGGTGCAACGGACCGCAAACAAGCATGGCAGGCACAACATCAAGCATGAACTTACTGTGGGTTGCAATCGCAATATCGACTCGCAAACTTCTCCATCATCCGATCGATCTTCTGCGCTTCGCCAGGAAGTCGGAAGCCTTCCAGAAATAGTCTCAGAGCGGAAACGAACTCCATGCCGGTGAAATCGAGCAGGTCGACATATGCGTACATGACCTCTTTGTTCAACCTGTTGACAGGCGAAATTACAGTTGCAGTGTTCAGTCGTGTTGAAGAAAGGGCAGCATCGATCGTCGCCGTCAAAACAGTCTTTTGCACCGTAACGTACTTCTCGTGCTCCCCGAGGTAGTCGCCTACTTCCGTAGGGTTGAGGCGCGTTTCCGACATCAGGAATTCGGCGATTTCGGACGGCGACGAACCGATCATTCCCTGAGCTTGAAAGAAGGAAATGCCCTTCGTCGGCTTCCGATTGAACCTGACAACGAACGACTGTCATATTATTTTTTTTAAAGCCTATTCCGTTCGTGAAACAAAAGAAGAGTCTCATCTACAGCAGAGGCTCGTTTTCATTCAAACAGAAGACCGCAGAAGGTATGTTTTAACGGTGGTAAAGTCAGGCCTGGTCGTGCGACGACCCACAACGTATTTATTTCATCAACTTGCGAATGACAATTTACTCTCGGTGCTTGCAAATCAAAGAGAGATTCTTATAATGTGCTATTTTTGACGGAAGAAAGATTTCAACAAGAGCCACAAATCTGATTAATCTGATTTCCCCAAACAGTGAAAACACCAGAGCAGGCTTGTTAACTCGCAATTAACAAACCTCTGCTACACAAGAAGCACTTTTCAACCAACTGTAACACTTTTGAACCCCAAGGCAGTGCTTGTGCAGACGCCCAACAAAGACGATGCACCTGTCAAAGTATGTTTGAAACAAAACCAAATGCACAAGCAGTGAACGGGCGATGCAAGAGCACGTCACTGTTTTATTTAAGAAAAAATAAAGCAGCGAAACGGGCACTTTCGCATAAAAGGCATTGTGCCAAGCAAACTCTGCTCTACATCACGTCTCAAGTAAACACAGACTTTTAGCGACAAATAGTTAATCTGCAGCGTTGATCCGACTCCGGAAATTTTTTGTTTTCTGTTTTTTGTGCGGATTCCTTTCTGGCCCACCCAGTACCAATAAGCCTGACAGAACAGCCACGCGATTTGCAAACGCAGTAAATTCCAAGCACTCCTAACAAAGAAGTAAACTCTTAGCAAGACATCAATGACTCAGGTGTCCAGTGGAGCGGCTAATCTACCAGCGCAGATGAATAATGAGGAAGGTGCGTTTTAGGCGCAGTTCCATGAACGGTGAGTTTCGACACACAACAAATTAGTTTTTACCACAACTTTGCCTCTAATGTTCGTCGACATCGCACACAGATTCATATTCCCTGAAACGCACACGTTTTCACCGCGCAAATCTCACGGACGTTCACTTACATCTCGATTCCCTGCTCGAGGATGTCCTTCTGCTGTTTCGCCACTTCGAGCGCCTCGGGATTGTCCGCCTGGACGCCAGCGCCGCTGTTCTGGGTGTGCTCGGACGTGTCCGAGTGCAGGGACTGGTGGCTGCCCATGTTCGAGGTGGACGAGGTCATGGAGAGGTTGCCGGCGTGAGCGACATCGGGCAAGTGTTCTTTGCCTGTGCGAGAACGAGTCGCGCTCGTCAGTTCAATAACCACTTCGTGAGGGGGGGTGACGTAACCGACCCACGCAAACGATGCGCAGGCATGAACTATCCCCCCAAGGGTTTAGGGTTGAACTAAAACCATTGTTAAGAATCAAGAAACCCGGGTAAGCGAAAATATGGATCAGGAAGTAGATCGCTTCAGAGAGCAACCGCCGAAAGCTGATGGTTCCAGCTAATTTACTGCTGTGTTGCTTAGAAACAATGTGACGCTTTCCAAGCCAACGCATCATCAATCTCACCGAGATGTGACATGGAGTGCGGGTTCACGTACAGTTCCTTGGACCACTCGACCATGCAGTGCATTATCATCACCAGACATTCGAGGCTCTTCTTCCTCAGCGATTGCTCCTGTATTTTGCGGTGAGAATGAGAGAAAAACTTCCAAGTCTGCACTCGCTGAATATTCGCGCATAATTAACAACAAGGCAGACAATCACTATCACGCACGCATGCGATAACAGCCGTCAACTTCGCACAACCCCTCAAACCGAACTTTGAAAAACCACGAGATTATAGTCAAAGAAGTACGCAGAACGGATTGAACCTGTAACGGAGTGACACCGGAATGGCTGTGGGAAAATTGGGCGAGCTTGGTCAACAGGGCCACCAGTTGGTGAAAAATGTTGGCCGCGTTCAAGTCGCAGTCGTAGTTGACGTATATGTCGACCATACACTGCGCGTCGGAGCAAATCTTCAGGAGAGTTTCCAGAACCATCCACTTGTGACTGAACGATGATGAGGACGACTCGAGAATATTTAAAAATATTTCCTTGAAAAAGACCTGAAAAAGAATCAGTACCAATGTTTTATTTAAATAAGAACAACAACAGCAGCAACTATTTATTTTTGCCAGGTTCACACTATGTAGACCAGGGGTGTCAAACATACGACCCGCGGGTGAAAACCGGCCCGTTAAGAGGTTGAATCCGGCCCGCGGGAAGATTTCGTAAAGTAAAAAACTTCATTTGATTGACAAGTTTATCCAGTCATACTTCGATAACTGGTGACTAGATTTCAATTACTTGAAACCTTAACGCAATTGCTTATATTTTATTGTTTCCACTGTT
>JGI24021J15306_10005981_pt1 | contig 14546 bp, 13 predicted proteins | sample Ectturendosymbi1_FD_15306 | JGI IMG/M metagenome (IMG submission 15306)
ATGTGGTTCTGTTATGCAGGAAAAAGGAAAGCGTAACAGAGGAGGAGATTTCAAGCCTGTGTTGCGTTGCCCTCGAAAGGGATGTCAAACCACGTCAAACCACACGGTCTGTTCGTACAGGAAATAAATTTTTCCATTATACGAATATTAACAACAAATTGCACTGCAACCTGAGCCTGTGTGAAATATTAGAATTAATATTTCTCTTTGTATTGGATATACCAATGTCTACAGTATCGAGTCTAACAGGAAAATCTGCTAATACTGTTACGGACCGGTTCAACATGTGTGTACATCCACAGTTTCTCACCAACGACGAGGAAAGATGGTCAGAACAACAGATAACCCCATCCAAATTGGTGAGGCAAGATTTGCTTGTCGACGGAAGTACAACCGAGGAAGGATGCTGAATGGAGACAACGCTCCTTTGTCTGAGGACAGTGACGCAGATCAAGAAAACAACAGAAACCACGGGCGTAGAATTGATGGGCCTTGGGTTTTTGGTCTTAAACAAGGCTCAGACTGTCGGTACTTTTGGGCAGAACGGCGTGACCGCAACACTCTAATCCCTATTATTTAAAGGGAATGTGCATATGGTTCGGTTATTCATTCAGATGAGTGGCCTGCTCATAGCAACCTAAATGCCATGGGGTATTAGCATTCTACAGTGAACCACCAGTAACATTACGTGGATCCGGCGACAGGAGCACACACACAGGCAATTGAGCGACCGTGGTTGCACTCTAAAACGATGATACCGAAAAGAATGCGAGGTGTTAGTTGCCAGCTGTTCCAGTCTCATCTTGATGATTTTTGCTGGAAGGAGATGAGAAAAAATTCCAATGATCTATTTGTGTCATTCTTAGAAGATGTACGAGACGTGTATCGCTAGAATAAATGTATGGAAATATTATTTTTTACCTTTCTTCCTATAATGGAGAGCTAGATCTCACACTATAGTGTGGTAGACCTCACGCTATAGTAGCACCTCTCACCGATCTCGGTCATCTTTGCTGTACGAAGCAAGTTGGAAAAGACGCTGTGCAAAAATATAAAGAGGAAAGCCTTTGAAGCCTGAATCATGTATCGATAAGCAGTTTCAAATTCTGTTGACAGTAAACGTCCACATTTACCAGCCAACTTTGGCATTCACCGGAAACACCAAGTTCTTAGTTCGTGTTACAACACTGTGACATGAAATTAATTTTAAGCCGAAAGACAGTAACAGCATAAAGATGAAGAATGGTCTTAAAGGTGCATCAGCTTTTATCACTACCGCTAGCAAAAAAAGAGCGCAGGCAGGAACAGCCGCAGGAGGTGAACAAAAGCCTTTGTGACCAGACAAAAGTCCAACATGAGAATGCACAATCTGACGTCATCGACTCGGCAAACATGAGAGCCATGGGTAAACAGGCTGAACGCTCATTCAAAAGCCCATACCTAACTTCACCTCGTTTCTTTCAGCATGTGAACATCGAAGCTATATTTTATGGAGCGGAAGCGTCGGCTGAAAACTCAACTATGGAAAGTACGAAGCAGAAAATTCGTCAATTATCAGAAGCCATTCTTCGCTATACCACGTTCCAGCGGGGTGTTTCCTCTCCAAACCAAGAGACATTCTTTCATGGATGAAACACTGCTTTCCTTATAATGCATCCTGTCGAGGTTGTTGACGAACACTCAACCTTTGATCATACACTAACCATCGTGTAATTTCTTCAAAAGATGTCACCCAACCTACTAGTTAGGAAGGCGTCACAGATCAATTATTATTTTAAAACTGGAATGTCAAGCCATAAGAGACCCTGGATCAGAAACTAAATATCCAAGTAGTATAGAAGAGTGGTGTCCAACACGCGGCTCGCCAGCCGCCGGTTTCATGCGGCTCTTACGTAACTACCAGTACCAGAAGTCCCACTAAATAACATCCATAACAATAAATGCATTGTGAAGTTCGGTCATGGTCATGTTGGTGTGTGATATATTTACAATAAATCTTGTTGAACATAGGTATGTGTGTGAGTGAGGAAGAGATGGGGTGATGTTCATGTGTGCTATGTGGCTCTTTGGTGTAACACAGGAAGAAATGTGGCTCTTGGTCTTTGACTGGTTGGCCACCTCTAGTATATAATTTAAAACGAAACGAGCCATGGTTAAACTCAAGTCCTAGTTCTGTAGCAACGCGATGTTGCAGGGAAGGACCAGTTACGGTGGTCTTTAACAAATTTGACAACACAAGTCAGAAACAAATTTGAAAAATGGGATCGGTACACTGTGCAAACGAAACGACCGCCCAACAACAAACCTCATAATTCTGAAACATCTTTCTCTTGTGCATCAATGGGTTCCGACAGGAAAAGAAGCAATGATAACAGTCAGAGCACATAAGTTAAAACCATAAGGTGCCACGAACAGGACAGACGGGGAAGCGCGAAAGCTAAGACCAAAGGTTTTGAAATTTTGTGGACGAGTTCGAGGCCAGAACCGAGCGTAATTTCGTAAAAGTTTGTTTGAGACAATCACGCTTAAAGCCAGACTACATCAACAGTCAAAATACTTTTTTGTAACACGCAATATTTGCACTGCGTGAGCGCCGTGAGTATAGTAAACGCACTTTTTTCCTGAAGAAACTAGAGAACACAACCAGGAGGTTTCGAAGGAGTTCGACTCCATGACTAAGATTCCAATAAACCTTTCACAAGTATTACTTTACCTCCTGAATAAATTTTGTAGCCGCAAAAAAACTGCTTTACTTGTTTCAAAAGATATTACCAAAGGCACTGTATCTCTGCCGTGGAGTAACAAATTAGACAAAAATTGGTCTCATCGACGAATTTCGAAACATCCAGGCGAGTTAACTGACAACCGGGTTCAATCCTAGTGCACAACTGACGCGTTCTGCGAATAGACTTAAACGGGTGGTTTGAATATAGCCACCATCAAGTGGTAATTACGTCTTACGATGACAATAGCGAAGGGTTTGCCATATAAAATCTCAGATATGAAATGATTCCATCCAGTTTTCATACTTGTGCAAAATCTCCCGCATTCTTAAAACCGCTCCTATTTTAAAAAAGCAAAATAGCACCCTGCGCCCAAACGGAAGCGATACCACCCACTTTGGAGAACCCTGCGCCAATCCATGCATCAAGAAACCCGATTGTCAAGGCTGTAAAATCATGGGGTTTTAAGGATGTTTCCGAAAACTACGTCTTCCAACCATATCACCTACCGAATTTGCTCTACAAAGGACACGCAACATTAGCTTCCGTTTTATTTCAGTTTACGCAGTGTTTGAGCTCCGTTAAAATATCTTTAAACAATACAAAGCGTGAAAGCAGAACTTGAGATTCACGAAAGAGTTCACCACAGTACACTGCCACCCAGTTGAGACGAATCTCAAGACAAGTCACACACAAACACTGAGAGTGAGACTGGAAATTTTTTTCAGTGAGATTGAGTTTTGTACGAACGTGCATTAACGACACATCTAACGACGCGAAACTAAGAAAATACCTTGACAGGATCAGTTGCTTAGAGGGGTCATTTTTACATTATTGCCTTTTTGCTATTTTAGAGAGTACATCTAGCGCAACTAATTCAGTACCGCCAAATGCATCTATCTTATTGGGAGATCACGCGCGTAAGACAGGCAATGTTGTTTGCTGAAGGAACGCGAAAGGGAAGCCCAAAGTACAAGAGATCTAGTGGGCACAGTCGTTAGCAACATCAGTTCGGAAATAAGCTTTGAAAGCGGGTGCCCGAATAACTAACGCGCTTATCAGCACTGATTAATTCAGCGATGCTGAACTGTGGGTCGCGGATATGTCCCTAGGCGGGTCACGAACAACTGGTAGAAAACAAATAGTTCTCCAAAAAGAAAAATAATTAATGCCCATCTGATTGATTTTGTACTCGTTTTTTTCTCAAAAGAATTCTGTTCTTCAGGAATAATTTTTTTTGGTTTGTATTGAGAAGTGGGTCGCGACTCAGTGACCATGGGGAAACTGTGGTTCCCGGTCTGACACCAGTCGGGACGCACCTGGATTATAGTATACCAAACAACTGAGGCTAATGGGAACAATGTCATTGAAAGACAAAGGAAAAAGTGATGTTGCGAATCGTGTTTGCGGAAGCTTCGCCAGTTACCCGGGTGGGTTGCTAAAATGGACAACCTGAACACACTACTCCACCAATCGTAAGAAAACGACAGCTCCGCCGGCAACAAAGAGGCCATTGAAACTATGTTAATTGATAAACCAGCTCATCACTTCCACTGAGCTGCTGAATGCGAAAAAGCTTCCAAATATTAAGCTGGTCCTTCTTTTACGCGGCAGCGCTTACCAGGCTTTCTAACGCTAAGCTGAAGATTAAAAATATCATTCGTGTAATCATTTAAATTAAATGATTTTGTTGCGCATGAGATCAGGAAATTACACCGCAGGTAAGTTTAATTTTTTCATTTTCAACTAAACTTTCGGAGAAGGAGCTAGTGACAGGCATATTACTACGTCGACGCTGTGATTTTCCTAAGCAAAGATTTTCTTCCATGCCGAAAGAAACGACTGAGAAAAGGTTTGAAGGTTGAAGAAAGGAACGTTTGACGTTTGATCAAGTGGGAGGTCGATTCAACGCGCATGCGCAGCACCAGTCAGAGGCAGTGCTTGGAACAACATGCCCGTCTTCCTGAGTTGAAATCAGTCAGGCGGATGAAAGCGACTTGAGGGGTAGTGTTACTTGCTCATATTGTTAAACTTACCCGATACAATGGCGCAGATGGTCATTAATTTTGTAACATGTCAACTGCAAGTATAGGCCCACGTAGTTTTTACGCTAAACCTTTTGGAAAGCAACAGAAGGTTGGTAGGAGGTTTTGCATGAAAACTGTTAAACTAACCTAAGCTGCGGATGTCAGATTCGCGATCTCGGCAAATGTTTGTGTCCCAAAACATTTAGTGAAAAACTTTTCTTGTGCCAGTTGCGAATTAATACCAGAGTGAAACAACTTCGGCGGTTTCAGGCTCATTTCCGCTGCCCCGGTCAAGGGCAGTGATACAACACAAAGCACATGGCTAATATCGACGATCCCAGAAACAAAACCACATAGACCTCGTAAGCCCAAGACTTCCAGGAAGTTTATTCACATTGAACAAACATCTCAGCGACGAAAGCTCAATGTATTTAATATGAGTTTACCAAATAAGGATATACAGTGTTATTTTTTCTTGAAAAAAATGTTTTAAAATTTTTGTCTTTCCTTGAGTCATCATTATCTCAACATACTTCGCTGCGCGCTGTGAATACGTGTCACAACCAACACAAAGAACCTAATGAAAATCGATTCTTCATAAAAAAAAACTTTTTGCGAGGTCCCGGTAACGTGGTTAATGGCGCATCCGGCATTTCCAGATGAAGCAGTGAATCAGCGTTGTCATTTTTTCGAAGCACGTGAGTGAAAATTGCGTTCGGGTCCAATGCCACGGAGTATATGCAATACTTGCGAACGATAGAAGGATCTAGAATTCGCACCTCTGGCTTGCAAGATAAAGCGACACCACCACCAGAGACAAAATCATGGCGATAAAAAACACTTCACGCACTTGGGGTGTAGAGTTAGGTTTACACATGATTGTACAAAGCGATATGTTCTGTGTATTGTCTCTCCACGGCTGCCTAAACCTGGTAGTAGAAGCAAACTAAGTTAGTTTATTATTAGCTGCTATATAGAGAAATCATGAGACTTCAATTTCAAAATAAACAGTTCTTTTTCAACTTTGTATTTGTGTCCTCTTGAATCACGATCTTTAGTGCTTTTGGATGGGGCATACTTGCAACATAAAAGCTATTCAAAATCAACTGTAATCAATCTCTAGCTTGCTAGAATCAGAATTCGTAACAGCAATGTTAACAAGCAAAATTTACGCATAACAAAAACAAAGTTTGGCATGCAAAGTCTTACTTGTCATATTCTTCATTATCTGATTGGCATTTGTCATCCTTAAAATCACCCCAGTATTTCCCATGTTTACAAGTTGTGAGCATGATGATATCTTCACCATTATGGATGTGGTACAAAGCGTTTCGTGTGCCAGATCCTATCCCGTATGTATATCTGCAAAGAAAGCAGTTTCTATGAAAGATTTTCACCCCAGCAATTATAACCCCTATAAAACTAACACAAGGACAGTCAACCAACCTATTCTACCAGCTAAACAATACTTTGTGTTATTTTGATTTAGGGACTTTTCATATGCCGGGACAAGTATCACATTTAAAAGCTGAAAATTAAAAAATCAATAATATTTGCACCAGGGTTGATAGAAATCATAATTTTTTTTCAACTAAAAAAATCTGATTTTTTTTATTTTAATCAGATTTTTTTGATTTAATGTGTAGAGAGTGGCCACTTAATTTTAGAGTTTGTTTTAATATAACTTTTTGCTGGGCTTTGTTTCTTCTAGTACAGCAACTAGAATTCATCTGAACTTTCATTCAAACTTACTTTGCGCTTATACTTCACGCTTAAAGCAAATCAGTTCATAACACCAGTACCAGTGTATAAAACAAAATATTTATTGGAATGACAATACTCAAACCATCTGTTCATCAACTTTATTAAAACTATGGCATGTTAAGAAGCTTGTAGAAAAACGACAAGCTTGCCAGTCTTTTGGTGTGAAGTCTATTGTTAAAATTGATCTCTAGTTCACCTTCTGCAAAAGTAGGACTTACATGCATAAAATGGGAAAAACCTATAATATATATATGTGCTATTATGAATCTGAATCAAAAACATGTTCTAAAATTACTACTTCTACAGTCAACAACCTACATATTTACTGGATTTTAGATGTAACTTTACTTTGTTCCAGACCCATATCCTTAGGGGCATTCAGGGGCAGTGTCCCTAATTTTTTTATGCCCCCCAAATTTTGTTGTGCCCAGAAAAGTTCGTTTTAAACATATACCGTAATAAAAGCAAAAATCTTGCCCCCCTAACTGTTTATTTTGCCCTCAAAACCTGGCTACAGGCTTGCTTTATGCCAGCCTACACTGTTAACCTTGTGGCATTCCGACAGTTCTGACTTCTGAGTCTGCAAATGTTAGTGATTTCACTCCACATATCATTTAGCACTTAGTTGACATAGAATCTGTGACCTTCAGAGTTGCCATGATTGATAAAATTTTTAATTGCTTTTATAACTTGTGTGGTCATAAGAAGTCTCTGCCTTCTTTAATAATTAATAAAACTGAAGAAGTCTCTGCTTTCTTTAAAAATAAGTGAAACTGATTAGAATACCAATTAAGTGTGTCATACAAATCACAGCAAGCTTCAAAACCGCATATGATTTTTTACTTGATTTTTATTATTTTTATCACTGATTTAAATGAAATGATCACTGATTTAAATGAAATGATCACTGATTTAAATGAAATGACTAATTTAAATGAAATGAGAAACCCTGACTAGAAATAGCTGAACTTTCATTCAAACTTTTTGCACTTAATGCAATATCCCTTAATGCAATAAGTTCAAAATGTCAGTACAGGTGTATGAAATGAAATATTTATTGAAATGCCAATGCTGAGAACTGACAGTTTAGTAATTTCATTGACACTCATGGCATACATGCATAAAATGTTCAAAAGCTATAATGATGATATATATATATACCTGTTTCATGAATCAAAAATGGTTCTAAAACTATGTTTACAATCAACAGCTTAAAATGCAATTTTCACATTATGCCAGTCTACACTTTCAAACTTGTGGCATTCTACCAGTTATGACTTCTGAATCTGCAAGGGTTAGTGATTTCAGTCCACATGTCTTCTTCGCAGTTAAATCATGTCTGTGAGCTCACAGTTGCTATGATTGATAAAACTTCAAGTGGTTTCAACTTGTGTCATCATAAGAAGTACTCTTTGCCTTCTACACTAATTATGTATAGGCTATATGAAAACCTATTGGAATGCTAAATAAATGTGTCATAGACATCACATACAGGTCTGAAACAACATGATTTTTTTAAATTTTATTGCTCGATTTAAATCAGTTTAAATCACTGATTTAAGTCAGTCAACCCTGATTTACACACATTTCATCCATAAAGACTTTTCTCAACCAAGTACGTATCAAATATACTGTATATGTGCCAATTAATGTTGATGTCTTGCAGCAATATGCAGTATTGGCAATTTAATGCAAGCTTTTTTTGTGCAGGACATGGCATTAAAGTTTCAAAGAATGTTGCAAAATTGCTCTTGGACAGGTTTTAGGAAATAGCTATCAGTACTAAATTGCAAGTGAGGTTAACAAAATGTGGATCTGCATAATTGCAAATTGTCTCTCCTGATCTACACCGAACTCTTTCACAACTACCTGATGCACTGGGAAACAAGTAACAATGGGCTACTTACTTACACGCAACTTCAGATCAAAACAATATTTTTATGAAGTCTCCTGACGACTTCACATAATCTATTTGTTTTGTTTTATTATTCTACCCTGCACAAATACTCAGAGTGCCACTATGGCTAGACTAAATGCAGGATTTGAATGTGAAAATTTAAACAATCATATTTTCCAACTCAAAGGCTAACATTACATATACAGTACAACAATACTTGCAGCAAACTGAAAAATCTTTCTTGGGAAAAAAACAATGCTCCAAATAAGATGAAAACCCACCAAATCGTTCAATCAGCTTAGTTTCATTATACATGTTTCTGTACTCCTTTCAGAAAGTCATGACTGGTCTGTGAAACCTGTCTCCTCCAGCTTGCTTGCAATGGAAGCCACACAACTCATTTGTAGTGAATAGTGCATTGATGGCAAGTCAATGGCAGTGCCACACATGAACCGTTTCCTTGCACCTACCCATGTACTGTCTTTCAAGTCTTCAGTATGACCGAACCAGGAATCGAACCTAGCCTACCAGATTTGGTGGCCTGCACTCAACCAACTGTACCACTTAGCCTGTTAAGAAAATGGTTATTAACTTTCTTCAAGGTAGCCTCTACTAGAATGGAAGTTTCTTCCAACTGAATTGCAACATTGTAACTAGCTTTATGACTGCCTTAGTGTGAGCATGTTGGATACAAATATTTCGTAAAATGGTTGTGACTGATTGATCAAACTGCACTGTCTCAGCTGACATGTTCTCACCTTTGTTGGATGTAAGCAGTTGAAAGGGAAAGATCTGCAACCATGAACACAACTTGGCTGTCTACTCTTTACTCTGCAGCAATAATACTCAGTCCACTGAATTAATCACCGAATCTATGTATTAACCAATGATGTTAACTTTTCTCAGCAGCCCCCAATTTTTCATTGAAGTAGTATGTTTGGTGAATTAGCAAACCTAAACACAGTATTGGTGAAACTTAACAAAAACCCTTATTTGCCGCCAAAATTAGAAGCTAATCAAAGAAAGATTGTTCCATCCAGACATATGATTTTTTACCTGACATGTTCACACCAACTTTAAATATGAAACAACAAGGACAAACTTGCCTGTGTGGGTGAATCAAAAATACAAAACTTAAAATGGCAGTTATAGTTCTGAAAACACTTGAAACATAGTTTGAAGCTACCATTCCATGCCCAATCTAAACACACTAATATTCTACATAAAATCAATTAATGTGCTTTTTGATGTGAATAAAAAATTACTTTTTCTGCAAAAAAGTCTTTGCATAGCAACCTACCGCTTTCCTTTGAATGAAAGCACATATTTTCTTCTTGGTGGAAAGTAATTAGATTTTAAAATTCCACTTGGTCCTTGCATGGTATAATGTGTTTTGCCAATTAAGGGCAGGGAAATNTCAAAACCTGGACGATAGAAATTGTCACTGAAACTGGCTTTTGCCAGAATGGCATCACCAATATCGAATCCAACACTTTCTAAATAATCTGGCCAAGTTCCAGAAAATAATGTAAAAATAATATGGTTTTTTCCATTGTTCCAGTGTTTTAAGCTTGAAATTTTTTCTCCCATTTTGTGAATATAGTCTGTTGACCGGTAATCTCGGTCCAGTGTATCATACGCTGGTACAAACAAACAAGCTTTTTCTGGATTGGAAGTGTAGTAAACTGATGAGCGCAATGATGATAAAATACTTTTGAAATTCAGTGACTGCTTGTCACCTGTGTCTGGATATACATATATTTTGAAACCATTTTTCTGGCAACGCTTGAAATCAAAGCATGTGTCCATGCGACAGTTTTTGTGCTTATAAATATTCTCTCGAGTTGACTGCTTCTCTGTTGGGCTTTGGCTTGATTCATCTTCATCATAGTATTCTTGCTCACCAAATGACGACAATTTTTGTAATACATGTGGAGACAGAAGTGTGTTCTCATTCAGTATAGGAAATGTTTTTTCTGTAAACGATCTCTGACTTACACCAACATCTGTGGCTATGTCAAAACTCCACTTAATTCCATTGTAGATGAAAGTCACCAGAAAAAATGAGGCTACTAGAAATCCATATCTTTTCTTTGCCTGCATCTATAATGACACATAGGAAAACACCTTCACGAGGTTTCATAAACCTTGTATTCAGTGGCAGGTTTAAAAATCAGAGATACAGCATGTTTCAACATTCAACATAAACTAAAGAAAACCTTGAAATAAAAGAAAAAACAAAAAATGCTACACATTTTTGGTTATCACATAATAGAAAAGCAATGTATCATATCAAATGCTAAACACCATCTTAGCATAACAGAAAGAAAGCTTAGAAAAACACAATATACTGCCTGATAAAGGAACTAAAAACTTTTGACTATGATTACCTGACAGTGGCACTCTGGATTAATGGTATAGACCCTGTGGATATGGACAGCACACAGCACTGATACATTCCCACGGGCATCCACAGGGATGGGGAAAACAGGCATTGCCCCTTCCTAGCAATTGGGATGAAGAACCAGCAATCAGCAGCTTAATTCCAATCGATTCAGTTCTTGCAATGACAGTTTATTTGCCATATTGCACACAACTCAAGTTCACTCTCTTGGTGTCATGCTGTGATGAGCTTGCAGTACACTCATGTCTGCTCTTCTGCCTGGTGAAGCAGGTTGCAAAACTTGTGAGCAGATTGCTCTACTATTGATCTTTATTTCATAACAATAGTTATCACAGCAAATCCTTGAAAGTTCACTTTAAGTTATGATAGTAACTTCAAGGCTTATTGTGTAAATTATTGCATTTCTTGTGACTGTTGCCTTAAATGAGGCATTTTATTTATTGTGTGGAAAGGGTGAAGTATTTTATGAATATACATTTGCATTACATCATCAGCAGTCTGAAAAGGATAAGCAAAATGTCGACATTGCCCCCCTTGAAAATATTTCTACAGACACCCATGTACATGCATCAATTGTTATAGCTTTTCACCAGACATTTCACACACAAAGTAGATAATACCATATAAAAAAAATTTATAAGGTTGTTTTATGTTTTTGACATGTTGATGTTCATATTATAGGTGCTTTTGGATATGCATATGTTGAAAATGCTTTGGCAAAAGGGACATTTATTCCATAGGCAAACATTTTGCAATATGCTAAATCTGTTTATAATACTATAGCATTCATGAAATATACTGCACATTAGCTACCATATGTGTTTGATTGTTAGCCGTTCTTTGACTTGAACACACGTTACCTAAACCTCTGAGATAGATTAGTACACTAGCATGTTTCATGTATTGGCAACCCTGGTAATCATGCTTACACCACTACAACTGACTTGTGTTCATCATTATCCTTCCTGTGATGGATATGCATGTGATGCTGAAGAGAATAGAATGCAAAATAAGAGTTTGGCTGAAAAAAACGTAGCAAAGGAAAGATGGAGCATCATCTCTATACATTTTTATAAGGCAAAGAAATGCAAAATGTAAGCTGCCCTTTATTATAAGCTGCCTGGAATGATGAAAGCGAAACTTCATAAGCCACAGCTTTATATAGTAAGCAAGATTCTATTTCAATAAGAGCTGATGATGCCTACATCGTAGGCGAAATATATACTCTGTAAGATCTTAAAGTGTCTGATTTTTTGCTGAGAAAGGATTTATTTCCATAGACGTTGTAGTAAGCAAGCTGTAAGATCATCAGACATAGGATGAAAATTTAACGCTTACATTTACGTAGTCACACAAAAAGATGTATCAGCTGTGTAAGTTTTATAAAATATGGTCAATGCATTCACCTCCTATACAATGTGCACAGATAGTGCAAGTAAAATCTTTAGCCTAAGGGAGTACTAGCATGCATTTCATAAGCGGGCAATCAACTCCGAAAAATCATTTGCCTGCACACACAACCATAGTCTTGTATTCACACATTCTTTCATAGATTGACACTAACATAGCAAAATACCTACTGGTAACAATGAAAATACTATAATGCATTAGTGATGCAGAAAACTGAGGATCTGGCACATGATCTCCACATTTGCTTTTCAGTGGGGTTGAAAATTAACAATGCCTACACCCACACATATCATTAGTCACAACATCATGATCAAATTATTTATGATGTCACTGCTAATGATATCATGAATTGCACTTTTTTCAAGTAACCTCCCTTTACTTCTTGTATTGCCTCTTCATGGTCTGTATTTCTGAAAACTTGTGTTTTTCCAATTTCATGTGTCATATATCATGTCATGGTTGGTACATGGCATCGTGCTTGTTTTCATAATTCGTTTGTCTTTTTTTCTATACTGCAATTGTTCCATTATTTATTATTATTACACTAGTACATGATCATTACAGTAACTTTGCAGCAAAGGTTTGTGATAAATTTTACAAGGCTAACCCAATTTTGCAATACTGCACAGTTCCAATTGAGTTTCAAATTTCAGTAACAACTCCAAGCCAGGTTCACAGCACACACACTGAGGCAATTGGATATGATCATGTATTACTGTACACTACATCCAATTTTTCATGAATGATGAGCTAAAAAATTAGGCTGTAAAGTCAGTGTTAATGAGTTCTTTAAAGTTTCCTTCTGCCTTGAAACCCTCAATTGCTTCAAATGTGCTTTTCAGCGGTGTAAATCTCAGCTTTGTTATAACATAGCCCACAAAAGAGGCTCTATGTATTTTTTATGCCTTTCTTCAGACACTATCTTTTCTGTCACTGTTAGCTTTTTTTAGCCTTGGCACATTCGCTCCACTACTGGTTATAATAGATAAGATTTGAATGATGAATTTTTTAACGTTGATGATTCTTTCAACAAAACAGGGTTGAATAATGAAGCAAGTCTGAAAACAGTGGCACATTTAGCCTGGAAAAGAGGGGTCTGTTGCGGAAGGGCAGCTTTTGATATCACTTTTCAGCAGAAAACTACACTTTCTTTTAAGACTAGAAATAGAGCAATTAATTTTGGGATGCTGCCACAGTTTTACATCAGCAAAATTCCACCGATATACAGTATATCGGCAATATTTGCTCATAAAAGCCGCTATGCCGGTTTTCTGCACAAAAGTGTTCAGAAACACTTCGTGTTGCTGCTTGGTCTGTGATTAATTAACGCAAATTCTCTGCTGTTCCTTACAACGCGCAGCCTTCTGACTACATCAAGCTGTGAGCAATATTCAGACCACTTGGCAATCGCCACAATAAACCTGTCTATAATTAAATATTTGCTCTCATGTTTCGCGTGGTAAGTAGATGGCTGCCTGCAAACAAGGCGGTAGTTTTTGATAATCTTAGTGACCCAGGTTTGTGCAGAATTCCATGTTATATGCTTCTTCATCGCACTGAGTCTTGTCTTTCAACTGTGGTTTGAGTGTTGCAAAATATCGGCATCGGTTAATAGCAATGAAAAATAAAAGCATTGGTATCTGCCCAAAAAAGCTTTATCGATCGAGCTCTACCAGAAATCAAATCAAACTTGGTTAGTAGGGCAAGTAACCTAGCGTAACTAACTATTTTTTTGTCAAAACACACAAGGAAAAATTTCCAAATTATAATTGCTTTTGGTCACAACGCATTTATTACATCACAATCGATGTTTGTTCCTGCGAACATTGGTGCTGAAAAGATACTTATAGCTTGTTGAACATTCAGCAAATGTCAGCTATACAGCAATGAGAGCTGTTTATCCATATGTACATACACTANAAAATCGAAGCTGACAATCAGCACAACTGCATCTGTGGAGCGCTGTCTATCAAAGATGGNGGTATTATAAATATACTTGCAGAATCACTGCGGAGAAGAATAATTGAGTTGCAGTCGCTTTGATGATTTTATATCGTACTGTAAAAGTTACTTACTTGAAATCAATATCAGACTTTTTGCGTAGAAAACATCGTCAACTGCTCAATTCTAAAAACGCTATTTTCAAAACACAGTGCTTGACTGATATTTTGTTCATATAATGCAACCACACTTTCTGTGGCTAGCTGTCGCGCCTTTCATTATGAGAAATTCCTTGTAAAAATATAGCTTCAGTTGAAACGAACCCGCATTACTTAGCGTGATGCTGTGGAGGCCTAAACTTATTTGATTTAGTGATAACC
>JGI24021J15306_10005984_pt1 | contig 14543 bp, 11 predicted proteins | sample Ectturendosymbi1_FD_15306 | JGI IMG/M metagenome (IMG submission 15306)
GTTTGCTGTAAAAAAAAGAAAAAAAAACTTGAAACAAATAATATAAGGGCTCGCTATGTCGGGACAAGGATGTAAGGGACAAATAATATAAGGGCTCGCTATGTCGACTGTTGCAGTTACACACGCACACACCCTTCATGAAATGCACCATGAAACTAATACAAGTCGCTCACTTCTGTTTACAGATCCTCACATAAAAGTGTGCGGCAAACTGACCGACGTTGCACGAGCGAAGGAGTTGACGATGCGCGTGCTTGACACGAAATGCACCAGAGTCACGTTGAAAATGGACGTCTCGCACACCGAGCACTCTCACGTCATCGGAAAAGGTGATGAAGGACGAGTGTGTGATGGTGTTTATTCACCTCCGCGGTTCACGCAGATGCTTGTTTGTCTGTGGTTTGGCTGGTACTGTTGCACGCCCAGAATACACTCGTGCCAACTGATCCACGATTATTACACGACGCGTTGCATTTTGTAGTCGCTTAAATAACATTTTTAAAACTTTCCAGGCGGGAACAACATCAAACGAGTCATGGAAGAAACCGGATGTCACATCCATTTTCCAGATTCAAATCGAAGCAACACAGCTGAGAAAAGCAACCAGGTTGGTGAACTAGGAATGTGGTCAATGCTCGCTGTTATGAAAGTTTCCAACTGCATTTACAACTTGTATAGTGGTAGTCGTCGTGAAACGAGGTGGGATTTTCGACAATGCACCTCTCAGAAGTGATACTTACACCGGTTGAAATACTGTTTCTCCGCACGTGTTGCCAACTCTGCCCAACGAACGCCTGGTTGCCATCTCGTGTTTGCTTAAGAGATGTTCTCGGGTTTATCGAAACCCGCGGTGTTTGGCACACAAACATATGATTTCATTGCACGGTTGCCTCCGGCGCTGCGTAAATTTCTCGACGCGGTTGTCGCAGCAAAGTAGTATGACACGATCAGGTTGGAACGGCTTGGTTAAACCGCATGTAGCAACAGTCGGCATCATCTATTTAATTGCCCAGACATCCTCTTCACGTACAAGTTTACTCCATATTCTTATTTCATTTTGTCATCTTCCATGGTCTGATGATGATGAATTTAAAATTGCGTTGTAGAGCTGATATTTATAACTCTGGGTTCGGGTCCGGAAGCCTGTTATTGGCTTTGGCTGGCATCATTGAATCTTTGTCATCTTTGGTTGCCAAGACATCCTCTTCAAGAGTGATATGGCTTTTTGTTCTTAATCCATTTCTCGGTCTGTTGATGTTCATTGTGCTGAGAAATCCCCTTCTATGTACGCATGTGAAGCGAGAGTTTTGATTTTGGGTTATGAAACAAGCTGTTGGTGTACAATTGATTTGTTGCACGGTGTTTTTCCATTTGTAGATCTCAGGTGAAATTTGCGCTGAGAATCTTTTTTGTTCATCTCACCGATTGAATCGTTAGCGAAGTCCGAATGAAGAAAACCAGCCACGTTAGGAATAGAGTAAAAGTCGCCCAGGAAACAAGGAAAAGCCCTCATAACTAGGGCAACCATTTTTTTGACCTAAAAACTTATAATTTTGACCTTATTTTGACCTATAAATTTTCTGCGTTTGCAAATGCAAAATAATTCAGTCTTAGGTGTTGAGGTTAACACTGAAGCATATTAATGCACTCTATGCTTCGAAATTAAAAAAATTGGTTGTTTAACTTTGGGAATGATATATTATAAGTACATGAATAACTACAGCACAGTCAAACCTGAGAACATCATGAAGTTGAAACACTGTATATATGCATAATGCCTAATGGATTGAGCATTTACCAAACCAAGTACTGTAAGACCACGCTTCATTGCCTTGCCACACCTATCCTACAATGGAGGATTATGTAGGACCTACATAATATTCAATCGTCCAGAGGTGAGCAAAACCACATTATTACCTCAGAAATCGCGACAAACCCATTATTATTATAGAATTGCAACCAAACTTGCAAAAGCATATCAATATCTGTTGTTGTAGTTTTAATAAAATATCAATAAAGAGAGAAAAACTGTGATGCAAGAAAAGTTTGACTCAACGAAAAATTGACCTAATGATAAATTTTGACTTTTTTGACATAATAACTTGGGATTCCCTCATGGTATGAGCGTGAAATTTGGTTTGTGGATGTTTCATAAGGTTTAAAAAAGGCAGAAAAAATTTGACTTTGTTGACTTTTGGTTGCCCTACTCATAACTAATTCGAAGATTACAATGTGGTGAGTTAATGCACTAGTTGCCCCTTTTTTGTGTGTGTCGCACCATCTGCATGTTTCGTTCTTCAACGTCTTGTGCTAAATTCGGGATTTAGCTTACGATGAAGGCAATTTATTTCAAAGCATTCAACAGGGTTTCATTTCAAGTCTGTAGTTTTGTGTTGGTGTTTTTAATGAGGGCCATGTCCAGTAGAATTAATAGCGCTTAATGTCCGCGCGTTTGATTATTTGTCTGTACTTTTTATAGCGCTTTAGATGCGCACTTTTTATTGATAGAAAATTAAAAACGCTTATGTCCACATCATTATTCCGTATTTGCCCGAAAGAAAAATGTCAGAAATGTGGAATTAAACCGCCCATCTCCTTTCTTTAAATTTAACGACATTTCCCACTAAACCGTTCGCTTCATTTGGAAGTGTGCGTAGATGCAGTTGCTTTTAAAGTGTGCGTAGATGCAGTTGCTTTTAAAGTGTGCGTAGATGCAGTTGCTTTTAAAGTGTGCGTAGATGCAGTTGCTTTTAAAGTCATTGATTCTGGTGTGCTGTCTTCTTGGAAGAGTAGATTATGGAAACAAATAAACGTCATCGCCCACGTCACGCTCCAGAATAAAGTTATTTTGACAGCGGTTGGTTTTCATTCACCCTGTTAGTTTAAGAGAAGCGTAAAGACTGCCGCTTGCCAAATTTAGAATGACACATTCATCCACCTGTCTCGTACCACGCAGCAAGGGTTGGGAACCGCGTTGTTGCAGACGTTGCGCCGAGTTGTTTGTAGTTGAGCAATCAGGAGTAAGTTCGAATCCGCCGCCCGTGAGCGCTTCCGACAAATTGTGTGTATTTTCCGCTTGCCGAATTCCCATGACGTAACAATCTTGTTGTGCGTTACCCTCTGCGTCAGCAGCGAGCTGTTTTTGCGTGGCGCCGATAGGCGACTACCGAAGCGTGAAATAGTTAACGCGCTATGCGTTTGTTTGCGTTATTTCCAGGTATCGATAGCAGGCCAGCCAGCCGGTGTCGAAAATGCCAGAGCGAAGATTCGGGTAAGAAACTTTCCTTGATCGATTAATTCGGCGACGTTACGCATCGCTTGCTTCGCATTGTCAGCAAAATTTAGCGCTACGTGGCTGCCTGTCACGATATCATGTAAAAATTTGTTTACTTGGTTGATTAGGACCTGAAGACAGTCTCGTCAAACAAACATTCAACCGTTCGTATTTACTGCTGCTTCCGCTGTCAGGTTACTGAAAAAATGAAACAGCAATCAAATGATCTAGGTTTGCTGTTCGCTTTCGAGGAATCAGCCAGCCAACTCAAGCGGCAAGTGTTAAAAAAGTGCAAATTTTAATGTCACCTGCGTGAACAACGCCTCCGTTTTACGCAGCTTTTCTAACAAACTTTCTAACAAAGTCGTTACTTCCCACCACTGGGGATTTGAAAGATATTTTCTGTTTACTGCATTTAATTTTCGCCCCGCAATATCCAGGAGCTTCTACCTGTCGTTGTCTCCTTCGACCTTGCCTTGGCTGGCACCATTCCTGACCCGAATTCAGCGTCCATTCAGCAAGTGGTGCAAAACTACAACGTCAGCGTTCAGTTCAAACAGCGGCCGAAGACCTACTGCACCACGACCTGCACAGTTCGCGGATCGAACGATAATATGTCAGGCCTTGTGGTAAGCTTGGCAGCGGATGTGGTCGCCGCGCGAGTTGATGTGTTAATTTCAATTCTCCTCCAAGCTGACCAATGGCAGCGTGTTGGCGTGTGTGTTTTTTTCAAATAAGACGTTTTCTTACTGCACTCGTGTTTTGCAGTGAAAGCAGCCAAGCACGCAAACACTACTTTTAAAATTTTTTGCAATGATGCTTGCGTATTTAAACAGTTACACCTGTAACGTTGACATCATTAACAGTTCCACTAACACCAGATCCTGCTTTATCAAATCCTTGAAGTGATGTTTCCATGTTTAAGCAGTTAATGCAAAAACATCAAATTCGTAGATAGCTTGTTGCTTCCTATCAACGTTTCAATATACCTACTTGAACGTTTTAATGTCTGACGCATAGTTGTGGATACACTTGGACTTGGCCTTGAAAAGATTGCTTACCTATTGTTGTAAAAGCTGAGTTGTCGAGGTTGAAACGTTATTGAACGCACCGATGTTTCGGTGGCAATGCAGCCCATGTACGTCAGGGTTAAACAAAACTGGCATATTTCTCACCGGCCGAGACCAAGAGAAGCATCGTATTGTCGTTTGCGTAATGGTGCAGAGCGGCGTTTCCTAAACAGCTATGGGTCACGGATCCCTACTACATTCTAATAAATGTTATGGACCCCTCAAGAAGAAACGTTGCAATAAATATTCGAAAGTAGGTTTCATTCATCGTGGTAGTAATCGAAGTGTCTGCAAAGCTTATTAACCTTTTCGAAATGTCAGAACAAACCCCCATCAACCGTTTAAATCACATTCATGGACCCCTTAATCAAATTCGCGGACCCCAGGTTAATAACCCTGGGTGTGTAGTGTACCGTAGACCGCCGAACGCTCGTGACGTTTGCTGGCTTCCCACGCACCATCGGTTTGAAAAACGCTTTTGTCGCAAATGGGGATTTTCCATTCTAATTATGCGCCGTTGCGTTTCCAACTGATGTTTTTAGAACCTTGCGAGTACGCGCCGCTTGTCATTGCTTGTCCTTTCTGTTCACAGGAGGGAACGGCGAAGCTGATGCAGCACCTGGCCGGAGTAACCACGGTAAGAATTGCAACAGCGCTTAAGATTTCCATGTCCGCAAAGTCTTGTTCCCACCCGTGCAGTCACGCCTGTGCCCTTGTGTTCATCTATGTGAAAACTTTGTTGCGATTTCATTCGACGAGTACGTTTGCAACAGGTTGCGAGGCCACCCCACCAGGTGTCCTAGTCTGCTTGATAAGTATTCTTACCATATCGAAGTTGTGTCGGGAGTGTTGCTATTCCGAAATAGTTTGCATTTAAGCAATCGACGCAGTTCAGGCGTTTTGTTGTTGTTGTTAACTCTTGTCCAAGAAATAAGTGACCTGTGCAGTTGCACATTCCGACAAGCGCTTTTGATGCCGACCACCCATGCGTGAACACCCAACGGTCGACTTACGTAATCATGTCAAACCCGAGGGTGAGATGGGCAGGGCGTGTGCCCGACCGTGCGACAAGCTTCACACACTTAACACGGAGGTACCTATCACCAAGCCCGTAGCCAGGTTTCAAAGTTTGGGGGGAAATACATTTTTCGGTGGAAATTGTTTGTTTTTATTACGTTTTAATAAAAAATGTTCTGGGCACAACAAAATTTCGGCGGGCACTAAAAAATTGGGGGGGGGCACTGCTCCCAAATGCCCCCCTGTGGCTACAGACCTGCCTAGGACCCTGCAGAATAGACGAAGCATTTCACTTTCGCTGCACCTTTCGCAGTTGGGCCTGCAGGCAGCGTGGGAATCGCGCGAATTTGCCAGTGTGCGCACTGTCTATGGTTGGTCGGGCAGACCTCGCGAAGTAATGCGCGAGGTCACGTTTTCTTGTTCAGGTCCCTGTGACGTCACAGATGGAGGTCGCACCGCAGCAGCATTCGTACATGCTGGGGAGGAACGCCGCCAACGTCAAGCACATCATGCAAAGAACAGGGGCCCAGGTCAGTTTGGTATTTGGCGCTTGTGTCAAAACGCGCAGCGTCTCTTATGTTGTGGTCCCGCGGAAGCATCGGCTGAAGTCGACCGGACGACTCTAAGCCTGAACGAACAAGCAGACCGAATTCTTTAAAATCTTCTCCCAGTTGTGTTGCATTGCAGGGCTTTGTTTGCCAAAGTTTTAAGCCCCCGCGGTATCTGTTTCGCTGGCGCTGCGCGCAGCTTCGCGCTGTTTGCTCAGAGATTCCAGCTGACAGCGATGTTGGCAGACTAACGATCTCTGAGCGGCAGAAGTAAAAACTTTTCAGCTTTCACGACTGGATTTTTTCACAACCTGAGCTGCTCCAACCCACGCTGACGACTGGCGTCTTGGTCACCGCAGTGGTAGTAGTTTCGCTTTAAGTAGACCTGGAGCGAAAGTATGCAATTCAATGACGCTCCGGAGAAACAAAAGCTGTTTACGAAACAAGCCCGCCCGTGTTTTCACGCGGAGATCAGCCGTGTAGCTGCCTGCGATACGAGACATCCCATCGGCAAACTACGTTGAAGTAACATACTTGAATCCCATTTTTTTGTTCTTCGAGGCAAACTGCAACTGACAGTCCAGTTTGTTCGAAGCCAAACACCACCTGGGGCGATACTGTGATGTCACAGCCACCACGCCGCGCACAAACTGAACTGCGTGGCAAGTCGTCGCCGGCTTACCGCTCGTGCCAATGTTTTCGGTTAATTTTCGCCTGCGCTGTGGGATCCGACGCATGCTTTTGCGAACGCGTTCCAACCACTAGAATCACTTGTTTATGACTCTCGTCGCTCGCGAGATCCGTAGTCAACACGCACTAAATAACCAGAGTTCATTGTCTTGCGGGATTGCTGAGTCGATTTCTTCTTCATCGGTCAGAGCGTCTTTTCCAGATGTGCGCTGGAAAATGACCGTCGTAGACGGCCTCAGACAGAGCCGTATCTTACGATATTGAAGATATGGTCGCGATAGGCTGTAGCGGAGGTTTATGCCAGGAGTGAACGCCAAGATGCAATATTGTTTGTTTCCAAGACCCTGGCTTCCCGGTGTAAATAACCGCCGTTGCTTTACAGAAGCATTGCGTCGTTAGGTTTCTCTTGATTTTGATTAAATCATTCAATCAGCTTGTGTTTGGGTTTAGTACCTCGACATCCTACTGACCGTATTGATACCCGCTGAAACGTGGTCCGCAGAGTTCATTCGCCCCGGTCTTTCTCGCGATCCTTTCAAACTTTTCCGACCTTTTTCATGTCGAAGCCCTAGGCATTGGTTGCTTTGCTAATCACTTAATTTACGGTTGACCTCTTGCTCACTCGCGCGTGACGGTCATGACTTGCGGTTCGCTTGTGACTTCCGCTCGGAAAAATGGCAAAGAACGCGCGCATTCTTGGCCGAGGCAGAGCGATATCGACCAAACAGATCTTGAAATGCACGTGGAAGTATAGTGACGACCCCGGTAATCCTGCAGACCTTTTGTGAGGCGAAAGTTCTCGATCCTGATAAAAATCTACAAGCGCCAGCCTGTCTGCCTGGGACAAGGACAAGGCAACATAGCGCGTAAAACCAGCAGCGCATTAAGGAGAACCGAAAATTTAGTGGCATGTTTTTATACCAGTGTTGCCCCAAGCCAAGGAACGGTTTCGCCGGTTGCAGTGTGCTGTAAAGATTAAAAAGCACCGCTGTAATATGTCTGCCACCACCCTAATCCGGCTCTGCGTGATCTACGAGGTGATCGCAGCGAAAGATCGTTCGGCGCTTTTCTCGCTTTGTCCCGCAAGGGTATTGGTCTCGTGTGGATGCAGTTCGACTTTCACAGACGCGAATCGTCTGTTCGGCGAATTTCGCTGCGTCCCCATTGTTCCCACCAAAACTTCACTTTCCTGCGACAGCTCGGTGCTGCTTTAATCCGCAGGTCGGAGGAGTTCCAATCTCGGGACGATCTGAAACAGGAGCCCGCGGTGCTTTTCCAACACTGCGCGATTCTGAATCGCAAAACAAGTAATTCGCTGTTATGGCAAGAGATGAGCGTTTCGCGGTTTGCTGAGGAGCGTGCACAGGGCCTCGATCGGGCTTCAGCAGAAACGCAGCTAACGGGTTGCAGATCCGGCTGCAGTGGCTGGGCCTTGCTGATCGGTTAATTCCACGGCTGATCCACGGTAGGGTGTGGATGTTCCGCCCCGTGGTTAAAGTCTCATTCTCTGCACGATTTTACGCGGTGTGTTCCACAGTTTCGTTTGCTGCGCACGTTTCAAACTTTGATTCTCGAGCGCTGTTTTTTTTTTCGCTGAGACGTTTCGGTCGTTTGTCCGATAATAGTATTAAAGCTCGCCGTAAAAGTATTCGCTATAGTCTACCGGTATATTTGCGAACATTATGACCTAATTGACATACTTTTTTTCGGTCGTTTCAAAAAAAATTCGGTCTGTGACCGAAAAATGACCGCAAAAAATCCTAGCTCGAGCGTCTCGAAGCACAACAAGCGTTTTGAGGAGATGACGAGAAAATCAGTTGCTGATTAATTATGTTATTGGTGTTTAAGCCAATTCCTGGAAAGAAAGGCGAACATGACTCAACAACAGCGACTAGGGCGTGAGTGACGTGTTTTTGCCTTCTCGGGGAAAATTCCCCCATCGTTGAAAGCGAACGATCTTGACGCAAGACAAGAACGAGATACACTGTGCGGGTGAACGTGCTTGAGATAAGAGCGTGATTGTGATGCAACTGTTCGAGATAAGGGCGTGATTGTGATGCAACTATACTGTTGGAGTTGTTCATATTTTCGCGCACCTGCCATGCATCAAAAAGCGACCGGCTGTTATCAAGTGCTCCGTATTTAAACACGCGTTTAGAAACAATGGGCTTTTGCCCGAATGCTCCTTCAGCTTGCTGTATTTCAAGAATCCTGCTGTGACTGTACAAGACAAATCAAGACAGCGATAAGCATTCCTTCGTGGGTAGAGGAGTGACGTGGCGTTAGATTACACGACGTTATTTGTCCGATTCGATCACGCTTAGAATAGGCCACCGTGTATACATTACTGCAGCTCGTGTTCGTCGCATTAGAATAGAAGCGGCTAGCTGTTGCGTTCCGTAATGTTTATCTCATCAAGTGACGGGTTGTTGACATGGCTACCTAGCAAAGCACGCTTCGCCCGGGCGCTAGCACAACGCAAGGTGATGTTCTTCAGCAACATTTTGCGGTTGGGATGCGAGATTAGATTACAATAACCCGAATATGTATCACCGATAATCGGCTTGGTGATTAAATTTCGTGTGAGAATCAACCGTAGAAAGTTTTTTTACCTTTAGTGCAAAAGCTACCAGAGAAGCTTTTCATCTCTTTTAGCGAGGTGTTCCGCTTGCATCGACCAAAATTTAGATTCTGCCTAAGAAAAAACAAAAAGTTTTGCAGTAAATTGCCAATGGTGCTCGAAATCAGCGGTTTTGTCGCCTGTTTTTCTGGAAAAAAAGCATTACATTGAAGAAGTTGCAAATTTTTGCAAAGTCCTCGCATGACGCACCTTTATCGCGGCTTTCATCTATTTTTGCTTTCAGCGCAGTTTTTCTGGCGGTTTTACGTCAGCAGAAAGTACGAAAATAAGCTTGGTAAATATTATTCCCTACGACTGTAATTGTCTGCCGGCTTGTTTGCACATTTCTGCGGTGGTAGTTTGCCAGTTGCTGGTACTCCAGCGCGTCTGACCTAAGCCTTAGTTGCAAGACCAATGCAAAGCGCCCGTTGATGTACAGCTGCAAACCCTTTCATTAATTCCAAACGCACGAAGCATGCGCGACATGACAGCAGTGAAGCTGTTGATCGAGCGCTGGCCAGCCACTCCTTTGATGATGATCGGCGCATTTTTCTCCAGAGAAAGCAGTTCGCTGATACATTGTAATCCATCGAAAGAGGCACGCTGTGATGCAGGCCTAAGGATCGGCAGTAAATCATTTTTTGTTTTCATCAACGTCTTGCGTGTTCCTGTCACGCGAGCGCGTTACTGCCAAACCTTTCGCGCTTTGCGACAGTGTCTCGCTGCTGTTGACCGCTTGGTTGTCACGCGCGTTTGCTCTCGAATGCTACGTGGCACGGCTTGGCCATGGGGAAGCAACGCGAAAGCGGTTTGTGGTGTACAGTCAGACGGCCGGTTGTTCTTGCCTGAAGACACCACTTAGCTTTCGAACATTGACTGGCAAGGTTAAGCGCTTATCAGATACTAGCGCTGGTAATCGGAATCTTTAATTGTTCTTGTGTTACATCACGAATAAGGCGCATATGTTTCTCGTAACTGTGACGCAACCATAACGTTAAGTTCACGTTTTTCTTTTCATTGTGACGCAACAATAGCGCAAAGCTCCGTTCACAGCTAATATGCGGCAAGTTTGTTTCAGTTAGAACTGCAATGTCAGAATTTGACTTACTGAGCCAAAAAATATGTCACTATCTTAACCAGGGTCGCACAATGAATGGCGTATTAATGAGGGCCGCACATTGAATGGCTTACTTTGATCTTAGCAAACTAAGCTAATGTACTGAAAGCGTTCGAATCCTAACTGCAATGGCAACAGACGTGATAAAGTGGCACTGAAGACCACCTTCATAAAAAATGTCAAATTCAAGGTTATCAAAATAAGGACAGGTTATCAGTGAGGATACTTTTGCTACAGCGAAAACCTTAACTGGACCGCACAAAACCTTCGACTGGGCCCAGGCCCGTACCCAGTTTGGGACACTAGAGTTTTCTGGGAGGGGCCCAAATTTTTTAAAATTTGTCCAATAGTTTTGAACTAATCCAACACATTTTTCCAGGGAGGGATAAAGCCCCCCTGCGCCCCCTCCCTAGTTACGCGCCTGACTGGGCCACATGCAGGCCGCGGGTTGTACATAGCTGGATTAGAAGATCCTTGCTACTCGGGTTTGTCTCCAATCATAATTTTCTATGTTTCCAACTGCAGATCCGATTCCCAGACCCAAACTGCATGCCGAAGAAGAGCACTATATTCGTGACAGGTCCTGTCGAAGCGGTTGTCAATGCAAGACAGCGACTCATGGTGAGTTTGCCCGCTGCTCTTGCCTTCATGATGACTAGCGTTTTGTTCATCTTCTCCCGGACACCGTGTTATTAATGACCTGCCTTGTGTTCCTTGATTAACTTCACCAGCTTATTTCCTAGCCTCTTCAGTTGATTATATCTCAGTGGGTTGTACGTTCTTTGATTTTGTCTTCCTGAAAAACACCGTTATTAAAAACTCGCATAGTAATCTCCATGTGCTCTCAGGGCTGTCGTTTCCATGCAGTGCCTGAACAATCCCGTTGTTTAACAATTCATTATACGGCGTTTTCGAGAAAGAAAGTAGGACACGCATTTCTTCACCGTTTAAGCTCATGTGAATTGTGGTGTGATTGGCCGAGACGAAGCGGTTGCGAAAGGCAACGGGAATCTTGGCTTCGACAACCCCTCCTATACCGAGGCGGCAAAGGTGTTTACAGTTCGTTTGTTTATTGAGTTTTCTGGATTTCAGGGCTGTCTTCCTCTCGTGCTCATGTTCGACATGAAACAAGACGAGAATCTGAGCGCTGCCGACGAAGCGGTAAAAAGCAGTCAGTTGATGGAGTCGCTGGACGTCTTCATCAGCATCAAGCTGAAGCCGAAACAGCCAAGCAAGGCGAGTATCTTTGCGCGCACGTTCGGTTTGTCGTAGATCCAGCTTCGGCTTCGAATGCGGCGTCGGCCATTTTGAATTTATTTCACAATTTTCTCGCTTCCCAGGCTTCTTTGAAAGCTCGCTTGTTGCGGTTTACTGCGTGATGCTTTCATTGAAAGAATGTCTCAGACTGCTAGATTCCCAGTCTCTATTTGAACGTTAAAAAATATTTTTAAAAAACTGGTGGGCGCCTTTCCTTAGTGGTGATGGAGCAAGCAAGAGTTTTTGAAATTTAGTGATGTCTACCGAAACTATACTGGCCAGTGTGGACCAACTGCTGGTTGCAGCCTATGGTTGGGTGCACTTTTTTGCTTGTTTCTCGTTATTACCTTGCATTTGAAGGAGCGTTCTGCTTGAATAAGCACGTTTGCATAACACGGTTAGAATACAAGCATCTCATTTACCGCGGTTTCCGCAGTATTGAGAATAATGAGATTGTGGTACGTGAAATCTCCAAGATATAGAAAGTTTTGTTTTTGTCACATCCTATAAAACGTGTGTGAACATGTAGCGACGTGACCGACAAACAGAAATAAAAACAAACAATCGCTGGTTTGTAAATTGCTTCAAATACACACCAATGGAAATGTGCACAGTCCATTAGATGCGTCGTGCAAATGCAGGAAACACTTCTTTTATGTGTACAATAGTCCATTTTCAGGTTATGTCATCTCCTAAAGTTTTAACTCACGAAAAAGTTGCAGTTCCAGTTCAAAAAAAGGCCAGGGCTTGCAAATTTTGCAAATACCACGTGAATGCGTCACTTGTATGCAGACAATGGCGTGTGTATTTGGGTTATGACAGAGAAACATGCTTTCAACTAGCGTCCTATTAAACATTTATCCTCCGATGATCTAACCCAGTCATTAGTTTTCCCGTCTGCCTAGCGTGAACAACCCGATTGAACGGATTGATTTGCTTTGGCATTCATCAGTGATCACGTGACTGTGCTGCCTACTGCCAGGCTGTCAAGCAGGCTTAAGCTCCGTTGTCATATTTGCCAAAATCCTTTAATTGTCCGAAGTCTTTGCCCGTTGGTCGTTGTCACGCCGTAACCTCAAAAAAAACCAGATGCACTGCTTCGGGCGATGTCACGCGCGAGATGTCCGACATACGCTGACGTTTTGTTATCGCAGAGCGGTCTCCGCCTTCCGGCTGCCGCTACCTGCACCCGCAAATCATCATCTTTTCTTCTGCGCGTCACAAGCCGCTGCGCATTCCCACGCATTTTTGACCAAAGTGTTTGCGGAATAATAAGGTAATTGTAAGTCAAGGGCTTCTTTCAATAAAAACTGCCGTGTTTCGGCTCGTAAGAATTTTGAAAATGATCGAAAGTGGCTGAAAAAACATTTTTCCGGGTTGCTAGTCACAAACTGCAGAACTTCATATTCCGTCATGACTAGCAGTTTGTTGGTTTCGTTTTGTGAAACTGGACCATGAGATTGTTGCTCCGAGCGGTCAGTGGGCGGCACCACGCATTTCCAAATCCATTTTGCTGTTTCACGCCTGAGCGAACGCGACGCGCATTATCCAGAAGCCCGCGTTGATCCGACCAGTGGAAAGAGCTGTTGTTTACGCCGTAAATTACGGGCGTTTTTCTCGGTCAAATCGAATTACACACTTCGTTCGTGACTTTCGGACGCTCTTTGAAACCCTTGGATTAAATCATTGCCCCTTGCCGCCGAACGATCTCGTCTTTTTGCGTCGAACTAACAACAGCCTCTGTGTGAAAAGGCTCGTCAAAGTTTATATTTACACTTCCCGGTCATGCCTCACAGCCAGCATTGGCACAAGGGTCCTTGCTGCTCTTTTTTCACGGCCGACTCTATGAAAACGAGAAAGTGCGCTCCGCCCCAAGCGGCGCCTTTACAGTGGACATTGGCTACGGCCTGCTCTAAAGCTATCAAAAGCAATTTCTTTGGTAATTGTGTTTGATTCGCGCTGTTACGACGTACCCTTCCGTATCCATGAAAAGCGAATATGCACGGCTCCAATCTTTTTTGGTAATTTGCCTCAGCAACAAGCACGGGAACCGCGTCGAAATGCATTGAATTTTTCACACTGACGTTGCTTCCAAGTTAATTTACTAAAATAATTTGATTTTAACCCGCGTTTTCTGAAAAACTGGAGCCAACTGCGCGACGCGCATTTTGCGAAATATTTGACAGTTGACGAAAACCTGTCGATGCAGAAAATTGCCCTATTGCTGATGTTGTTTCAGTTTAGCCCTTGCTCGTTTCTACGAAGTCCGAAATATTGCAGTTTCGCCCTTATTCATTTCCACGGAGTCCAAAATGTTCTTTTGCGTGACAGTCGGTCATCGTGAAGAGCGTCGAGCGCAACATTTACAACATGTTCGAAGCGCGCCGTCAACTTTTGAAGCTGGAAACAACCGGATTAAAGTCTCCGCCTCCTCCTGCGTCGCCACCGCCCTTAACCCTACCATCAACCAGCAGCTTGCCAAACGCCGCCGCTCCGCTAATTCGCCTAACCCATGCCCCACCATCCCACTTGAAACCGCAGTATATCAGTAAGCGCACTTTTAATAAACGCACACTGTGCGCTGTTGTGTTGTTCGAAGGTAATTTAGACTTACGTTCCTGTTCTCCATTTTCTGACGCTTCTTACGTTCTACTCAAAATAGAATTGTACGAGTGCAAGCAGCTTGTCACCTGAACTTTCAGGGCGAGTACTCCCGAGATTTCGTACTCCTGCTAAAAGTGAACTGCTTGCGTGTGATGACTAGGGCAACCAAAAGTTAATAGAGTCAAAATTTTTCTGCCTTTTCAAAAGTTTATGAAACGTCCACAAACCAAATTTCACGCTGATACTATGAGCCACTCCAAAGTTATTAGGTCAAAAAAAGTGTTCCAACATTGTATATAAATATACTTTGGTATTCTGCATTTTAATTGAAAATGCGGAAAATTGA
>JGI24021J15306_10005986_pt1 | contig 14541 bp, 10 predicted proteins | sample Ectturendosymbi1_FD_15306 | JGI IMG/M metagenome (IMG submission 15306)
CAGTCAGATTGTTTATATTCTTCCTTATTCTTTGAACACTACAACCGCATTTTACTTTGTGACTGAGTGCTCGGACATTGCAGTGTTTGTTTGTTTGTTTGAGGGTGTGCATGTCACAATGCATTCGTACTTCACCTGGGCTTGACCAGTTTAGGAATTAGAGTCCCACTCTACAGTAGTGTTGTACCAAATGAACAAATAGTGTCAAGAATGCGTCTGTGAACCTGAGGTTCGGCCTCCAACGCCGTTACAAAACGTTCTGTCAAAGTAAGTTTCTGTAGCCCTGTGTCAAGCGAAATTTCTGACCTATTATTTTTTGTCAGTTATTTTGCTTCTCAGAGTAAAGGGACAAAGTTTGACGATTACTTTTTTGATGATTGTTGTGTAAATTAAAACTTTTTGGTTAGATGTCAGTTACCCACAACAAGCTACAATACAGCAATAAGTAAACCAGTGAAAAATATTGAACTTTATCTTAGACTTCAATTTTTCACTTTTTCTAACTGTAACACGAACCCTAACCCGACACACTTACCTAAACACCAAATCCTAAGCCCAAATCATCAGTTTTCTCAGCATATTTGATATGTTGGATGTTGCTCTGTGCATGGTCACATGGCGTGAAGTTAGAAATCTCGCTTGACACCGCTGATTCAGCCTCCAACGCTGTTGTAAAACGTTCTGTTTTGTGTGTTTTTATTAACCAGCGTTGTGCAGAATGTGTGTGTTTGTACTGTGGACTTCGTGTCTGCGGGCAAAAATACATTATTATTATATGTGGCCGTTTGCGAAAAAGTTCTACCACGGTTGAATAAGCACGATGACGTCATCGAATGAAAATTTCATGAAAATTGCCCCCCCGAAATGAAGAGCTGGTTGCACCCCTGGTGAGGAACGACAACATTCATAGAAAGAGTACAAAAATTATATTTCACAAAAACATGGTAAGAAATTGCGATGCTGTACGTCTTCCCTGTTTTAACAGTGTGGCGGCCTGGAGATGAATTGTCTTGTGACTTCTGCTGACGTTTAAGTGCCTTTTCACTGAGGTGACTTGAGGTTAGTGTCCTGAAATAGCAGTTTTTAGTCAAGTCAGCTGACTAATGATCAATTTTGATTGGTTACAGCCATTAATCGTTGTTCTAGCTTCCTCAGATTTGAGGGTGTTTCAGCAAGATTATTTTTTTTGTACAAAGAGGAGATTTTTCAGGCAAAACTTGCCTGTAACATCAGCAATATTTAAATGATGAAAAAGGGATTCGATCGTGGCTCTGCTTTTCTCCTGAAAAAGGCAAACTTTACTGTTTTGTATGTAAACTGTTTAATGAATTTCGTGATAAAGAAGGATTTTCAGAGAATGGGTACTCCGATTGGAAGAATGCATCTCGAAGCATATCTTCGCACGAAATATCTGCAGTGCATAAAAATGCTCTTTATGTCATTGACGGTAAGAGCCAAAGAGACTGGTTGCGCTGATTACAATCTTACGAAACAAATCGATGAGGAACGGGGACACTATGCGACATTGTTTTTTATTGAAATGTTAGGGGCTCTTGAAAAATTGTGCCTCAGGGCAACTAAAAACCTAATCTGTCACTGGGTACAGGAGCAATCAATTTTTTGGGGGTGCAAAGGATTTTTTCCTAAAATTCTCCAAACTTGTCTCAAAAGTTGTTGTGGTCTTTCACCTACAAATTTTCTCTAAAGATCATGAAGACCTTTTTCGTGGTGGCCTCCAAATTAAGAACTTCATTTGTTTTTCTGCAAACGCCATTTTTGAAGTCAAACAACATTGGGCGCCAGTTTTGCTCGGATTCTCAGAGGATTTGCCAAGATATTCAGGGATTTTTCCCGGATTTTCATCGATTTCGCGCAAATTTTCGAAAATTTTCCCGGATTTTCAACAACTAAAAACTTTTGGGGGTTAGATTTCACCCCCTGCACCCCGCCTCCTACACCATTGCTTTACATAAACATTTATAGATAATGTTTAAGAGCATCTTGCAGCTTTCTGTGCCATGAGTCTATGCATTTTTGAAGATAAAGTCTTGGATAGTTTTCGTATACGGATATTATGATATCAACCAAAACAGGATTAGGATCGGATACGAATCTCAGTTTTGTATAGGATAAGAGCGAAGAGTAAAGAACCACTATCCGATTATCTCTGCTGTTTGAGGCCGATTTTTTCTCCTGATTCCTGAAGCGAAGATACTCACGTGACATATTCCGCCATCCATGACCACAATTCCATTCGATACTCCTCTTTCGCTGCAAGTTCATAACAATAAATATTTGTATTTTTATGAACGTAGGAAATTTAGACAACTCAAAGAATCAAATTTTTAGAGAAACATGAAAGTTTGTACGTTTTTTTTCCATTAAAAACAAAATAATAGTCTTTTCAGTGACTCGAGTCAGCATACAAATGAAATTTTTGGTAGCGTCCAAATTTTAAAAGTAGGATTTGATTCAAAATATGAAATTGTCTGAAAATTTTAAAGCAATATGTAATGTTTTCATTTCGTTTTTCCACTATTGTTATATTCTTTGGTTGATTTATTTCGGATATTGTTTTAGGGCCCGCAGCTACTTGTGATCACCATGGATACCATTGAACCTGCTAGTTATCATGCAGATCTTGGTAGTTCGAGGTTTGGAAAGTTGAGGTTTTGTTGTAGAATTGATCCCATTGTATTTTGATTGCACTGTTTTGCCACTTACCGTTACAAATGAAGCAATGTTATTTGTTGGCTGGTTCAAGAATAATTTATCTTAGATATACACTAGGCTTCCTATGGGTTGCATTGATGATCATTTGATGAGGATAAGCCGTAAGCATCAGATTTATATTTATTGTGATTGTCAGTGTCATAGGCTGGATGACACATGTGATGTAGTTCAGTCACACACTACTTCAGCTAAGTTTTTTAATCTACTGCTGTGCTGTTTTTGCAACTGGGAAAGTTTTCGTGTATGTTCATTACAATAATTTGGTGGCATTTGAAGGAAAAACCCCTTTTGTAATGAAAACATATTAATATATTATATTATTGTTTTAGGTTTATGTTTTTGCAAATCCAATGCTGAGTTTGTGATGTCCCCAAGTGTTTCGAACTAGAAGGCCGGCTTGGTTGTTGTTATGACATGAATTTTTTCCTTGATTAAGCAACCTGACATTTAATTTGCTGAGTAACTAAAGCTGTTGTAAAGTTTTTATAACTTTAAATTCATTGACTGGTTTCTGCCGTGGATAAATACTTTATTTGTTGGCAAATTTATTGTGCAGTAGAGCAGCAATAGAGCACTATGATGGATAATTAATACACCCCACACTTACGCAGTACAAACACACAACTTCATAAATATGGTTAGATCCTTATCAACATGCGCCAATGTGCGTATGAGCAAGAATAAAAAAGGGTCAAATCCAAAACCCTGTGATATGCGATGCATATCTTTTTGCAAATAACCATTGAATGTTGAAAGGAAATTCGAAATTATAAATTGCTTATGTTCATTTACAGTTACACAAAGCTGCAAATTGAACCATGTTTATATCTGTCCTTTAGCTCAAGTCACACAAATTCAGGTATGAAATCATAGTAATAGTTTGAAGCTGGGTTTCTTTTTTCACTGAGAGATTTTGGTCATTTTAGGTGAGACATTTCGGTCGTATATCTCACAGCTTTATATTAAAACTCACCGCAACTGTGTATTTTAGCCAATATTTTCAGACATTCTGAATGAAATGACTTTATTTCTTTTGGTCATTTAAAAATCATTTCATGCTATGACTGCAAAAAACCTAGGTTTAAAGCAACAGTAATGAAAACACAGCATCAAAAGAAACAATTTCATTGTGAGTTTTTTACCATACAAGTAATAAGCCAACTTGAGTGTTAGATTATTTATTTTATTTGTTTGTTTTCAGACATGAAGTCCATAGTTCAAACACACTCCTGCACAACTCAGATCGATAAAAACAGACAAAACAGAACTTTGTACAATGGCATTTGAGCAGGTTGAATCACAGGGTTACAGACACTTTCTTAGCAAAACGTGTTGCAATGGCGTTCGAGGCAGAACCACTAGATTAAGACACATAGTTAACACTATTGTTTGCTAAACCAGTGACACTGGTGCGACACTACTGCAGAGCAGGATATCAATTCCTGAACAGGTTGAGCCCAGGTAAAGTATAAATGCATTGTGGCATGACACGCCATCCATCAAACAAGCACTGCAATGTATGGGCACTCAGTCACAAAGTAAAATGTGATTGTAGTGTTCAAGGAATAGGGATGAATATAAACAATCTGACTGCATCAAAGCATGCAACCGTACGTTGTTTAACTTTCTGCATCTTTGGAGAAACAGGTATAAATTATTTCGCAACAAGGCCTCAAAGGTAGGAATGTTACATTAAAACCTGAACACTACTAACTCACGGTCTCCAGGGCTGGTTGTATGGAGCTCTGCATCTAAAATTGTAGACCACACGCAATCTCTGCATGCTTGTGTTCGTGAAATTACACCATAATTGTGATGTGTACATGGACGTACAAAAGGAACGAAAAAGTACATTTTTAACTGTTTTTGAACATTGGGAAAAAGAAGCTTGCAGCTTGTTTGCTGCACACTTTTGATATGACAGTTGTCTCTGAATGTCCTTGTCATCTGAGAGCTTTGTCTCCAGTACTGTTCCAGATATTTGTAATGATTAACAGATTTTACATTTCGGCCACCCAGTGTAAATAATGGGGTGACTGTGTTTTTTGGACTATTAGCCTTAAATGTCATACAAACAGTTATGTTGTAGCTGAAAATAATTCCATGTGATTTTTCATAAGCCTGACACACATCTTCTATCTTTTGCAACCCACGTACGCTTGGTCAAAGCACACAAGTATCATCTGCAAACATTAAGTGATTTAATAAAGCTTCAATAAAATAATACCCTGCTTTTATGTTGTTTAGCTCAGTGGATAAATCATCTAATTATAAATCAAACAAATATGGAATCTATAATTCCCCTTGTCTGACCCCATTAGACACATGAAACGGTTCAGACAAATGCTTGCCCCATTTTATTTGCATTGTTTGTTTCTTGTACCAATGTTTCAGTAGGTGTACAAAACACATTGGAACCTTTCTTTGAATTGGTTTCTCAAATAATTTGATATTTGTGATACTCGTTCAAATGTTTTCGAAGCTCTAAAAAACAGCAAGCATGGATTAAATTTCAAATGAAAACTTGTTAAAAATAATGTGGTAAGCCGTGTGTATGTAAGCAAGACCTGGTTAGTTTTTTCTTATGATACATATTTTATTTGTAAATAACAACTTTTTATGTCAAATATTCAAAGTGCATTTAAAATCCACATTGACTTTGCTTGATCTCTTTTTATTCACAAAACTTGTTTATAATTAAAAGTGCAAAAGAACATACTAGATCTCAATAGTTTCAAAAAAATAAATGCAAGTAAAATCAATAACAAATATAGAAACCAGCCAACAAGACAGAAGGTAACCAATATATGAAGAATAAAAAAGTATATAGACAAATATATTGGATATGCACAAATTTGAGAGAAGTAATTGATAGGAAGTGGCTAATGAAGTGCCTCGCATGATGCGGTTCGAATAAAATGCCGAGTTTGTCACTGAAGCGACACCGATGTGGTAGCGGATACGTTAAAGCAGGCCTGCACAACTCAGAAAGCTGGAAGGTCCAAATTATCAACATAAATTTACCGCAGGCCCACAAAAGTCTTATTTCATTTTGATATGGATATTTCATTGTAGCATGGAATAAAATCTGGAACGACAATTACTTATTCGAGGTAGAGCTTTTGCAACATTTTCTACAATTGAGAAAGCTCGCGCTGGCCGCCAGAAAAGCTTTCGCGGGCCGCATGCTGCCTGCGGGCCGTATGTTGTGCAGGTCTGCGTTAAAGGTTGCTGTGCCAATGGTTTTCGGTTCAGTTCTCACCTTGGAAACTTTCGTTTTGGTAGTAGTGGTTGCACGTTTCAACTCATGGGACCACTTTTTCTTTGCTTTTAAAAAATTTTTCATAAGTTCTTTGCTTTTCAAAAATTTTTTATAAGGCTTAGGGGTTAGTTTTAGGGGTCAGGGTTAGTGTTAGAGTTAGTATTAGCATTAGGATTAAGGTTAGCATTAGGGTTACGGTTAAGGTCAGGTTTATGGTTTACCTTACATGTTAAGTATGTTTCTACCAAACCTGCTGCACTCTCGTCATGCAAGGCTGTCATGTTACAATATGCGGTCGAATAAGGTTTCAAATAGGAAGATCCTTAGGTGGTTCTGTAGCCACTGCCTAATTCATATTAGAATGTGGAAAGCCATGTGGTAGCCATTATGTGATATTCCAATGAGGATGTGGTTATTGTCAAAGCATTGCATCAAAACTGGTTTCGTACTATTTTTTAAGTATTGCACCTCACAGTAGTTGATTCATTGGAAAGTCTGGCAAAAAATGCAAACCTAATTTTAATGAATGAGGTATTATAGTAGTTCGGCACAACTGCCTGAAGAACTGACATTGTGAGTTGGACACATACTTTTTGAGTTTAGAAGAAAATTGTTGTTTTAGAAAGTGCTACTAGGCAAGAATGGTGTGTGGACTTCAAAAAAAGGATGTGTTGATTTCTGAGACAATGATCAGCAAATCAAACATGTGATTATTCATAGAGCAAGAAAATCACTTAGTAAAGATGTTTTGCTTGTTTGAAAAATGAATATTCCATGATTTGCAACATGTTTGACACTCAGTTTCAATTCCAAAGTTTTCTGCATGAGCTAGCACAGAGGTGGGCAAACTACGGCCCGCAGGCCGCATGCGGCCCGCGAGGGAATTTTGTGCAGCCCGCAGGGCAGTCAAACGTACATAGATGGTACATATTTGGAGTCTATGTTAAAGTAATTTTCTCAATTAGATTAGAATTATCAAGTTTTTTTCTACATGTTTCATTCGAAAACGCATTTTTGCTCAACCGGAATTGACTATTGTTACCTTCATTTTGTGGTACCTCATGCAAAACTTTTTTAAAGTTTTCAAAGCGATTATAGATGTAATATATGTAATACGAGCATGCAGCCCTCGGTAGCAATAAAATCTTCAATGTGGCCCTCCGTATAAAATGTTTGCCCACCCCTGGGCTAGCACTAGAATTATGTATTGTTTATCTTTTTTGTAGCAATATGAAGCCAGCCTGCTTTTTTCAGTATAACTACTGCCACTTTTATTGTTATTGACATGCTTGTGCTTTCCTTCAAATAGATCTTTTTATGCTGTGTTGCTTGTCACTTGCAATATATATCATTTGTTGTGTTTCCTTACTTGCAAACTATTAACAAATTTTGTGTGCTATGTACCTTCTTTATTGTATCAAATGTTTGACTGTAACTTTGTTATAGGTTGCAAAGCCAATTAACTATTTATGTAAGGAAGTGTACTATCTGCTTGAAAGCTTCTAAATGCATTCTTCAACATAAGCATTTTATTATTTTTCTGGTATTGGTAACTGTTAACCAACTTACCATAGAAAAGGTGTCACCAAAAACTCACCAGAAGCATAAATCTTGTTTGTTTTACAAATGCTTCTAGGTTGTAGACTTCATTTCCTGCATTTTGGATAATATTCAATACCCCATAATTTTATCTATATGTTTTCTTAATGTAAAATGAACTTTAGTCTGCGCAGATGTTGTTTGGCAAATCACTCAAAAAAACATTATTTTTTTAAGGATTTTTGTTTAATATTTCTTTCCAATTACGTGCTTGGTTGTGACACATGGTCCACATCACAGGGTTCAGCTGAAGAACACTTGAATACAAAAATGCTGATTAGTAGTAAATCACAGGATGAATGTTAGTTGGTGCACACAAGCAATACTGAAAAGGAACAAACACTGAAATATTGCACCAGCAGGTACTGCATTCAGTCATCATCGTACAAAACTGTTGCACAGTATAAAAAAATTAAGATTTGTAAAACGCATCAGACATTTGAAGTGAGCAGTTATGAAAAAGTCAAATAAACTGATTATCATTGAACAAACACATAAACAGACTTTAAAATGTTTTGAGAACATAGATCAGTTGATGTTGATGGATAGTTACATTGTTTGTGAAGTAAGGGGTTCTACAATGCTCTTGAAAATTACTAAGATGTGAAATGAAATATATTCTTTAAAACACTGAAAACATAACAAACCTGCTAATTTTCATATAATTAGTTATGGATTTTTTTTCGAAGTTATCAGCATTAGTAAACAATACAGGCCATTTTTTTAAATCCATCAAGTTAAAAAATACAGATGCTACATAGTTAAATTCAGTGAAAACAAACTGTCGTCAGCCTCAAGGTAAATGTCTCGCAACAGCTTTTGAAGCCTTGATCAAAACAATTTACATACTTTTGTGCGCTGCTGAGCATCCCCATCTGATTTTTTAAATATTTAGTCGCAACGTCAAAACCTGATGTTAGAATGTCTTCATTTATCTCCCACTGCTGGATCTGTATATGATGATGAGGGAATGCACTTATAGTTTGGGGTGCTGTTTTAGTGTTTCACTCCTCTCTCAATGTTGACTGTGTTTATTAACTAACACCTAATGTGTAATGAGTTGACTAACCATTTTTGTGCTCTTGTGTTCTTTGATTACCATTGTGATATGGACCATGAGTCTGTGGCCAATACATAAATAAAATAAAAATTCCAACATTCAGGTAATGTTTACCAAACCTCAAACAAGCATAAATATTTTTTGTTTCAGGTTTCATTGGTCTGATTTGTGTGTGATGTGCTGTGACAATTGCTACCTTGTTTTGTGTTTGTAATCAGTTGGATCAATTTTCAAGCTACTGTGTGTTGGCATCCAATCTAAATCAGCCATATTTCCTTGTTCAAAGTGTATGACTTGTAGGCTGCTTATACTATCTTGACATGCATGGTTACTCACAAGGATTGTGCCAGTGTAAATGTGATCTGAACATATTTTGAGCCAGTTTGTTCTACTCACTCTGAAGAAACATTTGATTTTGGATATTTAGTTTTCTTCATAGTTGCAACACAGTTGAATATGTCACACAGGTATGAATGTAATCTTGCAATCTAATATTTAATGTTTTGTTTGCTCTGTTGTTAACAATGACCATGCAACTTGTTGCTTAGTATGTTAGTATTAATTATCTGTTGCATTTCTTTGGCTAAATGGTACAAAATGTCAATGTCAGATCATGTGAACAGTAAATTGGAGCGCATTTTAGTCCAACTACACACTCTGTTGACACAAGTTGTTTTGTGTTTACAGTGCTTACAACCGAATATGGTCAGAAGCACAGGATGCTATTTCTGACCTTCTTGTGAAAGAAATTCCTGCTGAACCTCCCAAGCCAGAAAAAGTAAGATACATCTTAAGTTTTTTTTGTGAGATACTACAGATGTGTTTCATCTTATAATATATGCCATATTATTCATCAATTTCACCTCAGATTTTTCACTGGAAAGATGTTATTGTAGCACATTGTAGCAATGCTTAATTTTGTGGTTGAAAAAACAAAAGTATCAATTTGTCAAAACCAAACGCCTCTCACTTTTTTGGCATTTTACTAACCATCCAGCAGGCCTGCAACCAAGAGTGGAGGGGCAACTGGGAAATCCCATTCAAAATCTTCAAACGCGTATTTAGTTATTAGGTACAACAACAAGTTGTAATCAGTTTTCCTTCCCAAAAATAGTACAACAAGAAGTTAAAATCATTTTACCCCCCGAAAATATCAGCTGGTTTCGGCCCTGCTTCCAAGGGATTACCTTTCACAAAACTTCCGTCTCACTCTTATGCACTTGTGATACAGACCAACTATTTACTAAAACGCGATATTGACATAACTTGGTGTTTTGCCCTTTCTGGAAAAATTTCAGAACACACCTGATATAAAACAATGCTTCAGTAATAGACATTGTTTTAATAGAGTCTTAAAGCACACTTGCGAAATTTGGAAGGGGCAATTTTCTGATGCTCCAGAAAATGCATCAGCTATCTATTTTTATTGAACTCAAGATAAACCAAAGAGGAACAAGCATTTAGAATCTATAAAAATGAACTACAAATATTTGGTTGCGTGCAAGGGTGGATTTAGAGGAGTGGTTTTCAAACTTTTTTGTACCTCGGCCCATTATAGCAACCCACTATAACCCAAGGACCCCATCTAAAACTCGAATAAAGCAAGTGTAATACGGTTGTATACATGAAATATCTACTCGTGAACCCTCCAAAAATGGTTCGCGACCCCAGGTTAAAACCACTGATTTAGAGGAAAAACCCTACTTTCAATTGAAGAAAAACTTGCGAAAGTTTGATCATAAAAAGTCTGCCCGTATTCATAAGGTTTGCTTGAAAGATTAATTTCTGGTATTACTACCACGTATTACATTGTTTTTTCGCTATGACACCGTCTGAATGTGCACGACTACTCCATGTATCTGTTCTCTTCAAACTAACAGTCTATTCACCATAGCAACATTTTTCTGTGCAGGATCGTGTCACAGTTTTTCAGACGTTGGCAACATTGTACATCAAATATATACAGATCTTCAGGCGTCTTGAACGGTGTTATGACCAAGTAAGGAGGAATTTATGTTGTTTTTCGGTTGATCTGCCAAACAACTTTTCACAAGGCAGGCAACCACAAATTTGATCATGGTTGTGTTTGGCGTCAAAACAGGACGTGTGAAGATTTCCCCCTTCTTAACCTGCCGTCTATCAAACTAAAAAGTATTGCTGCAAGAATGCTGACCAACCTAATTGAATTTTTCATTCCTACGAACAGACATATAGGCCTACTGAGTGTTGTTGCTTTGCATAGAACCTAAGAATTTCTTGATCGTCCCCATGCACGATCGATTGAACGCACGACTGTAAGTAACCAGTGCTGTCAAACTTTTTCACGGAATTTTCTAAAGCTTATAACGGAATTTTGTGAATATCTCCAACCGGGTAAAATTCTTCTGAATCTAGATCCAGACTGTTCACTTCATTAAAAACCGCATTTAACCCTTTTTTATTTGTCAGGTGCTTTTATAAACCCGTTGTGACGAAGATATCCAAGAAAAAATAAAAATTCGTAAGGAAACATCATCCGTTTTTACTGAAAGTTCAAGAGCTTGTTGTAGCGACAGCCGTCTACTTGGGAAATGTATCAAACCTGCGTTTTTGTCAATAACCCAAAAAACGTAATACGAAAATTTCAATTTCAAGGAAAGCATGATCAACGAATCCCTTATTGCGATTTTTAAGCTTGCAACCATATCCCGTTAAAACTGCGAAAGACAAGCTGTCAATTTGAATATGCTATGAATTTTTAGATAGTACACCCGCAAAAGAGACGCGTTCTTCGCCAAGTACTTGACGGAACCATTGGAAGACTGTTGGAAGTTAAAAATGAAATGGTCAACTTAGAGTTCTCGGAGTTTCATTATTTTGACGATATCCTTTCTGATTTGAAGCTTACCCCAGTAAGTTCTTGACCAACGTTCGGTTGGCGATAAACATAATTTAATAATAATTATTCGTTTGTGTTATTGTCAATTGTAGACTTGGGAAAGCGATTTTGCACACACATAAACTGCTTTGATGTGCTTCGTTTCTTGCTGGTTGGAAGTTCTCATTGTAAATGTCTTGCCTTAGTTCGTTTTCTTGCTTTAGTCTCGTGTAAACCTGATTGCTCTTTGCATATCTTGCATTTTCCGCAAACCGTAGAAGTATTTTTTGTACAAACTTTTTTTTTTTCCAGTACAAAATCATTGGTCACTAATCCAGAAAAAAACTCTGTGTTGTTCATAACTTTCAGGACCGTTCCTTTGGTTTTCATTTTTTGCACCAGGGATGCCGTATTTTTGCTCAGTGTGTCGAGATGTGCGTGTTATGCTCCTTTCTGGCGAGAGATCCGCAATTCTCGGTGATTACTTTTGCATAAGACTCTTCGAGCCACAACAAGCTCACATGAATCATTTTTTGCATTTTCGGCTGAAGGTTTTATTTTCCTTTCCAGAACGACATCGAAGTACCAGTCCCGAAATACTTCAGAATGGAATGCAAGAAAGTTTTGAAGGATCGCGAACAACTCTTGAGCAGAATACTCGCCAATATGGGACCGTCGTCAAAAGAAGTGGTAAATATGTTTATACGGTTGCTTGTTCACTTGAATCACCTTTAACACTGATGGCTCTTATGATAAAACGTAAATTCAGTGAATCAATAAACGAATAAAACAGAAAGACTTGCTACAAAGCAGAAGCTTGACCAATGTGAACTATGACTGTTTTGATGCAGTAGCAGATAAAATCAAACACTAAACCCAAACCAACAGATAATACTGACAAACGTTCCATGCGATCGGACCGCCTACTGGGGGTATTTCGGTGTCTCTACATCTCGTTCATTCCGTTGCAGTGAAGCATCTAAAAATAATTTTCGTCGAATAACTCAACGTCAACTCACCCTTCCTGGTTTGGTGCTGTTAAAGGCAGTTTTCAAGTTTTTAAATATTTTCGAAATAAATCGCTTTTAAAGGCAGTTTTCAAGTTTTTAAATATTTTTGAAATAAATCGCTTTTAAAGGCAGTTTTCAAGTTTTTAAATATTTTCGAAATAAGTCGCTTTTAAAGGCAGTTTTCAAGTTTTTAAATATTTTCGAAATAAATCGCTTTTAAAGGCAGTTTTCAAGTTTTCAAATATTTTCGAAATAAATCGCTTTTAAAGGCAGTTTTCAAGTTTTTAAATATTTTCGAAATAAATCGCTTTTAAAGGCAGTTTTCAAGCTTTTAAACATTTTCGAAATAAATCGCTGTCGATCGAAAGGAATCCTTTCGCAGGCAAGAAGCAGAAACTAAGATCTTATCAGAGTATCTATTTCACCTTCTAGGAAGGCATCGTCTGCTTTGCGAAGCGCATGTATTTTAAAAGAGAATTAAACAAATCCACAAGCAGTAAAGCGGACAGTTAAGAGAAACTAATTGAAAAGAATGCAATACCAGTTGCCCACTTTACGTAGGACAGAAAACGGCCTCATAGCAAAAACAGCATTGAAGGAAGGTAGTAATTTTTAGTAACGAAATATAAGTGTAATTTTGAATGCTCAATGATAGCGCAGATTTCGAATTGTTTCAAAACAACCGGATGAAGTAGCTGAATAAAAGAAACACCGCCTTAAAATTGGCAGAACGCAACAAGTCAACGCTTGTGCATAACCTTAATGTATACATGCGGAATCATTTCACATTGCTGGGTTATCTTTGTTGTCCTGTTTTCCAATTTATTGAACGCACATCTTCCCACGAAGGCCAAGGACGTCAAGAAGATGTCAATCGACGAAGCCATAAGACTCGTACAAATCCACGAGAGGGCGCGTCAGGGCCGCTTGAGAGCGAAGTTCATGCGAGAGATCCGATTGGAAGAAGAAAGAGAAAAACAAGCTGCTCTTCGAGGAGCTCCCACTCTTGACCCCGATGTTGCCGCAACTCGAATACAGAAGGTAAGCAATGCGTGGTTCATCACGTGACTTTGTTTGCGTGGATTTGATATTTTGAGTTCTTGTGCACCATTCCTACGGCAGTGTTCTTCGTTGAACTGGTTATTTTGTCCTAAGCTTATGCCGAAGTCGGTGATTTATCCACGCATGAAAAATTGCTGGGTGTGCAGTTGAGCCGGTGGTGAGAGCTGAGCACAACATGACTACTGTGTGTTGCGTCCTGTTTTTATTGCCATGAAAAAAGTTATGGCCTTCGCAGTTTGACAAATTTGTGGCAAAATCCTTCAAACACAAGCATTACAAAATGCGGGGAAGCTGCATTTTAATGTATGGCAATGTTAAAAGTCAAAGTTAATATACAGATGTTCTTGTTCATTGAAAAGATTTCCACGCGAGGTGTTTCATTCATTATTGTCTTTGCAGGTTTGGAAAGGCTTTGTTCAGCGAAAGATCACCCAGCGTGAAAGAGAAGAAGAAATGATATTTATCGGAATGGTATGAAAATAACAATTAAAAGTTATTTTAGTTTTTTTTCCAAATTGTTTTTCGCGTATGTTGCCTGTCATTCTTAATCGCTGGAACCAACGAACTGTTTTTAAAAAATGTGTATGATATAGAAGAAATTTTTTCACAGTATTTGGAAATATATGTCGGTCAAAATATGCGCTTAAAACAGAATAATAACTGGAAGTCCTGCATGGAAACATCATGTAAAAAAAACATTTTAAGTGAACTGTTTTGTTCAGAAACGACTGTTTTCATCGTCAGCAATCCTGAATGAATAAAACAATGCGATTCAATTTTTCACCTCGCTGACGGTGCAAGCACCAGTGTCCAAAACGTCCAAAATAGTCTCAATGAAACACAAGACAATTTATCAAATCACTGGTTTTGGCGCTGTTATTTCTTCTGATGTGCTTTCAATCTTCTATAACAATTACAAATTAAGCGGCCACATGAACTTTTAAGCCGACAGTGGGCT
>JGI24021J15306_10005988_pt1 | contig 14537 bp, 7 predicted proteins | sample Ectturendosymbi1_FD_15306 | JGI IMG/M metagenome (IMG submission 15306)
AGCTCCTGGGATCGTCCATTGGCTTGTTCGGTTTTGGGACAGCTATGACAGTCGCTTTTCGCCAGATCTTCGGGATGGCGACATGATTAAGACAACTAGAGTAGAACTCACGCAGCCACGACAGGCAATTGCAACCAAGGTGTCTAAGGAACTGTGTGGGGATGTTATCCGGCTCTTGAGCTTTCCCGCACCCAGATCCGGATTAAAGGGTAGGGGGCCCAGGGCAATTTTTACTGGAGGGCCCCTATGACGTATTTCATGACGTCATCGTTTGTAAATTCATGTTTTCGCTGATTCGCAACGTTCTCATTTGCTTTTTCCAGTAGTCGATTGTGTGCCTGCCGTATTTACTCGATTGTTAGCCGCCCTTGATTGTAAACCGCACTTGAACAGAGGTTACCTAAGCCTCTGAGATGCATTCACGACGTTGGCGTACTCGTGCGTTTCCCGTAATAATGATGCTTACACCACTACAACTGCGTTCTGTTTCTCATAATCCCTCCTGTGACGGATGTGCACGTGATGCTGAAGAAAATCGAATGCGAAAGAAGAGTTTGGTCGACAAAACGTACCCAAGGAAAGACTAACCGTCATCTATACCTTTCGATAAAGTAAAGAAGTAAAAAATATTAGCCGTCCCTGATTGTAAGCCGCTTGAAATGATGACAAAACTTTATAAGCCGCAGCTTACAATCGAATAAATACAGTGCTCAACTGCACATACAGTTAGCTGCGAGAAGGGAGTTTATGATATAAACACTAGGGGAGTTGTGGGATCTTTGACCAGGGTTGGCTCAATGACCATAGGCTATTTCTCGCCACCTAGTGATCGTGTGCTCTTGTGGTTTTGGCAGTGAAGCTGAGATTGGTTTCTTGTTGCCCATATGTGTTTTAGGGGAGATATAGCTGTTAATTCAATTTTTGTGGGCTAATTTTAATTTCGAAGGAAGAAAGTAAAATTTTGGTGCCTGCGTTTTTTTCTTTTTGCAAATAACAGGCAACTTTTTTCGAAAGATCTTTTGCAAATTTGATATGGTTAAGGAAAGAGTTTGAAAACTGCAAGACGTTCAGAATTGATGCTGCACACTTTTTATGTTATGACATGTAATACGAAAATGGCAGCGGAAGGGACCTTTGTGCCATGCGAGAAAGTGACCAACGACCCGGTGGTTCAAAGGTCCCTTAGCATATGGTCTAACGTCTCCAGCTTAAACATGCGTACTTTCAAAATTAGTAGATGCGAAAAACGATTGTTTAAGAAGGCCTCAATAAGGCGTGGAGCGATGTGACGGAGTATCAAATTAGTCTGCAAAAATCTTCCAAAAATAATAATATTGACTGAGTATCTCACGTCTATAGGTCCAAAAAGCCAAAAAATAGGGTCGTGATTCTGTGAGAAAACGTTCGATGGCTACTATGGACAGGTGCGTTGACAGACATATAAAAAGATTTTTGCTGATATTCGTCATCCATTTTCGAAGCTATACGAAGCATCTTAGCGCAGTATGTACGAACCAATCATCTAAGCACAGTAATAAGAAGCATCCAAGCTCAAAGTTGCGAGCACAGCTAAAGCGAAGCCAAAGATGCGCGTAAAACCGTGAGGCGTCAACTATCCGTATCTAGCGTTGTGAGTGATGTTATAAACTCAGTACAAGTATGTACTTTCCACGATGGGTGTAAGCAAGGAATCGATCAGCAAATTTTTAATAGCAAATCGATTTCACGTAAAATTACGCATCCTCAGTCATGAAAATTGCAAGCAAAGCTTGCGGGTAAAAAGTTGAAAAGCTGAAGTAACATCAGAGAAAAAAAAAACTCAAGACTAGAATCAAAAACTTGTAACACAAGCTCAGAAATCATAGCAGCTTAACAAACTGATTAACGTCAAGAATACTAATGGCGACAAAAAGAAACTGTGACTAATGAAATAAAAAAAGTGTTTACTCAAAAATTAACATTAGAAAGACGTTTACGAAAACTCAAAACTCAGTACATTTGAAAACTCAGCACATTAAGACAGTAGCACAGCAAACGATTACTCCGTAACCGAGCCGGAAATTGGTGGTGGATTGAGTGGATTTACGGACCAAAGTATTGCGGCGGGTTGTTACTGCATTGTAAAAGTTTATTCCAATTCTGGAAATCTCAAAATGTTTGTAGAATTGGTGTTAAGGGGACCTGATGATGATGTTGACTTTGAAGTTCGTAGTTGCCCACAAAGCGCCTTTCTGGTGTTTTGCGATTTGATACCGATTTTTCGCAGCAGGAACGCCGGATGCGGGGGTGCATGATGGGGGCACTGGTTCCCTTGCCCTTTGAAATGGGGGCAACAGGGGTATAAGTTCCCTTACATAACAGCATCATAGGTAATTTCAGGAGCGCTGGAGAATGGTGAAATGACGGGGGTGTTTCTCCTCTGTCCTTTTAAAAGGGGGGTAACAGGGGCGGAGGTGCCTTTCCATAACAGAATCATCGGTAAATTTGTGGTTTATGAAGATAGCTAGTTTTGTGACTTATGACCTAAAACGTAAAAAATGGCTCATTGGTCCCATATATCCCCTACAGTGTATTCTTACTAAGAAAAAATATTTCCACAAGCTAGAGAGTGACTCAGCAAGAAACAACATCCACCCGAACAATAAGCAGAAACCTGAGATTACAAACAAAAACACCGGAAAAAATGACATGTCAATATGGCCAGCCAGTCTGAGTGTGAAAGTTGTTTCCAAGCTAATGTCTTGATTTTCACCTTCATTTTCAAGTTTTCTGATTAACGCCACTGTTTTAACGTTGCTGCTTGAAAGCTTTGCTGGAAAAAAAACGTTTCTGTCGCGGCGTTTCAGCTAACACTGCCAGATTCTTGCGCTTTTTCACCTTAGAAACAGCCAATTTTAGCTCCTGGTGACGTTACAGATTTCCGCATCGCGCTAGCTAAGCACTGCAATCTCGCTTTCTGGTCTTTCGTTCTACATATCGACTGATCAAAAACCTATTCTGGCGGAACACGCAATGACATGTGGTGTGAATGGTTTGACTAGCTTCATATGTTTATGATGTAACACAAGGATGTAGTAGCCAACGGAAAAAGTTCGTTTCCACCATGCGTTATTCTTTATGACGAAACCAAGGTCGCAGATCGGCTGCGGGTACCTCCAGACGGCACAAGAAGTTACGGAATCATTGACATTAAACAACAACCACAGCAGAACTAGCTTTGCTGCTTAAGCATGCAAATACAGTAAAATTTGCCTAATTCATCACCTCAAGGGGATTAGAAAAAGTGACGATTTAGGCGAAGTGACGAATTATGCAAACAGGTGAAAACTCTATCATAGAAGCTCGTATACTTTATCATAGTAACTCGTATATAGTGTTTTATTTGCAGTAAAATACACATTTATGACGTTATGGTTGTTTACTAAATTAAACTCCTTTATTCATCTACTCTATCCCGACTATTTCATTTAATCTAACACCTTTTAATTCTTTACTAAACTTTTGCTTTCCCCGTTCTTTCAAGGGTGAGTCGTGTCGCGCTTCGCACCTCGTGTATGAATTCGATAAACAAATTGCAAGATGCAACAATTCTCAGATAAAGATCCTTGATTTGTTTGAATTCTCACACGTACTAGCTGCTTAGACATCAAAAGCGAAACGCAAATGACGTACTAGCCGAACAAAACGCTTCTCAGCGAATTAGATGAACAAAAATGTGCACAAAAGCTAGGAATTCTGCCGGGACCGACGAAAAAGTAACGAAATGACCAAATTGACGAATTAGACAAATTCTACTGTAGTATCGTTTTCGCGACATTTGTGCAGTAGGCATGATGCACGAGAAGATACACCAACGCCACAAGAGCGGTTATTAGGAATAGTTAAAAGCAAAATTCAAATATTTTTCCATTGAACAAAACCGAAAATATTTGTATTCAGTAGTGATTATTAAAACTAGCAGAAGGTCAAACTTGCAGAGAAATCGTTATTCGACGCAACATCGAAACATAGAGTTGTATTCTTGTAGCTCTTTTAAATCACAACAATTTTTCAAACGAATATTTTATTTACAACAAAAAAATGTCACGGGGAGCCTCCTTTGAGCGGAGGGCCCGGGGAATTGCCCCCGTTGCCCCCTCCCCCTTAATCCGGCCCTGCCCGCACTTGAGCAGTTTGATAGCAAGGGACAGTTCCTCGGGTGTAAAAGGTGATGTTAGGTGCCCATCAACCCCCGGGGAATTCCACAGAGCACTGCACTGCCGCTTCACATTGAGAGAGTGAGCCTTATCAGCATAACGGCCGTTGATCAGAAGTTGATGAACGATGGAGTTGGCAGTGACAGGGCACTGCTTGGACGTGCGCAGCGCCCTGTAAGGCGGTTAAAAGTTTTCCATGCTTTTCTACTTGAGTGGGTGAAGTCAAGCCCTTCTACCGACTCGATCCATCGCTCTCGACGTTTTCTATCAATGCAGGTTGAGAGCTCCTCCGCCTTGAAGTCGGAATCTACACGACTCTCAGCAAGCAGGAATGCATTGTAGTGCTGGTCGCATTCATTGTCCCAAGTGGGGAATGCACTGCATCCACTAGGGATGACTTCCGTGCGGAACACTGAAGCAGTTGGCAGAAGGCAGAGTATGCTGTGTCCAGGTTGGAGGAGGGGTCGGGGAGGGAGTCAGCCCCTAACTCTGTCAGGCTGGTAAACTGCTCCCAACGCGCTCTTCGGAAGTTCCACCTTAACACCGGTTTAGCGGTAAGGGGCTCGATAGGGTTTATTGGCTATATCAACGATGGTCTATGCTGGGACTTTGGAAAAGGCTCCAAGTAGCAGGTCAGGAGCCACGTAACAACCCGCGCGCAATCAGTACTCACTGTACAAAACTCCCAATTGATATGAAACATGGTGAGAACTTTGTGAATATGCGCGTTGGCGCGTATAAAAACGGTGAGGTAGGGCGAGTCAGAATTAACGAAGTGCGTGGTTTGGTGGAATCACCGTTGAACGAGGAACTCAACTTGTGCAGAAGAAACAAACGCAAATTTGTAAAATACACCCATTAGTTTTACGTGAAAATGTGAAATGCAGACCTGCAGTTACATCCTACTCTGACTGCATTCGTCCTTATTGTGCATTTGCTGCACTTACCATTTTTGCGAACTTCGTCATGTTGTTGATGTTAAAACACACGAAATTTGCGCCAGGTGGCGCGAGAGTGCAACCACAAAAATTGACTTCAGGTTTATAGTTCTTACAGTTATTACGCCCCTGGATAGTTGACTTTCTTGGCGCAAATATCAGACAATTTCTTGCAAATTGAAGTTACGGCGCTGCGACACCGAAAAAAAGTCCAACACCACCGGTGTTAGACTCCAGCAAGGGTGTGTGCTGTTATGCTCTTTTTCATAGACTATATCAGCGGTGGGGAACCTATTTGCTGTCCCGGGCCGCATAAACTTTGGATTATCGCCACCGGGCCGCAAATAAAAATTGATTTTATCCTAATACTGTATTCAACCTTTATCTGAATACAAGGGATAGAGGCTTCTTATGACATGTTACCTTAAGCACCTTCTTATCATGGAGCTTCGTTTGACGCCATTTTGTACTCTAAATTGGGTAACGAAAATTTTGATGAGGGCCATACCAAACGTTCACGCGGGCCGCAGGTTCCCCACCTCTACTCTACAAGAATTGGATAGACAGTCACAGCGGAGTCGACGAGGGTGTCACAGTAGGAAGCTGCAGGACCAACCGTTTACTTTTTGCTGTCGATGTGGTACTGCTAGCATCTTCTCAACAGAGTCTTCAGCATGCACTCGATCGGTTTTCTGGTGCGTGTGACCGAGCCGGAACGAAAATCAGCACTAAAAATACCGAGGTATTATGTCCATCTACAAATCCAAGGCATTGTATGCTGCAAGTGAGCGGCAATACAATGCAACAGGCGGAGAAGTTCAATTATCTAGTGGTGGTATTTACGAGTGACGGAAGGTGGAACAAGGAAATTGCTACACGGAGTAGTGAGGCTAACGCAGTTCTGCCTGAGCTTTATCGCCCTGTGGTCAGTGACAAAACAGCGACAAAACAAGAGACAAAACAAGAGACAAAACAAATCAGTGACAAAACAAGAGCTTTCAAACACCGCAAAGTTGTCAGTTTTTAAATCGGTCTTTGTTCCGATACTCACCTATGGTCTTTTTGGGTAATGACCGAAAGAATATTAACTCAGGTGCAAGCGCCAGAGATGGAGTTTTTGCGAAGAGTCCACGGTGTGACAACCAGGGGCGTACCGAGGTGAGGGGCAAGAAACAAGTTTTGCGCTTCCATGTTCGAACCTGAGGTCTTTCGGAAGCAAATTTACTGTATTGAAGAAAACACTTGCGACTTGGTCGGGACTTTTCGGCGCCCCCAGAAATTCGGCGCCCGGGCATTTTTGCCCCCCTTGTTATGTCCCCGGCCGGTGCGGCCCTTTGCGACAAACTGCGCAGCTGTGAAATTCGCAGAGCGCTAAATGTCGAGCTACTTCTCCGAACTGAGAGATCAAAGCCACGTTACTTCTGCCATGTATCCGGAATGCCCAAAGAAAGATTGGCGAGCCAAGTCCTGCTGGTTAAACCCACCGGGAAATCGGCCCAGAGGTCGTCCAAGGACCAGGTGGAGTGACTACATCTCCGACCTTGCTTGGTCCGGTCTTGGCGTTGAGCCACCAGAACTATATGAAATTGCTGTTGACAGTGAAGTATTCCAAGTCCTCCTATAGGGATGTTGCCCCGTGACCCTCCCTAGAGGAAAACCGGGCATGAAAATGAATGAAATGAATAACATTTACGTTATCTAGTTTATTCACCGGTGTTCAAAAGTGCTTAGCAAGATAGTCAACAAGTTCCTTACACGGCTAGAATTGATTAATACGAACGTAGAGACGGCTAGAAATGATTTGCCTTTAATTGATGATACTGTTGCGATCGGAAATCCCGAGCGGCATGCGCGCAAAGCTTCGCACCGTGGCAGCAAGCAACAATAGAGATCATGCTCGCAATCTCTCTTACTATTGCTTGCTCGCGCTACACATATGATCGTGTTATTCTTCACGCACATCCCTTTCGTGGTGAATCACACAATCAACGCAACACCACCGGAGAGGTTGCAACAATACCTTTCGCAGAATATAAGATGTAAACTTTAGTCTGGGTGCCGCTATTGTTGCGTCAGCGTCATAATGTGGCCCGCGGGTTACCTTGTAAGTCGTCATATGACCCTCGGAGCAATTTGAGTTTGAGACCCTTGTCATAAGCTATGAGGGGGGCGCTGAAAATGGATCTCGCTTAGGGCGCTGGAATGGCTTGCGCCGGCCCTGCGCTTAAAGCAATCGTTGCAGAACAAAAAGTTTGCATGCCAAAAATACAAAGTATTGGGTAGTTTCCCGGTAGTTGTGTGGTCAATTTAAAACATATATATTTTCGTATATATTTTTGGTTAATGCAACGAGAGATAATTGACTTTAATAACAGGTGTTTGCAAAGTAATTTAGCAATCGTATGCGCCTTCAAGGTTATTGTCTTGCTAAGAGCATTCATAGCATTCCAAAACATATTTCTCCCTATCATGGCTTCGTACACCACAAAAACTATAAATCATCGACTTGAAACTTCCGTTGCTTTTTGCCGAACGTCACATCCGCTGTCGTTCATGAAGTGGAGCTGCACTTGCCACTGCTCGCTGCTGCCGCATGTGGCGATCATGCTATTTTTCAGCAGTTCACTTTTCAACCAGCTCGCCTGCCTTTAAGGACGGTCCGAAATACTTTTTGTTGTGGCACTTGGGAAACTTTTATTAAAAGGCATGTTGAAGGTACGTGAATATACACATGTTGAAGGTACGTGAATATACACATGTTGAAGGTACGTGAATATACACAGCATCTAAGTCATTTCACGACCTTCAGCTAAAGCTGTTTCGTCAGCTGAGTCGTTTATGAATGAGTGCAGTGGCACAGGAGCTGGGGGGTACAAGGGGTTCAAGCGCACCACCAAATGTTTTAATTTGTCGAAAATTTGAGATAAAATCGCAAATAAATTCGGGTACAGATGTTTCGACACTTTTTTAACAATATTAATGAAATTATATTTGTTTGTTATTGAGTGTATAAATAAAAGTGTCTTATGCCACAAAAAACACATTATTTATATACAAAATGAACAAACAGTTTCTGCTGTAGTTTGTGGGGCTTGATGAGTAACTGACTCACTTCAAAATATGGGATTTTCCGCATTTTTTTCCGGAAAAGCTTTTGTTATTAATTTTGACTATAGTGTCTAATGTACCAGCAACTATAAAAATTTTGTGGGGGGAGAGTTAGTTGCATAAAAGTATTTCCGGCAAAGTTGGGGAAATTCGGGCAAAATATCCTTTGCTCCCTCACAAAATTGCCTGCTGCTACCCTTATGAATGAGTGGGTCCACATCTGCATCGTGTGTATGTATTAGCACTTTAGATATTTTTCGGACCTAAATAACATACGATCGGGCTTCAGTTGCAGTGATAACAACAGTTTTTACTTCAGTAGTAGAGAACAAAAAGGTTTAAAGTTTGTTACCAATTCCGGAAATTTTAGAAAATGCTTTAGCTTATTGAGCTATCAACAAACAATATTTATAGCTCCAGGTAGAGGTCACGTGCCAAGTGTTAAACGTCAAAGAGAATCGGCCTTTCATGACAAGTAACTTCCATTGGGTTCCGCTGTCAGTTACTCATCTGTTCCAACCAAAAAATCCCGAATCGATGGCGCTTTTATACTGAATTGAACCGTGCGCAAGTAGGCTGCCGCTGTATATACAGAAAAAGGTCACAGACCAGACAATCGAAACCAGGCAAAAACTTTCTGCGTGTCAGTGAAGGCAAAACGGCTAAAGAGGTCAAAATCATAAGAGGATAAGATTCCGAATCCGTCTTTGGCGTATTAGCATGTTGTTATTACTGATGATATATGTGTGTTTGGTACCAGCATTAGCGGTGTTCAACACCTTTTGAATATTTGTTGTGATTATGTTGCTGAACATGAAATTGTCTTTAATTGTAAAAAACAGTGGATGTAATTTTCCCCTAAATATATAAATAGTGGGGAACACCAATTGTTTACTGGATGACGCAGGTGTTAAGTTTGCTGATCAAGTCAAATATCTTGGTGTGTAACTTCATGCCTCACTGGAGGGCAGGAAAGACACTCACAAGCAAATAAAATTACTTTATTGTGCAGTAAATAAGCTCAGAGGCACTTTTGCTCAGTGCTCACCTGCAGTTTAGCACTCTGTTTCATGCTTATTGCATGCCAAAGTATGCCTACCGACTGTGTTGCAAGTGCATACATCAATCAGGCCCGTAACTAGGGGGGAGCAGTGAAAATTTTTCGCCCCCCTGCCTGGAAAAGTGTGTTGGACATAGTTTAGAATATTTGGGACCCTCTTAAAAAAACTTTGCCCCGCCTGGTGTCCCAAGCTGGTTACGGGCCTGGCATACAGTTTAGTGTTTAGCGACTCCGAACTTCCTACACCAACTCATGTCGTATTTTCCATCACATCCCAAGGAATGAATGTGCTCGCCCACATCAAGTTATCTGTTATGTCAGAACATTTGATTGCAAGCAATTTATATGCTTTCTTTCAATGATGTCCATTTTCATCTAACCTTTTTATCCTCTCACTTGATTGTCTGATGTTTTTTATAAATCTCCAATGTTCTCCTACGTAACGCTTCTGTTTGAAAATGACCGAAAGCAGTCGTTACTGGTGCGTTGTTGTAATTTTTGTTCCTCTCCGGTATTGTGTGTGCGTATCACGTGACACGTGTGTGCGCATCACGTGACACGTATTACTAACTTTGCCATGTGTTGTGTCTTAGCATTTATTTTTGTGTGCTTTGAATGACCCCTGTGATGTCGATCATGTGTCTAAGGCAAGCAAATAAAGAAAACAAATTATTGACTACGGTGGCTAACTCAAGCTCAGAAATACATTGATCGCTGGATTAACGATGCGCTTATCGACATTTTATCATCTGCACTTCGCACAAGTGTACAGTTTCAAATTTGTTTCATACGTAATGTGACTGGGCAGTCAGGTTGGGATCAAGCAAATTTTCCTTTTCGATAAATTTAAGCCAAACCTTGTGAAGAAATAAACTTTTCTGATCCATGTCTGAACATAAATAAAAGGCAAGTTCATTATAATCATTTTGTGCTCTCGCTGGAGGACCACAAGTGGTCTAAGGGTGTCCACCTCTGCCTGAAGCTATTTCTGTAGTGAATGCTGCGTTGGCGGAAAGCATTGGCAGAACAGCGTGTGGACCTTTCCTTGCATTTGCACCAACCCATTAACACTGAACACAAGGCCGGGATATCTGAAAATACCATCTTCAAGTCTTTGATGTCGCTCAACTCCATTTCAACAATTTGAAAGAACGTCAAGTCCCAGTTAATTTTTTACTTGCTAGGAACCAATCCAACGTTTGTACTTCAGACACAACGGGGCTAGGTTTGATTGGAGGGGTGGACCATAAAACCGCGCAGTGGCCACTATCAGCAAGCCAGCAGGTCTGGGGGGCACCAATTGTAATTGGCGGCAAGCACAGTCCCCCCACTCTTGGCCCCCCAGATCTTCATCCACAACCGACCGAAACGCAAAATACTGTTTATAGTCCTGTATTAAAATCTATAACAGCTGAAGTCAAAAAAAAACGTTTTCGCACATTTTGTGAAACAGATTAGCTGCGAAAAAAAAGCAGTGTTTCCAGCGACAAAACCAATTCTTTGTAAAAAGAATAAATGAGAAAGTCCTCTGCCCGAGTGAACACACAACCGCAAAGCATTGTATTAACTACGTGTACACGAAGGCAGTCCTTCATTGCATAAAATATTTGGATGTTTTGCGAACACTTCATGTTCACGTTAATTAAATGCATAGATTGCTAAGTTTTTGTCAAAAATTGTAACGCCGAACATAAAACGCTAAAGTTGAGGATATGTATTGCTTCCGAGTAGAGGCTTGAGTCTTAAACCAAGATTTATTTTGTCATTCTGTTTACGCAAGCAGGGAAGATTAAAGCGTTAAGTAAACTCTTCGCTTTCATCACCATTAAGTCACCATCAATGGTGGACTTAGGGCGACCCCAAACTACCGGAATGACCCCTGGAAGTGACACCAATTATTGGTATCTTTTTCAGGATCATCTCACAAGCCATGAAGAGCGGTCTTTGTGAAATTCCAGGCCGAACGTCTGGACAAGGAATATGGCGCCGACGTTTTTACGTCGCTCGAGAAAAAATGGAGGTTTTTCTGCTTTGCACCTTTTTTCCACGGAAAAGATGCAGGGGGAGTATTGGGGGGAAAAGATGCAGGGGAAGTATTGGGACTCCACCGATGAACAAATTAACTCTCGATGGGAATCTCGATCAGCCGATGATTGCCATCGGTCACGCTTCACCTAATTCCACAACCGGGACTTTCTCATCGTGTTCACATCAAAATTTCTCTATTTTTGACATCCATTTTCATCTTTCACAAGAAGAACGAAAAAATATTAATTATTTTCCGTAAAAAGTCCCACTGTACACCTGCAACCTTATGCGTGTTTAGTTTAACATACCAGGCTGCTTGTGCTTTTTGAATAACGCTAAAATGAAGTCAGCACTTTTCAAAAGCTAACCGAAATCACGTTGTGAATGTTGCTCAAAATTTTGATGAGCTTTTACTTTATCAACTTCAGTAGCCATTGGTATGTGAAAGTATTTCAAGCCAGATATTTTTTCGCACTTATGCACAACAACATGAGACCTTTTTCACAATCACACCTTACACTTCAGATTTCCTAAATGAAACTTGTTCACTGCGTTCAATGCGATACAAAACAACAAAAATAAAACGCGAACAAAATACCAGCAAGTGCGCAAGAATCTCTCGCTACTTTATCNATAATGAAACGGTTTTTGGAACAATTGATGGTTTATGGTGCAGAGATTTTAAAAATAATTAAGCACTTCGTATCTTTCCTCAGAAATTACAAATTGGTGTCTGCGTCTTTCCATATCAAGATTTAGACATGGATTTTTAGCAGTGCTTCCATCGGCTGCTTCAGATTACAGCATCAACAATATGTGAAAAACTATATAAAAGCCAGAGTCATTACCGGGCCGGAAACAAGTTATGTGTTTTCCAGCATTGAATAGGTGCTGGTCGCAACAAGGACTCGTAGTGAAACGAACGATTTTAAAACGCAATTACGGCATATGTGTTTGGAGAACATATCAAGAAGGAATAGCGTACCCGGCCGCTATATAAAGGCGATAAATACGAAAATGTATGTACAAAGCACCGTCTGAATAGCACGGCTTGTCACCCTGAATGGTCAGGATGAATGCAATGTCCTGCATTGTGAGATTTTTGTCGTTGTGCAAATTGAGACGCTGCTCTCACAGGAGGGGATTGCCCGAACCTCCCGTGAAAAACTCACTCGAGCAAAATATATATTAAGTTTTACTTCAAGTAGGCTGTTTCTCTCAACCCACGTCCATCTATAGGCTCAGTTTCATACCAGTAGCCGTTTCCTTGCATCATTGGTTGGGAGGGGAGTGTGTTCGTCGGTTGATGCACGCTGCTTATGTAACCGCCTGGATTGTCACGTGACACGCTGTGGTGGCCGTATTGGGGTAACATCCCCCCCGGACTGCCGTTTGCCGGAAGCGGAGAAGAAATTTCCGTCTTCATCGTACCGGCATTGTGCATTGACGTCATCATGTGATAGGGTGACGTGATCTGTGGGGAGGCAATGCCTCTGCTCTGAGGTTCTTGCTGAGGTTGAGGGGAGTCCTGGTCTTCATCAGGGGGTGTCCAAGAATGCGTGTCTGAACTCAACACCCCTTCTGTGTTGGGAGCCACAGTGCTTGGAGTCTCCATGTCGGATGATGTCGGTGGCACTGAAGTCATGATGGGTGACGTAATTGATGATGGTGAACCGGCTTGGTTGTTGTTGTTTGAGCTGTTACTGCCTGGTGACATCATGGGGTTGTCTTTGTCATGGATTCCCTGCTTCATCAGTTTCTTGCACTTTGACCTCCGGTTTTGAAACCAGATTTTCACCTGGGGAAAAAAATACTTGACAAATTAAGAATGATCAGGGGGAGAGAAGAACACCATCAACAGCACCATGATTTTGTTGAAATCCTAACAACTTCAGTATGTTGTTGTGTTCATGACCTTAACGAGGTTTAGAAAGAAAGATGATCCCCAGTAAAAGAGAAATGAAAGTAAGACATGTTAGCAAGATCAGACCAAGGAAAAGAAAAGTGTAGCTCAATTGAAAACTAAGAAAATGCAAGTTTTAGAACACACCCTTATTTTGAAGCCAGATTCATCGAAAACAAGAAATGATTGTAAAAGTGATTCATTTCTTCATCAGACAGCCACGGAGCAGCATTTCCTCATTCGGACACAGCCGATCGGATAGTTTTTGCTTAGTAACGTTGTTGACCAGCAACAAAAAAATCGTTAGAAAACTTCCTACGTTACATCTTCACATGTTTTCCATTTTCTAAATGTTCATTCTTTAATTTTCATATCCGCTTTTTCTCTGGGGAAGGTCGCGGGGGAAGCATTCCTGGAGACCTACCTCACGGTTTTCAGCAATCTCAGCTGTTTCTTCTGGCTCCACACCAAGACAAGGTCTGAGATGTAACCATGTTACCTAGTCTTTGTCGACTTTTGGGCCGCTTTCCCGTGGGTGTAGCCAGCAGGACTTGCCTCGCCAGTCTTTCCTGAGTCACGTCGTGAGCTCTTCGCAAAATCCCATCACTGCCCCTTGTACTTTGGATAATATTCTTTCGGTCATTACCGAAGATTCATGTCCACAGATGAGGATCGGAACAAAGACCGGTTTAAAACCTGACAGCTTTGCGTTGTTTGAAAGCTCCCGTTTTGTGACCATAGAGCTATTAAGCTCACGCAGGACTGCTTTTGCTTTACCAATCCGTGTATCAATTTCCTTGCTCCTTTTTCCGTCACTCGTGAATAATCCCCCATGGTACTTGAACTTCTCGACCTGCAGCTCACTTGCAGCACACACTGCCTTGGGTTTCTGGAGAGACATGACACCTCGTTTTTTTAGCGCTGATTTTCATTCCGGCTTGATCGCACGCAGCAGAAAACCGATCAAGTACATGTTGAAGACCCTTGCTGAGAAGATGCAAGCAGCACCAAATCGTCCGCAAAAGCAAACGGTTGATCCTGCAACTTCCAACAGTAACACCCTCGTCGACTCGGCTGTGACTGTAAATCCAATTCATGTATGCTAAAGAGGAGTGGCGACAGCACACATCCTTGTCGGAGTCCAACACCAACGATGAACGGTTGTGATTTAACTCCGCCGACACGGACACAAACTTCTGTACAGGAATGCAGTGACTTGTCGGTCTGTAACAGGCAGTCGCCACCAGCGCACTCCCGCAACACTCGCCAAGGCTTTTCTCGAGGGACCTGGTCATATGCTTTCT
>JGI24021J15306_10005990_pt1 | contig 14530 bp, 12 predicted proteins | sample Ectturendosymbi1_FD_15306 | JGI IMG/M metagenome (IMG submission 15306)
TACAGTTACGTAACAAAAGGCATAAGATTGCGGTCAGCAGTGTTGCCATTTTAGCTGATTTGCTGCTAAATCTCACAGGATTTTCTCACTGTTAGCTGTTAGCTGTAACGTTTTCAATCTAGCAGTTAGCTAATTTTCTAGCAGGTTTTACCAACCGTTTGGCAGGTTTAGCAGGTAACAAATTCCTGACCAAAAACCTATTCTAAAAGTTTTTCATGATGAAAACTTTGCACCTTCTTCATCAAAAAATATACTTATCTTCTTCATGACGTTTTTAACTGGGTAACACCAGTGGCGATTCTAGAATGAAAAAACTGGGGGGGCACTGCGGGGCCAAAGAAGAAAGTGGGGGCCAACATAAATGTCCTGCATGGTGGTTTTCCGTTGTAATGAAGATTGATTTGACATGATTAACCTTATCAAACCCAACATAGGCTTGCGATTGTCGTCAGAACCGTCGCTACAAAGTCTTCAAATCGTTCAAAATATTGCTGGCTGAAAGTTATTTGTTGTACATGTCAATCAAACGAGCTTGAACGTGAAATTCAGCACAAAACTGAGGGGCCAAGCAGGGGCCAGCCAAAAATCTGGGGGGCCATGGCTCACCCAGGCCCCCCTTAGAACCGCCATTGGTAACACCAGGACAAAGCACAACCAACTGCCTGCACTTATTTGGAATTTTTATTAGGATGCAAAGAAGCTGCTTCAAGCAGATGATTGTATCATGATAACAAGTACTGTAATTAATTAGATAGCTTGGTTATTTCCTTGTGTGGTTAGTGAGTGCGTTAGGTTGAAAGGCAACATTGGTAGAATATGTTTTTATCCCACGACACGATATTTCCAAGTGATTCACTCACGCTAGTAAGCAGTACTGTCTGGTAAAAAAACTTCCTGGTAAACCGAAGCTCCCTAAAGTTTCGACATATGTGGTTGCAAGATTCAAACCTTACTACAAAAGTTGGCTCAATGCCTGCTGCCTATCCTGCTGATTTAACAAAAGCCTTTTGCGAAGTTTGCAACAATGCAATCATAGCGAAGTAATGTGACCTTAAAAGGCATAACTGGAAACAAAAGCACTCAGATAAGACTAAAGAACTTTTTGCATGCTCCCTAATGTAACACATAGTTACAAAGACCAGACTTAGAAAGTTGTAGGGCTGAAGCTATGCTCAGATTGTTTATCGCTGAGCATTATTCTACTGTATTAAAACATGCAACTATTTGAAAGAGATCGTCAAGAGCTGTGTGTAATAATAAAAACGAGGCCCGCTGAGAGCGAATGCAAGACAAAAAATTAGTGAATTGCATGACTTCATAGGTTTCTTTTAATCATATTAAAAATGACAGTTTTTTAATAGAATTTCACTGCTTTTAGCAGATTTTAGCTGAAAATTTGTGACAAGACCTTCAGCAGAATCTAGCAGTTTTTTGTGACACTATTTAGCAGATTTAGGTCACAACCATCGGGCAACACTGGCGGTTGATTCTGAAGAGAATAGAATGCGTAAAGAGAGTTTGGTTGACAAAATGTAGCCAAGGAAAGACTGAGCGTCATCTATGCCTTTCGATAAAGTAAAGAAATAAAGAAATGTAAGCCGCCCTTGATTGTAAGCCGCACGAAATGATGAAAAAATTTATAAGCCGCGACTTACAATAGAATAAATACGGTATATGAACAATACATAATACGCTGTAAAAGATACCATCGCCTGTTGGAACTAAGTAGGCGCTCTTGCCTCGTTGACATTAAAGTAGTTGATTCTTTGGCGTGTGGTCTAGTCAACACTTACTACCAAATTAGTACTCCACGGTCTAAAAAACGAAGGTATTCCATCCGCCTGCCGTATATTGGTTTTCGATGCGCATGCGGTATCCACGTCATTCGAACATCGGTCCTGCAGAAATCCCCGAAGGAAGTTGTGAACTTGTTGAGTGGTGTAAATTCTCTCAACAATGGTGTAATTACATTTTAGCTAAGGATAATAAATCACGGTGTTATAAGGCAGGACTGCCAAAGGTGGTATATACGCTACGTGTATATCCTCGTGTACTTTCATGTATTTGTGTGTTCTTTGTTACTGCGATGCATGCTTGAAGTCTAGCGCTTTGCGTGTGGGAGTGAAGACCTTACACAATACACGATGTCACCTGGTAGTTTAATACCAATTCGGGTACTATTTACTTCCAAGATGTAAGTTTGGAAATTTTGGTACATACTGCTTTTATGTGAATCGCCGTTATTTGGAACAATTCTTGATAACTGATTTGAAACAGAATAAATGCATTAATAAAAAGAAAAATCGGCAGATATCGAGTTACTTAAAACGTTAACTGATAACAAGAATTAAACCGTATCAAGCACGTCTTAGTTCTGTTTGCATTTCGTTCAAGTAACATTAAGCTTGCTCGCGCTAAACTCGATGACTAATTCGATATTCGACTTTAGTAAGTCGTAAGATGTGCTTTTAGTTAAGAATATTGTTGCGTGCCATTTGATATTCTAAGTGCAGTAGAAAAATAAAAACAATTCAGTGGTTTTATGTCTTATGAATGAACGCAAAACCATACGTAATAAGTGAAAGTGAGTTTCGTAACAGTTATTGATATGAGAGTGCATGCTTTTGTTCTTACTAAAAGTCTTACTGTTTTGTCCTTGCTTGTGAACAGAAAAATGAAATACTAAATTGCAATGAGTACAATTATTATTTTTACCATATCAATTTAGTTTAGGACATATCAAACTGGGCTATTATGGTAGGTAAGGTTAGGTTAGTGTTATTTTGGTCGGGAATCTGGTATGGAAAGCTGATTTTTCTGAAAATAATTTTTAAAGAAACTTTTATCTATCTCAAAAACGTCGTTTGGATATATAATATACAGTGGAACTCCGCTAGCACGACCACCCACTGGACGGCCCTCAACTGGTTGTGTTAGCGAGGCTGGGATGGTTGCGTCACACTTGCATTCCTAAAGGTTTCATGTATTATTGCGATTACTTCATTTCTACATTTATTCCCTTGATTGAAAGTTATTTAGCTTTGTCTTACGTGCAGTGTTCCCTCTAAGAAAATTCTACACTGAGCAAATGTTTGTGTTGTTGCGCGTTGCGCACGAAGCGCATGCATCTGCGCAACCATGCAGATACACAAACAATGAAGCGTTCCCAACGTTGAAAGGGCTATGTGATATAATATCCACCATATTAAATTTGAAACGTTGGAATTGCGCGAGAATGAGATTGCACTGCGCAAATTGTTTGGTGGTACTGCGCGCCTTAGAGGAAACACTGCTTACGTGCTGCCATAGCCAATCGTTGCTGTACTATACAATCACACAACGGAAAAAGTCGATCAGGGCTTTCACCAAAGCAACTCCAAAAATCCCTTGAACAGTACCAAAATATCCCTAAATCTGTGGTGGTGCAGCATAAAACCGGAGTGCCAATGATAAAGTTAAAATAGAACAAAATACGTTTTGCAAAATAAACTGAAATAGTTCATTTCATACATTTTCATACTTTTCCGAAAATCCCTAAAAAGGGTCAAAAGTTCCAATCTAAAGACAAAATCCCTAAAGGTGAGAGCACTGAAGTCGATATTGGCAGCACAAATTCCAGAAGAGTTCACAGTATGAATTTGTTACATCACATTGGCACCTACTGCGCTTGCACTCACGCCTACATCCCTGTATTCACGATGCTTGAGGACAACGTGACGCAGCTAAGCAAATTGCTGCTGACAGGTTATCAGTTTTCCAGCGTAAGGATACCGATAGAGTATGTGGTCGTGTTACGCGCTGCTCGATTAAGTTTTGTAACAGCCGGACTGTGGTCGCGGTCTGGATACCGGGGTGGTCGCGTTAGTGAAACAAAAGTAATGCATTAGCACAGGGAAGACCGCGTTGGTTAAAGTGGTCGTGATAGCGGGGTGGTCGTCGACGGGGTGCCACTGTATATTCAAAACATTCCACCGGTGTTTTGTGAACATCTATCGATATGGTTTCAAGTCTCCAGAAAGAAATGGAGACTTGAAATCAATGAGTATCGTTCATAGTGTGACGTCCATATTAGTTGACGATTCGTTTTTTTTTTGCTCAAGCTTTTTTTGTTGCCCATAATACAAATACTTCAGTTCATTCATTTATTTCTTCCCTATTAACGACAATCATATATATATATATAGAAAGGGCCCCTTTCTAGGTTTCAGCTAGGAGCCCCACATAACCTTAATCCGCCCCTGAGGTAAAGTAATACTTGAAATCCATGCGCTTGCGTTTTGAGGTAGTGATATGCTGGTTAAATTTAGTAGAAAATATTTCTAAAAACAGCGCTTAGTTTGGAAGTGGAGGAGTTTGGAAGGGGAAGATTTGATGCCTCCTGCGTGGTACTACCAACTTTGGCGGCCTCATCTTGCAGTGGCAGAAGTTTCGCTAAAGTGATAATCTCAACTATTTTTGCGTCGAACTCATCCGACGGCGTCTCGCCAGCCTCCTCAAAGCGTGTCTGAAGTCTGAACCACAACACTTTTGCGCAAAACCCAGCCTATGGCCGCAATGAGTAAGCGAAATTTACCGAGTTGAAGGAATGTGTCCTCCTCGCACTCTCAAGCGCTTCGTGAACGTTATCAGCGCATCGCATCGGGTTGATGGCGAGACTCGCGCGGCTTTCGATCAGATTGTCATCAATGCAAGAGCATCAGTTCATCTACCAGTGCGCAGAACGTCGTTGGATTAAGTAAGTGGCCCATTCAAGCGCATTACTATGATGCGGTTCAATGTGATCTTTCGTGTGTGACTACATGGATTAGAAACGCGTCCATTGGCTGGGATATTTTTAAACATTTGTCAGTGATTGTTCTTAGAAAAATCCAAACGTTGCAACTGCAAGAAGGTTCCTTCAAAAAGAATTTTTTAGACAGGTTTAGCTCTTTTTTAACAGACTCATGAAGCATGACCCAAAAACTTTACAAAGTCTTTGAACTTTTGGAAAAGTTAATAACATGTGACTCCAAAACCTGTCATTGGTATTTTGTTATTTAACAGTTTAGAGCAGCTATGTCCAACCCAAATGGCTTACAGAGACAAAAATTATGTCACTGTCTTGACCAGGGCCGCACGTTGAATGACTTACTTTGATCTTAGCAAACTAAAGAGCTTAAACTAAGATACTGAAATTGTTCGAATCCTAACTGCAGTGGTAACAGATGTGATAAAGTGGCACTGAGGACCACCTGCATCGAAAATTTCAAGTTCATGATTATCAAAATAAGGACAAGTTGCCAGTAAGTAAGATACTTTACTACAGCGAAAACCTAAACTGGACCGCACAAAAACCTCGACTGGGCCGCGGATTGGACATAACTGGTTTAAAGTGATTAAATTCGCAGCAGGATGCACGGGGGCGTCACACCAGCGGTAAATATGAGGGACCAGGTACATTTTTCGAAGTGAAAAGCGAAGATCGTCGACTTTAGCGCCTGTGTAGTTGGTAAAAATCGTCCGCCAACGACTCCCCACTTTTGTTTTTGATTGTGGGCATCGAAAAATATTAAAATGGACTTTTCATCTCTGAAAAACATTTGTTGTCCAGAAAATTTGGGAGTGCTGCCCCCTTTTCACTGGACCCTACAAGCGCAAAGTCACTGCAGAATGACGGCAATATTTGACATTGGTTGATGCGATGTATCATTGCACTGAAAACCTTCATCATTCAGTAATTTCTACTCGCTGAACAATGAAAAACGTTGTTGGTTCAGAAAGTTGCGATCTGCTTAAATTCCAGCTTTTCCTTATTATTTATCAGGAAAGTTTTTTTTAATGGTGTAGTATCGACATAATGTTTATGGAAATATTGCCAATACCAGGGTGGTGCTTGTCGGGAGCACTGTCTTTGAGCAAAAGAAATTAATGCCGGTGGTGAACAGGTTTGACCATTATATTACAACGTTAAGTGATGTTAAATGATGAAAAACCTGTTCGCGAAACTGCCACGACAAATGTTTTTTTTTCTTTAATTTTTGATATTGTTTACTACTACCACAGCAGCGGTGATTAAACAAAGTACCCATTGTTTGCAAAACCATCGCAACAACAAGTATAACCTTGAGTTTTTGCGGCATTTTCCACGTGGAACGTAGACGTGCATGTGGCTAAACAAGGCAAGTTTTGTGCAGTGAGCCTCCTTGCTTGATCACGCCTGTATCAATATCCGATCGACTTAAGATTATTATCGAAGAAGATTATAACCTTTTCAGGCAAAACATGATAAAAATTTATTTTTTCTTTTGCAGTAATGCACAATGTCTGCTGGATGGAAAAAAACAACCTGCTTTGTTAGCCTCGTCGTTTCGTAAAGCTGCCGAAAGGTTGACACCTCGGGATGGCGCGATATGGCAAACACAACCTTGCTTACACCCATCGTGGAAAATACATACTTGAATAGAGATATGTGCAAGTTTGAATCATCGCAAAAAGGTGAAAGCAGATGGCAGTCGACTGATACCTCGAAAGCATACAGAAACACTAGTGCTTTTAAGTCAGGAAAGCGTCTGACCATTTGTTCTCGCCTGGGCGTAGCTGATGCAACCTGAAGTCGCTTGTCTGCGGTGCGGGCCGGAAGGCAAAGGTATTGCGTTTGCGTCAATGTACGAAATGCGCTATTTTATGGCAGCGGCGGTTTTTAAATCGTTGTATGTCACGGTGTTTTCGCCTAAATCCCTATGTTTTCCTACAAAATTTGAACTTTAAAAACGTATTTCAAAGATGTTTTCGACTTCAGTTTGATTTTCATCCGTCGCTTGTACCCAAAAATGGACATACATTGAACAGCATTTACCAAAGTTCAGTTTTTACGTCTACCAGTGATATCGTTAGGATGAAAATAACTTTCTAGAAAGACAGTTTTACTTGCATTANAAACATATGTTGATGAGCTGACAGTAACGTAATGCGTGCATGCAGATGGCTATTTTTGTACTGAATGCATTGACAACAACTAAAAAACTCTCGACTTTCCAAAGCAAACGTCTTACGAGAAAAAACTTTACCGACTGCCTGTTTTGTATTCTATCATAGACGCAGAGGCCAATTAAAGTATGTTATATTTTCCTAATTTTTGCAGTCATAGTGGATATCTATTTGATATAGCAACTTTTTCTCAGAAAATAGTTGTTTGCGCAAATGCTATTTCTTGTTCTTTTAATTAATTTTTAGACTATTCAGCATTTTCCTCCGATTTTCTATGTTTTCATATACTTTTCTTAACGCAAGCTCACATGGGAAAAGCTACATGGTGTTTTCATCCTTATTACCAAACGTGTAGTGGCGACGATGGTCAAATATCAAAATCCAGAAACTTTTCTAGTTACATTTCACACATGACACAAACTTTGCAAAACTTTTTACGCGCCAAGCCTCAAGCGGCACAGAACAAGACCGTCCCCAAGTTCAAGGAAAGATTCTATTGTATCCGTGCCTATATTATGGCCTTGTAAAAATCTATAAGGAAGACAAATGTTGGTTTTCTTTGCAAGAAATTGTAGTCCTCCTGTATGTGCTTGAAAATAACAACACAGTTGATCTTTGAAGCTGGTTCTTGCTTGCGTGACGTGTGGAATGACGAAGGCCTTCTAGAAATGGTATAAAACCTTTCCTCTAGAAGGCCTTGGTATAACCATGGCAGACAAAGAAACGCTCGCAATATTTCATCATCTTCTGCGTCCGTTCGTCCCTTCATTGCCAAGTCGCTGCGGAAGCGCTCTCGTAATATTTCATCATTTTCTTTTTTGAACTTTCTCTCAACATCAACATTCGCCGCGTTTTTTGTCAGAAACTCTAGTTGTTGTTTCGATGAGGTACGGAAAGATGATCCAAGCAGGTCGTGGAGATGGTCAAAAAACAATAATCTCAGCAAAAAAACAATTAAAGTTATTTTAGCTAAGTTTTAAATGGCAGAGATATTATATGAAGACCAAATGTTAAAGAAGACTCTTCAGCGTCCAACCAACTGCTTGAGTTGATAATATTTCATGAAAGCATTGCATGACGTCAACTACCTGAAGAATAATCCGACAAAGCTGTATAGCACCAAGAAAAGGTCCAAGCTGTAAAAAGCATCAACACTTTGACAATCTGAATCACGTTTCTTCTAAGCAGCAGTGTTTTACGTTTCATGTGCATGCTAAGAAGTGCCGTTTTTACATTTTTAACTGTTCGTTAACAAGTTATTAACGCGACAATTGACAATTAATTTCACCATAAAATCCTCAAAAAACAGAACTTTTGAAAATTGCCTAATGGCTGTAAAATGTGCAATAAACTGTTGGTATTTGCATTGTTAAAAATAAAAACGCGATTGGTTGATGCGATGAGTTTATGACGACATGAATGTTTCGATGAGGTTACAAATCGACTGTAACTTGAACACTTGACGATTCATTGTTTTAAAAACTTTGCATGTTTTCCTGCTGGCACTGGGAGTTCAGACAGTTCGCGCAGGTTCTCCCGAAACCGAATCCTGGCAGCAGCTGGTTATTGTCTCATACGTAAGATGACAAGCTGCTCTGCACTTTGCTATGTGCAAGGCTGCTAGCTACTGCTTAAAAATGCATGTCACATTAAATGTATTACTTTGGTGAAATATAAACAAGTAGCTGTAAGTGCAATAACCTATATCACAAGGCCTGCTGCTATAGAACGAACCTGTTGTAAAATGTTTAGTCCAATCACTGCTGATGGGAAAATGTTTAGCAACTTTTCGTTGTTTTTTGGTGAAGCAAAAACTAACGGAGCACATGTTTTCGTTTCTGTTCACATGTTTATACGTCAGGTCTGCACAACTCAGGAAGCTCGAAGGGCCCAGTCATCAACATTAACTTGCCACGGGCCGCAAACGTCTCTTCCATTTCAATGTAGAGATTTCGTTGTAGTATGGAAGAAATTCTGGAGCGACAGCTGCTTATTCGAGAGTGCTGGTAGGTCGAGGATTCGACTCTCGACCGGGTCTTACCAAGACCTTGTAACTTGGTACTGTAGCCTTCTTACCACACTCACGGTGTGCGGAAGAGCTGCAGGGAACACAACATAAAAACATACCGAGTGCAATGAAACCAAAAAACTGTACTAACTCAGTCGTGGCGCTACAAGACCACCGTAGTTATCAGGCGCCAACAACAAACCACCATATAAAAAACAAAAAAAAGACTTATTCGAGATCGAGTTTTTGCAACATTTTTTCTACAATTGAGAAAGATCTCGCGGGCCACAAGAAAAGCCTTCGCGGGCCGTGTTGTGCAGGCCTATTGTACGTTACATGAGAGCAAATCAACCACAATCAAATTTACGGCGAAAAATCAGGTTGTTTAAATGTTTCTCTCCTTTTAACCAACATGAGCTCTTTGATCCAGTCTGAATTTTACCACAAGCATTTTGTCAATGGCAGAGTCTATTCCTGATTTTTCTTCTTTTTTCAGCTTAATGTTTAGGGTTGTTTTTTGCCGAATCAAATATTGGTTTAAGAAACGTTTCTATTTTGTTTGAAATTTCCAAACATCGACCTAATTGGGTTTCAGGTTGAAAATGAACTTATGTTCATAAAAGAAAGCAATTAACTTTCACACAATTGAATGATTGCAAAAGTAATAATGTTGCGACTACTTATCACAGATAAAATGCAAAACGTCTGATGGAAAAATTTAATGCAGACGTCCAGACACTTTTATTTTGTTCACCTAAAACTCAGTTGAAGCAAAAGCTTATTGAAAACGATTTTCATTATTTGTTTGAATTGGCCAGACTATATTAAAAGATTATAAGAATGCGTCAGAAGTGTTTGAAGAAGTTTTGCCTTACCAGATTTCGTTATTATAAAGAGAAACCCCATTTTAACTAATAATTTATTTAATTTATGTTTCACGTCAGGAGATCCTGTTGCTCCAAGTGCTTCTTCGAAACGTGATCGCAGGTATACCCAGTCATTTGATGAAAAATCTCTGTGTAAATCAAAATATGTCGATCGTCAAGTGCGTCTTTTATTCGGTTGCAATCGTGGTATGAGCTTTCCTTTTTCCCGCTCATAATTTCGACCTGATGTCCGTCAAAGAAAGTCATTCGATGTCATGTTTGTCCACAAATTTCAACACTTTTCTTTGTGCGCTTTTCTTGGGGTTTTATTTCCATAACGTCACTTTTTTGCTAGCCCGATCGCACACAGCAGTAAGGCGCAGGCGAACTGCGACTGGACAACCCGTTTTTAGCTCTTCTCTGCCACTGAACTGCCGAACGAGTCTTTTTCTTGCTTGTGTGAATTCCTTCACGTGGTCGTTAAACAAGCCCACAGTTCACATCTTGCAGTCTAGTCTAGACGGAATAGCTAACCAGGAAACTCGGTCTCGCTGCGGTACTTTAGGCGTCGGTCAGTGACACACTAATGGCCGGAGAAAATTTTCTACTACACTTGCCTTCTCCGTGACCGCGAAATGTAACCAGTGTCATGGTTATGATTTTCTCCGACGGCAAATTAAAGCAGATGAACATTTTTGCTTGGTGCCAGCTTGAATCATGCGCCCGATAAAGAGGCATTATCACCAAGACGACAATATGATGGGAGAAGTTTTGCTCCTCCATCGCATTATCGCTTGAGGTTGTTCAGAAAAAGCTTTTTGAAATTGCGATAAAACGTTTTATCAGCGCCCAGTCGCGTTTTCTTCGCTCACTGCATCGATCGTTTGAAGCGATTTCAATGGATGGCGAACAACCTTGGGCGGAACTTGCCATTATAGGTATGAACCAAGTGAAATGTTTTTGCTGATGTTGATAAAATCGCTTCCGGATAATGTTATCCGGTGAAATTCCTTCTCTTGAACTTGTAAATGTGGTAGATTAAACAGCTGATGTGAAAACCTTATTCCGCAAACAGGTTTTTGTTGATTTATTTGTGCAATGAAAATAATAACAGATTTCAAGTTCTTTGAATTTCTAGAATCGTTTCTCCCTTCCTTCGCAGTGCTCAGTAGCTTTCCGTTATAATTAGTTACGGTACCGACTTCTTGATACTTACATAAGCTCCTTTAAGTGAAATGCTTATCTCCTTCCCTCCTTGACTGTTACATCATAGAAAAGACAAAACTCTCGATGACTTTTTATCCTGTTAGTCAAAATTTAATTAAAGTATCTAAGACATTCATGGTAAAAGCTTTGTTTTAAGTTTTGATATAAAGACATCCTGGATTTTAGCATCGCCGTGTTCTGGACTTTCTTCACGCTTAAACAGTCAAGTTCACTCATGCGTATTAAATTTTACGGACTAGTTGCGCTTGTATAAGCGCAAAAATGTCGGACTGTGAGTATCAAAGCCAAACCCTAAGATCACAAACTTGGGTGTTGATTGTTTCAAGCATTTGATTATCCAATCGTTGCTCGACACTAACAGTCACTGCTTTACAGCACTTTAATGTTATTTTCGTACCCACTGCAAACGCATGACAATCGCGGTTGAAAATCTTCCCCCCTCTAACCCAAATGCTACAGATTTCAGGTTTCGCACGTAATGACGCCGAAAAACGAGAACCTGTGCAGTTAACCATTGAGCAGGAGGCAAAAATAAATTTTGTATTAGTGTAGAAGTCTAACACGGCGTTCTTCCAAACACGTCAGTCAGGAAATATGGTAAACCGAAAAGCTTCTTGCCGAATGCAAACTGGCGTTCTGCAAGCGCAGCGGTGGCCGGTTAGCTCTGTCGGCAAAGAGCTGGCCTCACAAATGTCCTCGCCGGTTGTTCCCTTGAGCAAGGAACCTAGCACGCAGCTCATGGGCCAATGCTGCTACCGGTGGCCCAAAAAATTGCGGCTGCACTTTGTGCAATTACGTGCTGTATCACGCTGTTGTATCGTGTTCCATGCCAGCGCCTTACTATGCCTCGTCTGCTATGATTCATGTGTCGTGATTGCGCGCGCCTTTAAGCAATAAACAAAGAATGCAAACTCGGAGCGAAACCTCCATACGCAAGAAGAAGCAAGCGCAGCGTATGATGCTGTTTCACGTCAGATCAGATCACGTGGATTGGCACAGAGGTCATGCCTCTTAAGAGCACAGCTACACGTGCCGGTCGAAGCTGAACCTTGACCCGAGCGATGTTCTGCTGCATCGCTGCAGTGCCGTCTGTCTGCAAACCGCCAATTAAAAATGTCTCAAACTTTCATTGCAAAACTGCAGAGTATCTGCTGTGCAATATTTTGAAGCTCAAAGGCTTTGCTGCGCAATGCTATTTATTAGTGCAGCCTTCGATCTACTTCCTTACCGAAATAGGAAACAAAAAAAAACAGCTCAACACAAGAAAATAAATGGGAGCTGGCAATATCCGCCAATGTTCTTGACCCAAAGAAAGGAATGGGCATGCGTTCTATAAAAAGAAATCACATCCCCAGGCAGATTGGCAACATGTGAGAATTTTTTTGTTTTTCAGGAAAAAATGACATCATAATCCTATTAAACAGGTGGCACATAAAATAACGGCGTTTGTTATTCAAACGAAGCAGTGGGATGGTTTCCCCTCTATCCTCCTGCGATGACACCACTGGATGGTCCATGCACTTTATTCCCTTTCACCCTGATAAACATAGGCCTGATCTGGCCGCGGCTAGCTCACGCATCGACCATTTATTGTGACACAATAGTTTTGTCCAACAAGTGTTGTGCGAAAGGTCTGTTGGACGATAGAATCTGCTAATAACTGCATTAGAACCCCGTACTTTTTAACTGAGCCAGTTTGAGAAAAGTACTATACCCATTACATCAAAACAAAAACTTGAAAAATTGTTGCAAAAACTCTTTTACAAAATTATCCATTCAATTCGATCTAACTCAAGAAAAAAGCTTCGGCCTTTTTTATATCCGTTGATGCTTTAATGCGATTTATAAACAGCTCTAAACCTGTCTTGTTCGTTCATGTCTTTATAAATTGTTCTGGGCTGCTGTGTCCAATGTCCCGTAAAAGACTTTGCACTTCCATTACGTTGGTTACGTTTTTAAGGGGGTAGCCACCCGTTTCTCAAACTTTGATAACATGCACAGCAGGAGGGCGTTTTTATAGTGCCCTGAAGTCTAGTGGGAACTTCGTATGATGTTCAGACGCAGTCTGAAGCTTTTAGGTGATTGGTGGCTATTGTTGGTTTGATTTATGTTACAAATGTATTGTACGAAGGAATTTACAATGTAGAATTTTCTTTGCCTCTTCTTGATTGCGTCATGTTTCTTACATGTTGATCATAGATATGTCATCAGTTTGCTTGTAACTCCAAACAGGGTCCGTTTGTTAATACAACTCGTTCTTAAAATGACTGGTAAATCAACTCGAAAATTATAGAGGTACTGTAGGCGCTTTTTGACCCTTAATCTATGACGTCGGCATTAAAAACCGTATAAAATGGCTGATTTCTTGGAATGCACGATGAGGAAAGTTTTGGCCTACCTGAGCAAAATTCTGTAAGCCAACGGACTTTACTTTTCACTCTATATCTTCCGTATTCATTTTTTCTCACAGCCACCAGTATGGAAACAAAATGTCGAGTTGTTTTATAAAGAATCTAAACCGAACATATTGAAACTTGGGTTTGATTCTAAAGTTGTTGCATACGTTTGAAAATTGAAAAGATATTGCACCCCAAAAGCTGTTTTGAGCTAGGTTCAATATGAGATATAGGCTACTGTATTGAGAATACGGAAAATATGGAACAAAATATGTAAGTATTGTTTCTATCCTTATCAATCAACTTGCTATTTAGCCGCCATTTATGTAGTTTTTCCTTACTTTACAAACTCCATACCTCAATTTTGACCACGTATAGGGATTTATTTTTTTTAATTAACACAAAATTTTAAAGCGTGGCAGAAAGTACAAAAGGAAGAAGTTTACAATTCTATACTTGATATTAAAAGTTTTAGGTACAGGGAGAAAACAAATCTTATCTTATTACGTAAAACATATGTACTGTCGTAGAGGTAAAGAAGAAAACCTCTTGCTGCGTCATCCTCGTCAACATAATGCTGCGTCATCCTCGTCAACCTCTCGTAAACATAATGTTCGCGTGTTTCGTTCAGCTTGGCTGTTGCATCCAGCACAGTTACGCTGGCCATACGTCCCATTTTTGGTCCAGAGTCCAGGTCAATGTTTTTTTGTCCCGCAAACTAGGCAGTTGCAGGCGACAGGAAAGCTTAAGGGTTGCAAAAGGAAAAGATGCAAGTGACTTGTGATAATTTTCGCTTCCGTTTCGGAAAAATAATTGCTCGTTTCACTCTTTGCTATATTTTGCAGGACGTCAGAGGAATGTACACGCCTTGTCCTTATTATTGTATTTAAAATTTCACCGTCTACGTTGAAAAAATTTCACCGTCTAAATTGCACTACGTACCCGTCGGGAAAAGATTGTGTTCATCTAACGCAGGGGTCACCAAACTACGGCCCGCGGGCCAAATCCGGCCCGCGAAGCCATTTCATCCGGCCCGCGTAGACATTTTGCCAATGAGGAAAAACAAT
>JGI24021J15306_10005991_pt1 | contig 14526 bp, 14 predicted proteins | sample Ectturendosymbi1_FD_15306 | JGI IMG/M metagenome (IMG submission 15306)
GGTAAGTACATAAAATTTACGAATTTATTAACAGAACTCGATAAAGTAAGAACTTTAGCAGTGAATACATATTTTTTTATGAAAAAGAAAGTAGGCATACTCGCGTACCACACGTGGTACGTGAATCACAGTTTGGGAACCACTGGTTTAAAACAACCGAAATCTAAATCAGTACCCGCATCGTGGTTACCCGACGCTGACACCGCGAGAGGTAAGTTACGGCATAGGGCGCGGGGAGCTGCTTCTTGTGGGCAATTCAAGCTTTCAGTTGTTCCCAACGTTTTTTAATCACCTCTAAAATCCAGTGCTCCATATGTGGTGATATATAAATCTCATGATTTTAAAAGTGAACACCGTTTCAGCAAGAAACTTCAAACGCCAGTAAGTTGGTTTAAAAAAGCTTCCAAAGAACATAGTAGCCATGAAAATAAAAAATTTATTTCAAAAATTGGGGCCCGGACCTCGTTAGTCGGCCTCAATGCCCCCTTAAAAATATAATTGCCCCAGGTGGAAACCACTAATTGAAGGTGGTCATGGTGGCTTTCATGCGGAAAAAAGTGCGCGCGTGAAATCAGTACGTTTGCAAGTAAAACTTCCGCTGCTCCCTTCATATTGCACAGTGCTTTGGGTCCCGGTCGCCTTTTCTAACGGATGAAACACACGTGCCAAGGAGATAAGAAATTCAGCATCAGCCTCGAGCTCAGACAGCTACGCTGGGAAAAGCAAGCCTGATACGGTCTTTTGATTTAGCACATAAACCCCCTGAATGACATTGTGACAGTGACTACAAACGCAATTACTTAAAACACGTGAACGCAAATGGTGAAAGCTGTTCAGACGAATACCGTTGAGAGTGATTTTATCACAACTTAAAATCATTGCTTTCAAAAACCCTTTAGCGCCCCCAGCGGCTTTCTTCATTCACAAAATCCTGACACTAAGCGTCGCAAAACAGTATTAACTTTCACCGCTTGGACAACAGAGGAGCTAAGTAGCCAGGTGTTTATGCACCAGGTGCAGAAATGGTGCTCCTGCAAACGCATAATTTAGTAACTGGTGGCTCGCTGCAATGACCTGCCGCTGACAGGATAACTGCGTGAAGGAAATGGAGGAAGCGTGCGGCTCTGGTTTCCACGACAAACACTTGGCATAGCGAACTGCCGCTTTCGAAAAAAACGCGATGTTCGGAAACTCTTGTGAGGAATCCGGTGAAACTGGAAGATGTTGAATAACCTCATAACTTTGTATGGAGCATGATGCGGGATAAACGGGGAGTTCCAAAAAAATTGTTATCATTATGCTATCTACGGACTTGGCCAATTTTTTCAATTGGTCTAAGATTTTAGCAGCGTGCGTAGAAACAACTTAAAAACATTTTTGTTTCAAGCGTTGATCTAATCGGTTGTAGAAATGGCATTCACTTCAAAGGCGTTATGTGTGTTGGAGTACGCTCGAACACAGTCGAACAAGAGTACACTTCGTGCATTTGTAAAAGAATGGCCTAAAAAGCAACAGATGCAGTACCGGTCTGGAAATGGCACTAATCGATTTAAGAGTAAGGTTGCTTGTGGTGGGTCAAAGGGTCTGGACGTTCATCAGGATCGGGCTCGTCGAGAAACTTCGAGAGGTACAGTATTTCTGCGAAATCCGAGAAAGTCGCAAAGAAGCCTGGAAATTGCACCTCATCTAATTTTTACGAATAAATTTTGTTGCACTAGACATTAAGGTTATTTAGTTGAGTTGGCAGTAACTTACATACTGCGTACCCATCTTGAATGACAACAANGTTTTTGGAACACCCGGTACCGTATTTATTCGATTATAAGCCGCGGCTAAAAGTTTTTTTCACCATTTCCTGCGGCTTATTATCAAGGGCGGTCTACATTTTTTATTTCTTTACTTTATCGAAAGGTGCAGATAACGCTCTGTCTTTCCATAGCTACGTTTTGTCGACCAAGAAATCTCTTTCAACATTCTCTCTTTCGCATTCTATTATCTTCAGCATGACGTGCACGTCCGTCACAGGGGGGATTAATGGTGAACAGAAGGCAATTGTAGTGGTTAAGCATCATTACCAGTGTTGCCAATTAAATGCGAAACGTACTGGTACACGAAAGTATCTCAGAGGCTTAGATAACCTATGTTCAAGGGCGACTTACAATTAATTTTTTTACACCACTTCATGCGGCTTGTAATCAAGGGCGGCTAACAATCGAGTAAATACGGTATTGTCACCAGAGGTAACACAACATATCACGAAAGGCAATGCTTTGCCTGTAATGCCTACGCAGTGGTGCCGATCGGACCGTCACCAACTGACCAATCACAGCGACCTGCAAGCTTGTGATACTCCATCACGTCGCAGCGTTTCCAACGTCATATTGCAATGTATGCCGAAAAATGGATGCTGACTTTTCCTGGAAACGGTTGACTTGCTCTAACGTGTTTAAGCGTCCGTACGCAATGGCGACGGCCGCTGGTTCAGGAATTGTGAAAACTGAGCTGTTTTCATTTGAATTTCGTCGGTTGCGCTGACAACAATGCAGCAACACTCAGTTTTCGCCGCAGAACATTGTAACGTCATTCTGAGCAATGGCTTACTACGTCACCACGACAATGAGAGAAGGAGCGGCGGTCACCAAAATCGCTTTTCCTCAAAGCGCACGTAATTCTGAGCATTCTCATCCAAAGGAAGTGGCACAGCAGAAGCGTTCCGCACCAACGATGTCATTGTGACGCTCCCTCTCTGCGCCAATGATGAACAGCCCCGGAATCAACACACGTCATCCGACGAGGAGCCTGGACTTGTAGAATGTATGAAGAACGACGATCTGTTGACGAAAAAAGCGCCCGTCTACATAGCGAATGGCAATGCCTGAAAACGATCGTTTGGTCTCAAACGTGGGCGCACTTGAAAGAAACTTTTAGCTGACTGCGAAACGCGAAAATTGTAAAAATAGTGCTAAAACTGTGGAATGGCGACTGCATCCGGCAAAAGCAGGAAAAGTGTTGAAAAAGCTCGGATAGCCCAAAGCACATGTTAGCGAAATCGTCGATATTTTGTCAGAGATAAAAAGAAAACTATGGCGTCACGGACATAAGTCCGAATTTTTCTGATAATCCAGCAGTGCGTAAACGTAGGCTGTTCTAGTTGTTTTCTTTGATCAATTTGGGGATTTTCACTTACTCATTATTCGCGAGCTAGGAATTTGTTAAAACACCGAGTATGGGAAAACTCTGCGTGTCCAGCGAACACTCGACTGGATTTGAAGTAACGTCCAATCAAAAATGCGTGAATCAGCACTTTAACTAAATGGTAGCAAATTTTCTTCACTCGTAGCGGGTTTAGTTTCAGTTCGACTCCAACTTTCTCTGCAACTGTTTTGCAACCTTCACGTCTTGGATCTGCATCAAACATATTCAATAATCCACAGCGGCCTATAACACAGATAAAAAACGAAACTTACATTTTAGGTTTCAACTCGACATATCCACACGAACCTTAAAATGACATGTAGCTATTGTGCGGATTTTTTATCTACTGGATCAACTGAGACGTAGATGTTGGATACTTTTGGCTCCACTGTTGCAGCGCTCTCTCCCGCTCTTCATGGTCGAAATACCAGCAAGTTACGGCGAACCTGCAGCCAAGTACCTTTACAGTTAGACCTTAAAAAACAGGTCATTGTTGCGGCCCAAAGCTCTAACGCCTCAGAGTTCATACCAAACCAAATGACGGATACAGTTCAAGATGACACCGAATTGCCTTTGGCTGCTTTCATTAATGTCGCTAAGATTCAAGATAATTTCACCTCCTGAGCGCCCCGTAAAATATATATATATATATATACTATGTTCACGGTTCACACGTTTTTATAGAAAGTCAAAATCTACGTTTAGAAACAAAGCTACGCCTTCGTGACTGGCTGCCGGGATGAGCAACTTGCTGGATCCTTCGACGTGGCATCGTCCGCTTTTCCCCGTGTTTATCAGTTTTCGCGCGTTTGACGATTTCCCCGGTGCTTTGTCCCTTTGCGACGTCTGTGTTTTAGTCCGTGTGCTGTTTTGAGAGTTTTGTGTTCTGTTGTATAGGCTTGCCGTGTGCTTTTCATACTTCTGAATAAAGAGGCTTTGTCCTCACTGCGTGCTGGCAGCTCAGAGTTACTAAGTCAGGCAGGTCTGTTTGTTGCACTGCTTTCTCAAGGTAGTTACGGGACTGCAGATTAGCAGGGGTGCGTCCGCAGTGTGAAAACCATTAACCAAACCTTCCTAAACGCCAGACCTCAAGTCAAGGCCTTTGGCACCGCAGGTTTTTTCTACAATTATAAGTAATGTCTCATCAAGAACACGTGAAGCAGCATAGTAAGCCAACTGGACGATGCCACGTCGAAGGGTCCAGCAGGTTGCTCCTCCAGGCAGCCGGTCACGTTCCCTGACAAGGTGTGAGGTCAAGGGAACGATCTTAATTGTTTGAACTAAACGCGACCAGCACTTCAACAAGCTTACATGTTGCTCTTTGGGAAAGGAATGTTCTCTTCCTACTGCATCAGAGCGTATTACGTCGAATTTGTGCGCTAACTGGTGCAGGTTGTGTAGTCAAGCGCTATTGAAGCCAAGCAACGTGCGGTATGTATGGCACATGCAAACAGTAGCACAATACATCAAACCATCGCGGGGTGAAAATGTGTGCGCAAAATAACGGGAACTCCACAACATATTAACTAAGGGTAGCAATACCGACATTCACACACAGGATGGCTTAGTTTAAAATAAATTGTTCTTTGTACATGGCATTCACGCACATATTCCAAGGTTGCCTCTGACAACAAACATTGTTCTCCACGTACTGTAAAACAGGCACCACGCGCACGTGCAACAGAAAAATAAGCACCGTTCTTTGAAGGCTGGTAGCACCTCGTGTGGATTGCGTTGGTCGGAGAAAAACATGAGAAGACGATTAAACAGCGGTTCGCACACAACTTTCTGTTTGTTGAGGAGCTTAGGGTACAAGCACAGTGCGCCTCCCTCTTTCTGCGAAAATAAAAATCATCATCCACATGTGACAGTTGATGGCGTCACCGCACTGCAAAAATAGTTTGAGGAAACCTGTTTTTTCGGTTATAGACCGAAATTTTTTTAAATGACCGAAAAAAAATTGTCAATTCGGTCATATGTCCGAAAAGGTCGGATAGTGAATACTGTTGCGGCGAGTTTAAATACTTCTACGGGACAAATGACCGAAATGACTCAGCGAAAAAAACAGCGGGGATTCATCCGAAGCATCTACAAGGCTTCTTAATTCACAGAAACACTATGCAACCAGGGATGCGGTTGATATGTATTTTGAGAGTAACGTTCAGGTGATTTGTTGCATAATGGGAAACTGCCCAAGCCAACGCGACTTACATTGGCTGTAGACCGATCAACGACGCTTTAAAGCTCGGTAATGCAACAGCCGAACAAATGAGCTGTGATTTTAGCAAGTTGCAAATGGAAACTCACAACCTTAATTTCAATACACTTAAAACATGGTAGTCTCTATGACGTAATACAGCACGAATGCCTTCAAATTGCATCTTTACTTTTCTTTTTCACTGTTGTATTTTATTTAATTCCTGATGATGGCTTCTTACTAAGCTGAATGTTGAATAAAATAATGTATTCGATATTTGTGGCTATATTGTTCGCAGGAAGAAACCTTAAGTTTTGCAAAAACAAAAAGATGAAAGGTAGACACCTTATTTGAATTGCAATTTTGCGCAGAAAATGACATAAAAAAGCACGAACGTATCAAATTTACCTATTAAGCACTGAAATACCCCACGTTTTTCGACATATTTCGCGGGTAGAGTTCAGCGATGTAATTAACCTTTCGTCAAGGAAGTTCCGTTATACATGACTTGCTTTGTATACCCCCAGCTAGGATGTCACCTGTGCTTTGCGGGCGCCTGTTTCCGCTTACTATATGCGCCGTTGGTCACGCGTTTAGTTTCGTAGCAAATGTTCCAATTTCGTAAAGACAATGGTAATAAAAAAATCTTATTCCTTGCCCCCGGCTTTCATGTTACCATATAAACCGCTGAAAAAATGGTGTAAGTTACTGTTTTTCCAAGCTTCTGTTGTACCAGACAGAGAATTGAGCCCAGATTGCTAAATGGATGGCTGCTACTCTACCGCTGAGCGCGAAATTGACACTGGGTTGTTCGAATTGAGCCGCGGAGGCTTAAACGGTATCATCTCGAGATAGCGAGCTCTTTTTATACTGAATGAAAATGGAATAGGCTTGGCAGAAGTAAACTAGTTTCAACAAAACCTGGTAAAAGCGATACTGCTACAACTATGTGCAACATACTTACTGTATATCTGACACTGCAGAAATTTTTTTTAAATGACCAAAAAATTGAGTCAATTCGGTCATAATGTCTGAAAATATAAACTAGTGAATACTGTTACGGCGAGTTTTTATACTATTATGAGACAAATGACCGAAACGTCTCAGCGAAAAAAGGCGGGCTACATACGTGTTGTGTTGCAGTTAATTAACGTAATGTAAAACTGATGACCACTCACACTGTAGCACTGTCAACAACGGCTCACTTACTTTAATATCCCAGCCTTTGTTGAGGTAATACAAACAAGTGACGAGACGACCATCCCCAGACGGGTTGTCCACATGCTTTTTGTAATGTGTGCCATTTCCGGGATAACAAGATACCATAGGCTTGAAAGTACAGATATTTTTTAATATTGGGGGTATGTTGATATCATTTTACCACAAGTGAAACATCTGAACAATGGCGAAAGAAAAAAACAGCAAGAGGCCAGCGGTCTCCTAGACTAGGGGTGGGTAAACAGAGATTTTGGCGCCCCATGTGGCTATTTCTTCCTTTGCTGCGGCAAGCCTGTAGCTTATAGGGAAATAAATGAGGATTTAATTTACATCAACCATATGTTGGTTCGTTAATTCTTCAAATGTCACTCAAAATCATTGGTTTTCTTTGTAGAAGTTTATTGATTTCTTGATTTCATAAATACAACATATTGGAGTTTTTTATACATATTATACACGTGATGAAAAGACATATGAAGTGTTTTCTTCATCTTAGATGTCAAAAAGGTTTGCAATGGCTCCAAGCATGCTGCATTTTGACGCTGAAGCTGTTGAACCACTCCCTGTGTTTGATAAAGGTACACGGTCCAAACTCAAGTGCACCGTTCCCGGAATACCACGATCCTATTGGGGGACTTCAATGCACATTTTAGGAACGATGCCGGGGTATGGGGGGATGTGATCGATCGACATGGTGATGCCGACGTCANTGACAACGAAAAGCTCCTGCTGCAACTGTGCTGCTACAACACACTGTACATCGTGAGCACTTTCTTGCAACATAGATATGTGCACTAGTACGTGCTTGAACAGTAAAGACAAGATCTTGGCTTTGCTGAATAGGTTCACAGACAGCTTGAACTCTTGATTCTCTTCACAAAACATTGCGGTGTCGATCTGGTCCACTGCACAAACAATGCTGCACCAAGCTGAAAAGACACGTTTTGAACAGTTTAAATGCAAAACGGAAGACTGGTTCTCCGCCAATGCTTATGTGCCGTCCCCTCTTTTGGAGAATGCAGCGTATTTGCAGCATAAACTGCGCCCATCTCGCTCCTCCTCCAAAAGACTTAAATAAGCATGAAGCACACTTCTCAAAGGCACACGTTATTTCGTCAACCAACACTGGAACAATCTGTGCTTGCAGATCCAAACAGTTCCCAACATGGGTGATATCATCAATCACTTTGAAACAATTGCCGGGATCTCGTGCTTACGTCTCTCACAAGACTTCGAGAACCTTCCTACAAATGAGGAACTTTGCGCTTCTATCAAAGCTTCTCCATCTGGCAAAATCAACAGGCCTAGATAGTATTCCAGCTGAACTGCTAGTGCCATGACTTCCTTGTTCCAATATTTCACAGCATTCTTTGTGAGTGTTGCAATCAACTTTGATTTCCGAGAGAAATGAGGACGCCAAGATTACGACGCCATACAAGAAAGAAGGTGAAAAGGAGATTGCAGCGGATACAGAGGAATCCCTTTTTTGGATGTGACTGCGAAGGTGTTTGCCAGGGTCGTATGCTACCTCTCATCCAACTCTTGAGAGGCTCTGCCCTGAATTGCCGTGTGGTTTCCGCCGGAACAGGTCTACTACGGACATGATCTTCTCACTGCGTCAAATCTAGGAAAAGTGCCGTGAACGTCACCCGTTGCACACTGCCTTTGCTGGCTTGATGAAAACATTGATATTTTATTAAGGGTTCCCACACATTTTCAAGAACCATTTTCTACACTTTTTCAATACCTTTGCAATGCTAAATGAAGTTGAATAGCATCACTTTTCATTTTTTCAAAATTTTATTCATGGAACTCAATGCAAGAAGCATCTGCGGAACTTTCATCAGTGCTTAAGAACAAAATTTGAATAAACTGATGGCTGAATTTGAAATTTCCATACTTTTTCAATACTTCACGCCAGTGTTTTTCACCCGGGTTTCTGCGCAACCTCAGGGTTCCGCTGGAACAGACCGAAATTGCCTGGGACGAAATTCGCAACCACAGTTCTATGCGGTTGCAGATACAGAGACACATAGATCTTTGCATAAGGTTCCATAAGGAACATAAACATTCACAGAAGGTTCCGCTGCAGCAAAAGGTTGAAAAACACTGCTTCATGCATATTTTGGCCAAATTCAATAACGTTTTCAAGGTCGTGAAAACCGATTTCACAATTCAATAGAATTTAATACTGCGTGGGAACCCTGGAATGAAAATTTCTATTTCAAACGACCTTTCAATGTTGCAGTCAGCATTTTATTCAATTCTCCCTATGCTGAAAACAAAACTTCTTTTCAAATTGTCATCCACTATCTTGGGATAGTTGGGTTTATCAGGATACTTCATTCATGCTAATGTTTGGACCACAAAACATGGTTTTAGCTATGTTTTCTTGATTCTGTGTTTCCAATAATTTTTCATGAATGCGTTCTTGAAAAAAGCATCGCAAATTCTTGTTTATGCAAATACTTTAGGTTCACTGGAGGCATAGCACTTATCCAATGAAGTTAACAGTGTTAATACCATGATAATGTTTAGACATATGTCTACGGTTTATGGCACTACTATGCACGCTTCTAACTAAAGCATGGTGTTGCAAGCTGCCATTTGTATTGTAATCCTATGTTAAGACTGATTGAGAATGCAAAATATTCAAAAATATGTAACTGACACACTAGACAGCACGCTATTGATTTTGATGAACTAAAGATTTTGTGAAAATGCCTGGCCTTGTTTTAAACTCACAAGGCCATGCTTTGCCACTGCATCACCCAGTCAGTTAAAATACTATACACAGCTTAAAATCAGTTTCAGAACTGTTTTGTCTAGCTAGAGAACTCTTCACAATCTTACTTTAGTGCGGTTTAAAACTTTGCACATGTGAAATTTGCTCCAGAGGTGAATCATGAGATCCATACGTTTGCAAAGCAGTTGGATGCTCTTACACTGATGATAATCTTCATCAATCCAGACAATCCTGTCACTTCGTATTCGTTGTGTACCAAGGTTGCTTCCCTGCTTCACAATTTCACCATCTGCAAATTTGCCTGGCGTACCGTAAAGACCAACCACTTCTGAGAGCAACTGAAAGAAAAAACTAGACTAATTTTGCAAGCACTGCTTAGATCCTCATATAGAGTTATGTTAAATGAGTGGCTTTCAACCTTTTTGTACTGCAACCCACTATAACCCAATAAACCCCATCCAAAACTTGAATTAAGCAAATATATATATATATATAATGCAATTGTGTACATAAAATATCTACAGTACTTGCAGTCACAACCCCTACAAAAACAGTTCATGATCCCCTGGGGGTCACAAACTTCATATTGAAAACCACTGCTGTTAAATCAATTGCCATGCCAAATAGCATGCTATTGATACCTCTGTTCAATAAACCTTGTGTAGTGTAGACAAAACATCATGGTAAACTGAAGAAATCACAGTAAGATTTATGCCACATGATCCAACACAAAATAATGAAAAAATGAAGCACCACTTATGACATTGTTTAACAACACAGATTACAATATAAATAACATGCATTGAACAGAAGTATGAAGTGTTTCAAGACAAGTAGTAAGTGATAAAATTGGCAAAGAAATACAGCAGTTTTTTTAAAGCAAAGTACTAAGCATGCCATACACCCCAGTCCAGACCAATGGCAAATCATACACGATTCAGAAACTATTAGGCAGCATAAAAATGGACAAAATGGCAATCAGATGACAGGATATTTCATGTCACAACACACCACCTATGCCACTATTTTTATGTTTCAGCTGGCAATGAAGAGTCCAAGACTTTTTGCTATTGTTGCGATCGGAAAGTCCGAGCAGCATGTGCACAAAGCTTCACACTGTGGCAGCAAGCAACAATAGAGATCATCCGACAAGATCACTCTATTATTGCTTGTTCGTTCCACATATATATGGGTATTATTCTTCGCACACATCCCATTCATGGTGAATCACACATTCAATGCAACACCAACCGAGAGGTTGCAACAACAACCCCTTCTTTTTACAACAAACCGCACCGATCACATGTTCTTTTTGTGAAGTCAGCACCTGGCACGAACTTCACATCCTGGTCAAAGCACCATTTTGTTGCGATCAGAAAGACTGAGCGTCAAGTGCGAAAAGCTTCACACTGTGGCAGCAAGCAACAATAGAGATCATGCACTGCAATCACTCAGTGCGTATGCCAGTCATTATGTTTAATCGCTCACAAGTTAGTATCGGCAGAGACTTCACGCCACAATCACTCTATTACTGCTTGTTCACGCCACATATAAATGGGTGTTATTTTTCACATACATCCCATTCGTGGTGATCACACATTCAACACAAAGCCAATGGAGAGGTTGCAACATTATCGTTAATAGAAAAAAACAAATTTAGCAGGCATTTGTTTAGTCAAAGCATGATGTGACAAGAATCAGTTGTGAAGAGATCTTGGTTACTCTAAAAATTATGAATGTTAAGGTCCACAAGCAGCTTTGAAAACAACTTAAATTGAGCATACTTTCCAAGATTGTTCTAGGAGTTAAATTTTAGCTGTTTTGAAAAGCATACAATTTCATACCTGGGTACCTGGTGCTGGTTATCAGTAAATAACACAATTTTCATAAATGGTGGTATGCCACCAGCAGGGGTGCACCTTTAGAAAAATTCTTACAACAATTATATACTTTCCGATCAATTCTGCCTTGTAAAATAACCAAAGTGTTAAAGGGGGTTGACAATTGGTTGTCCATAAGTGAGAGAAAACTGCAAAATTTAAAGCTTCACTAGAAACTGATGCAGAGTATCACTACTAAGTTAATAAATTTACATCAAGTCTGTTAAAAAAAACATATCTTTTTCATGTTTCAATGCAGACGTTTTTAACAAAATGCAGTAAGACAAAACAACACACTGATTATTTATACTCACAATTCAAAGTGCCACATATCCGTACCTTTAAAAGTGTTTTTCTTTTTTGCCTAGCATTGCATATTAACAACAAAATCAACGTGTTCGTTACTCACTTCATCAGCTTCCTTCTCAGGAAGAAAATCATCTACAATGCATAAACCAAGCTTCTTCATGGTTGCCCATATTGTTTTAACTTTCGAACTTTCTAGGTCAGTAACTTCGTCTTCATTGAATGGCTCCATTGGAACACTGTTTTGGGCAGTCCACAAAAGAGATAGTTCCTTGGAAGGTGGCGTGGCTAAATAAGAATAAATATTTACTTAACAGATTATTTTGAAGCAATTATAATCTGCTTTCCATTTTTACAGCAACAAGTTGCTTTGTTCAAAAAAGAAATCCTTTGTTTACTTCAGTAACTTTTTGAGGAACAAGCAATATATATAAGTCAAGCAATAAAAATCACCTTTAATAAAGAATTTTATTTTTCTATTTTCATACTAAAGAGTTTGGTCTCAACAAGCAACTAAGTCAAAGACAAAGGCAACCTAAAGACAGTATATAAAATGTAGCTGCAAAAGGCAACCAAGTTTTTAAAAAATGCCCATGATAATAAGCATTGAGTTGGAATTTTTTTCCAGCTGCTGCATACAATTTCAAACATGTTTTTCTATCTGCAAATGCTATGTCAAAATGAAAAACATTTTTGCAATCTTTTTTTGTCTTTCTGTTATTAAAAAGGGGGAATCAACAAACCAGCAGGAAAGTTGCACAAAAAAAGTAAAAAATATTCAAGCATGCAAATTCAACATCAAGAATTGGCATGTCGTTCAGTGCAACCGGTAAAACCTGCAATTGTATGTGTCAATCCCATGCTTAGTGCATGTGCTCATACTTATGGTGATGTACGTTAAAATCCCTTTTTACAGAAAAGAATAAATACAAAATCAACACAATATAAATGATTAGATGACAGATACAAAAGTAAAAAATGCAAAATTCTGCTGTGTGAGAAAAACACACTTTCTTCACTAAAATTTCTAGAAAGTAATGCCTTTCACAATTTTATTCTAGGGTATTTTACACAAGGTTTTTATAAAATTCCAGCAATCAACTGGAAGGTTGCCAAACTAATATTCAACTCAAAATATGAAAAACTACCTTGCATCCAACAAAAATAATTTTGCCAGATTTTATTCTGGGTGGGCAGCTCCACAGAAACACCATTAAGCACAGGAAACTCACGGTACATAAAATTTACAAACACATGAATTCAACATATATATTAATTGACTCACATGTATACACGAATCTCATCAGAATGTTTGAATTGCATTGTCTTTGCTTAGAAACAAAAATTGGGAAAAAAACAAAACCCTAACTTACAGGTCATGGCAGCAGTTGATGAATTTGCATTTCCCTCTGATATTTCAAGATCAGATATGTTCTTCCCTACATTATTTAGTGTTTGCATTGATTTACTAAGAGTTGAACTTCCAGACTGCTTTCCACACAGTTTTTTGTGCACTTTCCAATGCTGTTTTTGATGCTCACGACTGCAATATGCCACAAGTTTGCATTTGGAACACCACTGAAGATTCTCTAACGATTGGCAAAGAACACAACATGCTGGTGATGCCATTGTTTGAAGTAATCTGATATTGTGCTATCTGTGCATTGGATTTTCGGGAAAGCACTCAAAATGAATCACTTTACCAAGTACCATTCACAATTGATGAAGATGATGCAACTTCAACAGTTTACTGCAAGTGCAGTTAAAGAACTCAACCACTATAAGGCACCTACAAAAACTAAACACCTAGATTAAAACAAAAAGCAAATGTGAGTTCTTAATTTTAAAGTGAAGATATTATTGAATCTATGCAGTGGCACAACTAGAAATGACCAAAGGGGGTTGGCAACAAACTACGGGATGCTAGCTTTGAATGAGTAGACTCAACATGGTTAAGCTAGTTTAGCTCAAACTAAAGCTACCAACAATAATCTTATTGAGTCGATGGGACTTTTCTGCAACAGAAGTGTTGAATTTTCAGTAGAGCAGCTAGGCTGGGTGACAGGAACGAAAAAGAATTAGAGTTATCCAATAAGAACAAGACAAAATGTCAGCAAGAAACTCGCAAGTAAATGCAATGTTGGTCCAAGCGTGCTAATTATACGGATGAAGTAAAGGTCGAAGCGCTTGGAATAACACTGTATTTACTCTGTGAGTTCCTCGCCGCTATTCCATCTTACACGTTTCACATAACTATATTATTTTTGGTACTATCACCAAGCCTAGCTGCTTCTATGGAAAATTTATCGCAATTGTTACATAACAATCTCATTGATTGTTCCACGACAGGAGTCCAGGGTTCAGTGAGAATTTCTACACGTTGCATAGGGTGCAGGAGCCCTCGACTTTTCTCAAACAACTTCTACCTCGTGTTGAAGTGTTGCATTTTGGTAAAAAATGAGACCTCTAAAAATTTGTTTCGCAATCGGTTGATGATTAAGGGTGCATTGGGGACTTTCAAAATTTTATCTAGGGGGCGAAGCTTGCAAATAACGAAATTTGGCCATAACTTTGGATGTACTTAACACTTTGAGAACCGGTCTACGATATATTCGGCCTAAAAAACAGCAGTTTTTGGTTATATTCGGCCTAAAAAACTTTGATTTCGGCCTCAAAAACAGCAGTTTTCGGTTGCCTAACCAACGCCCCAGCTCCTCCACCAATTGCGCTAGAGAGCTGTTCAAGGGCTCAAACGGATCGGCCAGTCTAGTAGATTGCACTCGAAAAACAATTTTTTGGTTGGGGGTGTGGATTTTTTGTGACTGACGTCATAAGTGAAGTAGTGTTTGGGTCATTTTGGCTCAGGTTGTCTGACCTAGGGCCCAACCGCTAGGCCAAAGTGTTTTGCTGAAGTTTTCATTAGAAACTAGGCTCGAGTCCGAGTCTTTTGAGCCTTTGATCAACTTTCTAGCGTTTCTGGTTCA
>JGI24021J15306_10005992_pt1 | contig 14526 bp, 8 predicted proteins | sample Ectturendosymbi1_FD_15306 | JGI IMG/M metagenome (IMG submission 15306)
CAAGCTTTTCAAGTTGAGCAGATCAATTATGAACACTCACCACAGCAAACACAGGTTTGAACTCAGTATTCACTCAGTTGTCAGAACTAAACCTAAACGATTACGATGTATTCCAACAAGTCTGCATAGATCTTTTCTAACAAGCCACGGAGGTTTATGCTCAGGCCCGTAACTAAGGGGGAGCAGTAGGTGTTTGTACCCCCTGGAAAACTTTTCGCCTCCTCAATGAAAAAATGTCTTGGACGTAATTTGAAACTATTGCATTTCTAAATCGTGCTATCGATGTAAAATTTTGGGCTTCCTCAGAAAATATTCAGCCCCCCTGGTGTCTCAAGCTGGTTACGGACTGCTTAAATATCTTGGAATGCACTTTGATCATAATCTAAACTGGGATACACACATTTTAAAGCTTGAAAAGAAGCTCTCCTGCTATTCAGGTATATTTCATAGAATTCGAGATTACTTGAGCACAAATGCACTTCAGATGATATATTTCAGTCTTGTATACCCCCACCTATAGTATCTAACCAAACTTAAACATTATCCAACACCACCTGTATTGAAAGTTGTCTATAACTCATTAATCCGTCCCTGCCTGAATTACTCAATCCCCAATTGGGGACGTGCTTCAAATGCAACCATTCAACCTCCCATTAAGCTCCAAAATAAATCTATAAAAATAATAAATCCAACTAATACGGAATCACTAAAAGAACATTTCCAGCACTTAAACATCTTATGCCTTCCCAAACTATAAAGCGTTTCAGTAGGCAAATTCATGCACTCTTATCATAACAAACTGCTTCCAAATCATTTTGATGAATATGATGTTCCACTCAGCTCAATTCATTATCATTCCACAAGACTAGCAACCTCTAAAAACCTGTTTTTACCTAGAGTTAAATCTTCATCAGGAAAATGTTCTCTTAAATTCATTGGCCCAAAAATATGGTTTTCAATACCAGACAATACTAATTTTCCACCACTTTTACCTTCAAATGGAAACTTAAGAAACACCTCCTACATGAAAAAAATCCCCAATTGTGAACTTTAGAAACATTTCCCTTGTCCAGAACCAAATACTGTGTATTCTAATAGTCTGTAACTCTGCTTATTTTGTGTATATTTACTTTTTCGTATTTTCTGTGTGCACATTCTATGCTTTTCGGCATAAGTAGACCTTTTTTTTTCTGTTTTGCTTTTTTCTTTTGTACCTTATTAATTAGTTTTTGTAACTTTTCTACTTTTTTATTACTATTTTTTATTTTTTTTATATTGCTAAAAATATTCTAACCACACCAGAATTTTTCACTTAAATTCAATCCACACATCTGTGTGCATAGGCATGCGGTTTCACCTGTACATTTTCTTCACCATGTTCTACATTCATTCGTTTTTTGTTTTTGTTTTTCTTTTCATTATGCTTGTTTGATGTCCAACTGTTTCTTTCTCAAGATAAACGGGGTAGGTTGACTAGATGACCGCCACGGTCTATCGCCAATCCTTATGACACAGCGCCCTCTTTGTTTACACTGATCAGCTATTGTGTCATTGTGTTTTCATTTGCTCTAATGTTCGCTAATGGTTGGTTTACTGCATTCGATGGTTTTCATGTTGCTTCTGCTTGTTGGCTGAGTCATATGAAAGAATGCACTATTACCATTAGTATGCCATTGGTGCTTGGGGCTCAGCAACACAAACCAATCTACACAGACTACACACCATCCATAACAGAATCACAAAGACCATCAGTTGGAGCTCTTTCCGGTGCCATGTAACATCCCTTTACAGCCAATTAAATTTGTTAAAACTGAACGACATATATCAGCTAGAAACCGCTAACCTTTTGCACAACTTCCACAGCAACAGAAAAAACCCTGCACGTTTGACCGTCCATGTACTGCTGTTAATTCTGTACACACCCATGACACTAGACGTTCTACCTCTGGCCAATACTTCTGGCATCCAGTCTGCTCTCAATATGAGAAAAGATCAATCAAGTTCAAAGGCCCAAGAATCTGGCAGCAAATTTATTCCTCTCTAAAAAGATTGCCAACAACCATCTTCGAAAAACGATACAGTAACTCGATTATAGAAAGTTATAAGAATATTGAGTAATGCTTTCCGCATGTCCTCTTTTTCGCAACCTAAGAATCACCCCGAAAGTCAGCATCTACCTTCTTAGCCTGAATTATGTAATATAATACAACTGTATGTCATTCCATGCTCATAATTAAATATTCGCATGTGTGTATTTGTATTATATTTTCTATGTGTTTTACTTATAGCTTATTAGTTCGTGAATACGTTGCTGCCGCGGTCCAGTTTTTGTTGCAGAATATCAAAAACAACTGCAGAAGAAACAGACAACTCTCTTACGAAGATTATCGCAAAGGGAACTCCTCAATCTCCATGGAATTTACATCACGGTCATAATCAAAACTATCTTTGTAATGGTGTACGTGGATGAGGAAAAGGCTTATGGCAACCCGAAGATGATTTCTTTTTTGTCGGGTTTTTCTTTTCCTCTTTGTCTGGAACATTGCGGTCCATGACAGTTAAACGTCATGGGCATTTGTGCCCGACAAGAGTAATCTCTTCACAATTTAGCCATTAATCCCGCAACCTATACATCGGACTGCGACAGCACGTCTTGCGTTCGGCACAACCTTTGCCATGGAAACCTTTATCAATTTATCAATCTCACCTAATTTATGGGACACTTGGCTAGATAACTTCTGTGTTTTTTGGTGCCCCGGCGTTTTGCTGTTTTACAGAATACATCCCCATCTAGCACAATTAATTCATTACCGCCAAAATGAAACATGAGGGAACTTTAAGTTCTATATCGTGAACATGTTACCGCAACTGTGAACCTGGTCTGGTCCTTTTGCAGTGTGAGTGTCATACCAATAAATAAACTGTCATTGCAAGTATGCCTTCCCGTACGCCTATGGTAGTAATATTAGCTTGGCTTTCCTCAAAACGTTAGGAAAACGCTCACTGCACCTGATCGAAACATCAGACCATCAGTGATAATAAAATATGGCACAGACTTCACCATCACTTTGGTAGTCGATGAAAAGTTCCTGGATTTGCAATCGCTTTCACTTATGTTAGTTAACTGACTAAACACTTCACCCAGTCACTTTCTATGCAATCCAACTTGAGGCGTTTTACCGGAGGGGCGGGAAAAAGTTGCCTTTAAAATAACATTTTGCCCTAAAAATAAACAATATGCCCTGAAACTAACTTTTTTAATTTGATCTAAATTGGGCCTGAAACCTCTTGAAAATCTGTTCTATATAGTTGAATTGGTTTATACCGGCTTTATATGTAACATCAATTTGCCTATAACGTTACATTTTGTTCGGGATCGATGGCATCTTCTACATGCATTTCAATTCGCTTATAACTTCAATTCCGCAATAACGTTTTTTTATACAATCCCTTGGAGGTGCCGTTATAGGCAAATTCTGTAGTTACCTTGCTTGTTAACTCAAGGGGGTGAAGTTCCTTGCGTGTTGTGTTTTCCCTGACATGAAACTTTACGGTAATTGCCTTTACTACCTGAATATATTGTATTGAAAAAATGTTCACCTTTCCCTGAAAAACAGAGTTGCCGTGAAATTTTCCACTGTATTGAATATATTGTTTACCACTCAGGATTTTTGAGCAACTTGAGATTGTCCTGAAAAACAGAGTTTGCCCTGAATATTTTTACTGTATTAAATGTATATTTTTTATCATTCAGGATTTTTGAGCAACTTGCGCTTGCCCAGAAAAACAGAGTTTGCCCTGAATATTTTCACTGTATTGAATATATTTTTTTACTCCTTAGGATATTTGAGCAATTTGCGCTTGCCCTGAGAAACAGAGTTTCCCTGAAAATTTTCACGGTATTTAACATACATTTTTTATCATTCAGGGTTTCTGAGCAACTTGCACTTGACCGAAAGAACAGAGTCGCCCTGAATAATTCACTTTATTTAATATATATTTTCTATCATTCAGGATTTTTGAGCAACTTGCAGGATTTTTGAGCAACTTCCCATAAACTTCTGTCATTAAAATTTACTTAGTTTTTCCATTTTCTTTCACCATTTGCAACAACTTTCTTTCACCATTTGCAACCACAAATACCAGGCAAGGCTTCCTTCTTTGCAAAAATATCATTTACCCAGATTGAAAACATCTCTGGGTCAGCTTTCTTCAAAGCATATTGATCCCAAAATTTGATCAAATATTTTTGAAAATGTAAAATCTCTCTTGCCTTATTCATTTGATTTATTTGGAAAACAATATAAAAACGTCCTGCTATCTCGACGAAATTCCTGATGATTTCATTTCACATGCTTGTCACTTTTCTGAAATATTGTTTTGAGTGCCTCACATTTCCCATCTTTTACCTCTACAGTTGCTCACCCCACCCCCTTTAAAAAGGCATGCTTTTCTCCCACTATCTTTTGTTCTTGTATTGTTTACTTATCTTATCTGACGTTGATTGGATGCATTTTGTTACATTTCTTTTACTACTTGTGAAACCCCTTCACTTAAAAATTGATTTATGCTAGCAACAGGGCTGGCTGAAAACATGACCCATATGGTCTTTCGTCAACCCTTTGTGATTCAACATGTTAGATATTTGATGTGGTTATATCCCCATCAAAATGAAATTAATTTCTGCTTTTTGCTGTCGTTTTTTTGTCTTACTGCATTCGTGTTCATTCGTGACTTGAGTCACAAAAATGCATGAATAAACCAACACATTTACAGCCTTTTACACTAAGCATCAAAACTATTCGAATGTTGGGTAAATATCAAGCTTTTAGAAATAAAGAGCTCAAAGTACCTCTTTAGGTCCGCAACTTTGGCCAGTTCAGCAAATCATACCTCGCCAGGTGATTAAGTTAGAGATCTGTTCAAACCTTCTGGAAAATGCGGCACGTCAATTAGATTCGATCAAAAAGATTTGGTAGATTTTTTTATTTTTTGTAAGTGACATCACGAGGCATTTTAGGTTTTATTGGCCCACATTTTTTGGGCTAACTTCTTGAAGCAATTGTTTTGGAAACTACGCTTCTGTAGAAGCTAGCACAGTGGTTTCCAAGCTGGGGGTAAATCAACCCATGGGGGTAATCCGCGATTCTTCGAGGGGTAAGGCAAAACCTAAACCACATTGTTGTTCTGTATGACGAGCGATCACTGCACAAGAATTTTCGACATGAAATGCGAAAAATTTTAATTGAAGGTAATAAGACATAACCGATACATTGATTTGGGTAACGGCTCGAAAGGTTTGGGAAGCACTGATCTAGCACCTTTGGGTCAAAACGCATGGCCGAAAAAAAGTAAAATTTGACAAAAATGTAAAATTATGATTTTCCCAAAAATGCAAATGTTTGTTCAATCACAACTCACTAGCCAATCGAGGTAGAGAGGCGTTCAAACCCTCTGAAGATGCGGAGCGTCATGTAGATTAGATTTTGTAAAATGTCGGATAGTTTTGGACCTTGGGTTTTTTGTGGGTGACATTAAAAATGGGATAGGTTTTGGCCTTTTTTGGCTTTTCTTATGGGGTCTAAGCTTAAGGTTCCATGTTTTGTTTCTTTAAAACAAAAAATATAGAGTCCGCATCTTCAGAGCCCTCGATTGGCCTTCTAGCATTGTGGTTAGGGAGTTATGGTCTTCAAACAAGAAACAAAAAATCAATCGACTAGGGAATTAATTCACTAAAACTTGCCAATAACAAACATTAGCAGGCCATTCAAGGGCCTTGAAAGACGCAGATTTTAGCCTAGTTTCAATTAATAAAACAAACAAAGATTTACCGCTACGGCAGCGATTAGCAAACAGTGCCGGATCAACAATAGTAGCAAATGTAGCAATTTCTACGAGTCCCGCGCTTTTGGGGGCCCCACGGTCCTTTGTATTCAATTTTTCTTTATTATATGCAATGGTGGATATTAGAGTTTAGGTGTCCGAGGCAAACTGTCAGAAAGGGGCCCGATATATATATAATTTTTTCACTCGAAAAAGTCACTATTTTTCTAAATTTCTCATGTGCAATTAAGCGAAAGTTTTCAACTGAACACTTTTACATTAGGCTACTATGATTTTAAAATTAAATTATTTTACAGTTATTTGCATCATTATGGAACCAATCAAGCAATGTGGCAGAAATTTGAGCAATTTCCATATATTGTTTGATTATATTGTTATGAATAGCATTTTCAGAAAATGTTATTACATCACATTAACCTGTTCATTAAGTTTCGTTACGTTTTTGGTACTTTCAAAATGATTTGGCCAATGGCGCCAAATTTAGGGTTTTGCCCCCAGATTTGAGTTTTCAATGCCTTTCTAGGTCTTTATTCTGAAGATCAGGGGTTTTAGGATTTAACTGCGTAGCAGTGTGATTTAAGATAGAGTATGATTTATTACAGTTTTTATTTCGAGCCTCATTTTTTTATCTTGCCTTAACAAAGTACCTTACTCTTTAGCACAACTGATAAACAAGCAATTGACACCACGTAAGCTGCAAATATTAGCTAGGTAGGCTACAATGAGTTCAAGTGGTAGAGATACTTATGAAGCAAGACCAAAAACGTTTAAGGGTACACACAGCAATTTTAAGGTAGAGTGGTTGAGAGATCCAGATCTCAAAGGTTAGCTGCTGAGGAACAGTGGGAATGAAGATTTAATTATTGTACAGTAAATGCTGGCAGATCACCTTCAGAAATGCAAACAACTCTATGTTACTGTGATATAATAATTCCGACAAACACTAAAGTTCATCAGCAACGTTACTGCATATATTCACTAGCATGTCATTACAGATGACCAGGTATGGTAGATAGTAGAAAGACTCACCAAGTTTGTGTCTACTTGGGACTTTCTGTTAAAATCTGGGTTTTTGGATGAGTCTATACGAGATATTCACACAAATTGTCATTGGCAGCCCTGGATTTGGCATCCCTTCACTGGCCATTGCGGTTTTTACTTGTAGGCCTAATCATCTTTTACAAATGTGGGAAATGATTTGCGCATTTATTTAACTCTCATGGTAACCAACCACAGTGGAGAACGATCATTTTCTAAACTTAAGACGATAAAATGAACAAAGGAGCCCCAATAAAGAAAATAAGCTGAACAATATTATTTTAAACGAATATAGAGCATGAACTTCTATGTGATATAGACACTGCACCACCAGTATCATAAACAAATTCGCTAAGGAAAAATCTAGAAAATGCAATCTTAAGCAGTAGGTTTGCTGCTTTTGACAATCGACATCGAAACGTATACTGTGTGACTACACTGCCTAAATATAGCAATTTGCTGATGAGTCTGGAAGAATTAAATTACTGTCTCTACTGTATACTTCATTTGTGAGCTGTAGCCTACAGTAATGTGTTCTTTCTTGATAAAAAGTTACGTGTGTAGTTTATGGTAAAAAATATGTGCAACCCATAATGTCTACCAGTTGCTATTTAGGACCAGGTTTTTCGCACTAACGAAATTCAGTATGCTTAATGACAGTCACATGGATGCCCACAGAATTTAAGATTGACAGTTGTTCACATGTTCAGGTGTATTTTTAACTTAGGACCCCGCGCTGTTGATATGCTGCGGACCCGCGCTACCTTAATCCGGCACTGTTCCCAAAGTGGGTTCCGCTGAACCCCAGGGTTCCATAGACAAATAAGGGTTTCAAGGGTTTCAAGGGTTTCACGAGCTATACTTTCAAGTTTTTAATAACGTCAATTTGGGTGAAAAAGTGTTTATGTTTTCTTGGCAGTTCTGGTGGGGGTTCCTTGTTCACTTAAAACAACCTTGCAGTGTTCCACTGACCAAAAGTCTGGAAACAACTGCCCTAAAGTGTTGAGACCCTGGGTCAGGTAACCTGAGCCAAAAAAGCTAAAACCCACCACAATTCATGACCTCCCCAATTTTTTTAATCGAAAATGAAAGTTTAACCGGATCTTTCGAGGGTTTTACCCACTCTCTAGCACAATCGCCTGGAGAGTTATGGTTTGAAATTTTGACCACTATCTTGTGCTAAAATTTTGGCTTACGGGACTTACAGCGTATTTGAACAAGTTGCTCTCGAGTGGGCTACAGATGGTGGTGAACAGGAGAATAGAAAAGAGATCTGGCCTTGCGAGTGTTGAAAGTTTTAAATGTTGAAAGCTTTTATTAAGTTCAGCAGATCACGTGCGCTGATCTCATTTCACCAGTCGAACCTTTTGGTTTAGCGTGGAGACAACGGTGGTTCTAAGAGGGGGCCTGGGTGAGCCATAGCCCCGAAAGGCTGTCCCCTGCTTGGATCCCCCGGTTTTGTGCTTAATTTCACCTTCAAGGTCGTTTGAATGACGTATACAGCAGATAACTTTCAGCCAGCTAAATTTTTAACGATTTGAAGACTTTCTGGCGACGGTTCTGACGATATTCACAAGCCTATGTTGGGTTTAATAGGGCTAATCATAGCATATCAGTCTTCATTACAACGGAAAATCACCATGCAGAAGAGACATTTACGTTGGCCCCCTACTTTGTTCTTTGACCACACAGTGCCCCCCAGTATTTTCATTCTAGAATCGCCACTGCGTGGAGACCACATTTTCAGAGTCGAGGTATTTTGTTCTGCCTCGTGTGCGGTACACGTTTTTTTGCTGTTTTGCTGCCGTGCCGTCGACGAAGTATTTTCTGCTGCAGCTGATCAGAAGCCTTTTGTAAAAAAGATTTGTGCACCAGGAAATCTGTGAAACGAACTTTGAAAATGGTGAGAACCAACGCCTTGCTTCAGCTTGGCAACCTAAAATGTCAGGCAGTTTAAGTAGAGAGACTGACAAGCCAGAGTTGTAAGTCGGACCGGTTTTAGGATCGGGCCAAGTTTCGGGCCTGGTTAGGGCTTAAGTTTGTCAAACTGTTTCGGGTCGATTTTGGGCCTGCATGCAAAACTTTTTTATAACATTCAGAGTAATAATTTTTTTCTTTCGTGACGTATATTTGTTGTGCTCAACGCGGTTGAAGTGATGGTGATTTTCTTCAGGTAATTCTATTTGCAAACATTTGTGCTCTGCTCAGATTAGTTTCACATTCATTTTGAGAAGGCGATCGCGGTAAGGAAATTAGCAAGCAACGGTGTTGCTTCGAGCTTCGAAAAGATCAACCACTTGCGCAATTCCTGGTTGTTTTAATAAACGATGGCCTACAAACCCACTTTTCATGCCTATAGCGCCATCACAGATAGTTTCTTTCATGCCAATAGTGTCATCGTGGATAGTTTCGTGATACCTTCTTTTTTTCGTGAGAAACATTACATTCCGCAGAATTACAGCTGACTAAGAAGCTGAGTTTGTGCTTGTTTAAGGCAATTTTTTAGTCAGAATGGTTGCTATTTTGGGTGTGATAAGACCGTGTACCTGCAGCTATACCCGTACACTACGTTTTTTGATAACCCACAGTTGCGCAAATCTTGACTCTCTCGGTAAGTTTGGCTTTCGGGCCTAAATCGGATTTCAAAAATAAATGTCGAGCTCGGACCGGGTTCGGGCTTGAGATTTTGGGCTCGAGCGTCGGGTCGGGCTCGGGCTTCAAAATGAGGCCCACAAGGGCTAATAAGCCGACTAGCTGAGCTGTCTCGTTGTTCGTAGCGTTTGGAGAAACCAGCAATTCTGCATGCAACGATAACATTCCTCACAAGCAACCTCTACGCTGGCAACCCAAACCTCCACATTGGCATAGTCACCAAGATAAGAATTGAAACAATAAAGTAATGAAACATTTAAATATATTGTTGTCAAGAATTATAATTTAAAGTGCACATTTGCACTAAGCAGGCTGTTTACACAGATAGCTTAATAAGTGATAGAACATTGATGCTAGTAAAATCCTTCTTCGTTTTGATTCAAATACAATTCATTTTTGTTATTACTTGACGCGCATTGATTTACCTCTGTGAAAGTGACTCTTGCGCTAAAAATTTCCCTGCCACCTGACGATTTTCACCCAACAAATGTTCTGAATGGTAAAGTTTTCAGAGACTGCTTTCACGACAAAAGAAACAAACGAACTGTGATTATTCCACAATATGAACGTTTGGTTAGACCTTGATCTGGTGCAAGCACTGTGGTGGAGTACCGAGACTTGGTCTCGGTCTCGGGACTCATCTCGAGACACATTTATACGAGTCTCAGTCTCGAAGGTTTTAGGTCTCGTCTCGGTCTCGGAGGCTACAGGTCTCAGTCACAGACCTGTTGCCTTGAAACTTTCAATATGCCAACTGCAACAATATGGCTTAACAAAACTTCTGCAATTCAACGTGTTTCTTTGTCTGCTGCATTTGCAGGTAAGAAACAACACAAGCAGGTCAGAAAAATGCCAGAAATTCGAAAAAATTTCAACTTGAAAGTAGTGCAGATTATTTTTTGAAAGTTTTTACAAAAATTTCAGCAAAATCCACAAATTTTCAGGTCTCGTGTCTCGCTCTCGGACTCTCTGATGAACTCTCGGTCTGGGTCGCGATCTCGAAGTTTCAACCAAGTCACGGTCTCGACTACATCACTGTAAATATTACTTCAAAAGCAAACACAATTCCACGAAGAAACATTGCAGTACGCACAGAAAAAAAACGAAAAATACGCGAAAAATTCCGAAATTCCGAGTTGCCGTTATCAGCGGTGTGTACAAGATCCATGTCGTATTGAGTTCGAAGCTTGCCGATGTAGGCCTACTTGTAAAAGAAGAAAACAAAGTTCATTATTAAAGTTCATTGAAAATAAAGTTTTAAATGAAAATGTATTAATTTCAGTATTATTTTGCAATCTTTATATTCCTAAGCTTCCTCCAACCAAATTACAAATTTTCCTTTGACATGTTAACTATGAATGAACAACCGAGGTTTACAATAAGTCATGCGTATTGAATCAACGCATGCTTACTCAGCAATTTTCCCCACGGGACCCAATTACGAAGCTTGCTCCTGCATCAAAGTGTCAAATTTGTTTTTGCAAAATTGGCGTTGGACACCTTATGCAGATCTTTTGTTGCCATGCATCAGTTATGCACTGCCATTTTGGCAGCATTCCCGCCCTCTACACGCAAAATACAGAATCTGTGCAGAATTCAATATTGTTGCCATCACAATGCTGCGTCGCCCCGAACCTCCCAAAGTGAGAGTCCAACCGACGACACTCCACATAACAGAGCTTTCCCCGTTCGACCAGGTTCACTCCACTGCTGCTTCTACGAATTCAACGTTTCATGTGGCGCAATCATGCCGCCACAATATGACTGCTCGACAGAGTGTGTGTGCTGAAAAAAAATGAGGGGTTGTCTTCTCCTGCTTTCCTTATTTCGGTACATTTAGTGGTGGACCTAACCATTGATCAGGCTTTCGCTATTTTTCCCCGATTCCCTACAATTAGTGTAGTAGACCAAAGGGGAGCGGATCGTTATATTTTGCAATCCATGTCCAGTCCTGAATTTTTTTAACTAGGTCCAAATCTAAACATTCCGTCCTAAAATTCTTAAAAAGCAAAGCCCAAGTCCAAAGGAAGTCCAAATAATTAGGAGTAGATAGCTTTTCAGCAACAAAAATGCCGCATATTTTTTCCATTCACTCAGTCCAAATCTTGTGCTGTTTCTGCGTTTTTGAAACGATTTGCAACACGGATCCAATCCAAATACAAAAAACGTCAGTATAGTCCGGTGTCAAGCGAAATTTCTGACCTCTGCGAAATTTCTGACTTGTTATTGTTTGTCAGTTATTTTGCTCCTCAGAATAAAGAAATATAGTTTGGCAATTACTCTCTTGATGTGTGTTTTGCTCACTGAAACATTTCGGTAAGATGTCAGGTACCCACAACAAGCTAAGTACGGGAATAACTTCAACCACACAAAATTTTTAGACTGATTCTTGGACCTCCATTATTTTTATTTTTCTCACCCTAACCAGACACAAGAATCCCAAAGCCCTAATCAACGGTTTTCTCAACGTATTTGAAATGTAGAATATTACTCTCTGCGTGAGCACATGGCTTGAGGTCGCAAATGTAGCAAGTCAGAAATTTCGCTTGACATACCAAAACTTTTGATGATGATCCGATTTTGCAGATTTCATAAATTTCGGAAATGCTAAAAAGGGCAGTGTTTAGTTTGCTTTATGAGGCAAAAGCACTGCTGGAGTTATTTTGCTTTCAAACAATCGTTTTTGGCTAACGGTAAAATAGCTCCTGCAGTGCTTTTCCCTCATAAGGCAAAAAAACAAAACAAACACTGTCTAAAAAATGCATGATTTCACATGAGCGGATCAGGACTGGACCGACTGGATCGGATTCATATTTTTTCGTATCAGGAGTGGACTCGGACTGAACATGAAAAAAGCCAAACAAAGTCTTGCCTTTTCTGACTTTCCTGTAGGAAAGGCTTTACTCTGACAAAGCATTGTCTAAGCTGCACATTCATTACAAATTTCTTCTGACGGGGGTCTATGAACATGCAGGGTGCAAAGAATATTGAAAAGATTTTATTGTTGCCAATGAAGTGCTTGATGTTTTTAATAAGGAACAAATGTTCGTCAGTAAAATCACAGGATTTAGTTACCTGAAAATTATTAGGTGTTTTTGTAGGGATATCTTCCAAATCATTATCATTTTGTGTGTTAAATTGTGTTTGATTGATATCTGTAAGTAAACCATGCAATTGTTTGGCGGGCCATAGGCGAGCCGGATTGAAAAAAAAAATTTCTCGGTCCTCAGGCTATAATGAGCTAGGAGACATTGGCTATGGGCAGTCCACACTCAATAAATCTTGGACCGTTCGATCTTTAAGTAGGCCTGCAATGCTTTTCTCTTACGTAGAGATTAAAAGCACGGAAGTTTGATTGGATTTGGCTATGGTGACTTGTCATAATATTTCAGTGAGTGTGAGGACGTGCTTTTTTCTGCAAGCCAAATCAAAGAAAAATCAACCAACAACGTGGATTTCTTGTGAGAAAGCACTTTCCCATCTCCTTGTTTACATTAAACCGTGTAACAGAGGTGGCCATAGATCCGGCGGGCTGGAGTTGATTCCGGCAGGATATTCTGTTCTTCTTTCGGGCCCCGATCAGCATCCGCAGTCAAAAATTTGTGAAAAAAACGGAACCAGATCTGGTGTCACTTCTCAATTTTGACAATAGTAGGAGTTTCCGTTGTAATTTCGTATGTAAAACCATTGTTAATTTTTGGTTGCATCGCTTGTAGCAGGAGACTGAACAGGAGTCGGATTCTCAAAATTGAAAAATTTCCGGATACGGATTCGGATTCAAAAGTTTTGGAAGAAGAGCAGAGTCGGGATCTGAAAAGGTGACTCTAGCAACCTGTGCCGCCTAGTACTACAGGCCTCAGAGATGAGCGGACTGTCATATTTTGCGATCCAGTCCTGAATTTTTAAAACTCAGTCAAAGTCCAACAATAGTCCACAAAATTAAAAAAATTTAAAATCCAAGTTTAAATAAAGTCCACAAACTTAGCAAACTACAAGTTTTTCATGACAAAATTTACGCAATTTTTGTCCATTAACTCAGTCCAAATCCAGTCCTGATCCAAAATTTGTGAAGCATTTTACAATCCGGTTCCCATCCAAAATCAACACAAATTATCATAGTCCGGTTCCAGTCCAATCCAAGTCCAGTCCAGTGCTCATCTCTGAAAGGTCTACATCCATTTTTCTAGAGATGAACGGATTTCTATTACTAATTCAAATCCGATCTAACGATATCATTTCTGAATCCAAATTCAAATCAAAAGCGTAACAGTTCTAAAATACAAATCCTATTTAAATCCAAAGTCCTATATCACTGTTGCATGTCGATGGGCAAATATTAGTGTTGAACGGATCGGAGATTTTGCAATCCTTATCAAGTCCAATATATTCATTGTGTAAATCTGCTCTTAATCCGGTAAGGCTTTCAAACTATGTGATCCAGCCCGATTTATAATTGAAAAGGCTCTAAGTATTTGACTGCAGTGATCAACGCAGCTTGGATCAACGCAGCTTGGACCTGACAAACAATAACAGGTCAGAAATTTCGCAGAGGTCAAAAATTTCGCTTGACCCCGGACCCGGACTTACTTTTCAATATCGGCAGCAGCAGGATTCTGCGTGGTCATTTGTGAGGTAAAACCATTGGTAATTTTCGGTTGTGTCGTTTTTTGCCAGAGTCTGACAGTAGTTGGATTCTGAAATTTGAAAAATATCCGGACCCGGATCCGGGTTCAAAAATTTTGGGACAGGAGCGGAGTAGTGTAGGACAGAGATGAGCGCGGATCAGGACTCGATCGTACTGGATCAGGACTGAAGCCAATTTTTGCCGGACAGGGCTGGATCGGACTGCAATTTTTTTTTAAATTGGCGTATCAGGACTGGATCGGACTCAGAAAACTTTTGTTGTTTTGATGTTATTATTCTGAAAATATAAAAAATTTTACTTGTGATCTTACTTCTCAGGTTTGCTAAATGGTAGTGTATATTTTGCCA
>JGI24021J15306_10005993_pt1 | contig 14526 bp, 12 predicted proteins | sample Ectturendosymbi1_FD_15306 | JGI IMG/M metagenome (IMG submission 15306)
ACCTGTTTAACAGTTTTTTTTCGGTGTCCCAGCGCCTTAGCTTTAATTTGTATGAAATTGTTTAATATTTGCGCCAATAAACTCTCTCTCTCTCTCTCTCTTATAATTGGCACCGATCTATAGCATTGTTTTGCACAGCAGCACATTTTCAGGAACGTATGAAACAACAATGTAAACAAATCAAATGTGGACTTTTCTTGAAGTTTTCATCTATCGCAGTGTGGTCCAACTACTTCTGACCTACGGGCTATTTTACAAAAACGCGACAACTAGCGGGCAACGTCCAATAAAATGATGTAGCCTATAAAACAACATATTCCATATTCAAAACAGTTAAAACTAAAAAAGGGAAGTGAATGCGTCATTGAAACAATTGCAAATAGCAATTTATTACAAATCTCTATCAGTGGGATGCCAGAGTTCGAGGTTTCTCTGACACTATCCTACAGTGTTTCGCTTCCCATTCGATTTCTGTTTTTAGATTTGATTGCTTCATCGTAGAAAATGTACTCTCACACATTTTGCTGACTAACTACCAGAAGCTTTCTGCAGCCTCTAACACCCTTGTTATTGCACATTTTTATTAAAAGATGTTATGTTTGATCTAACTAAAATTACCTATTGCAGGGACGGGCAATTAATTTGGCTCAAGGGCCAGTTTGAGATGGCCGCCAATACCGGATAGATAGATTTATTTGGCGGTACTGAGTTCATAGCGATAGATGTACTATTCAAGACAACGAACGCAGGGGCACTGAAAAAACACAGAGGTTATCTAGTCAGATGTCCCAGCAGAGGGTTAGCGGCGGACCGTACCTTCTAATTTGATTGTAAAATAAATAAATAAAGCAGAATGGTACATAGGAAAGGTAGTATTCATTGTTCTTGTGCAAACGCACTTTATCCAGCGAAAGCAATTCAATGAGACAACTTTAACGTCACACGCTTTTCAACAAATTTCAAATTTGAAGATTTTTCCTGAATGTGTCCGAGGGCCACTGAAAACGTTATGGTGGGCCACATGCGGCCCGCGGGCACATTCAGTTGGACCACACTGTCTTATAACAAAAGGATTTTAAACAAATCTTTGCAGTTGTGTTAATGCAAATGTGTGCACATTAGAAAGAACACACGAGAGAGGTAATCGACTATGTGTTTTGCGCTCTGCATGGTTTGCCCGGGCAGCGCTGTTAGCTGGAATCCCCAAGACTGCAACAGGCAAAGCATGCAACGAGTGCAAAACACTTGGTCAATTGGGACTGGTCAGTGTTCAAATACTCGGACACAAATGTAGTTTTCCAAAAAGATATTTTTTATTCATGTCAGAAGAAATAACAAAAGGTCCTCATGCACTGACGGTAAAACCAGCGACTGCCTTTCCAGAAATTATTTATATTACCGTTATCTTGAGTTACGTTTCTGCTAGTAACTGTTCTCTGAATCGTACGAACCTGTGATTGTTGTTTTTTCGCTGATTTCCTCATGGTAACAGCGCTGCTGGTAAAAAAGTACCAGATTAAATTACTCGTTTGATGAATGATTTCAGTTTTGTTTACTTGGTATAATTAATTTTCCATTCAACTTGAGGCAGACCAAGACAACTGAAAATATTAATTTGTGAAAACAAACAGAATCCGGAGCCGGATCCATGAAAAAAGAGAGCTCCGGAACCGGATCCGAACTCACACTCATGAAAACCAAGAGCTCCGGAGCTGGAGCTGTGTCATTTTTACGACGACCCGGCAGCCCCGAATGAAGCATCACAAAATTTAATGAGCTTTACTGTTTTCCAGGCAAAGAAAGACAAACGCATAGGTACGATGTTAACGAAGCGAAGAACAGCTAAGCCTAAAAACCGGTGCAATGTCCTGATTGATAATGACTCGCCTGAGCTAAAACATCTGGTTACGATAGAATACACATTTTTTTTATTTGTTTTTGCCACAGACTCGTGGTCCTTATGACAAGGGGAACCGAATAACACAAGAGCATAAAAATGGTTAGTCATAGCGCATTACAGAGTAGGTGTTAGATGAAAAACACAATCAACACTGAGAGAGGAGCAAAACATAACCTAACTNCAGTATAACTTCATTCACTCATCGTCATATAGGGATACGGCAGTGGGAGAGAAATGAAGACATTTGAACATCAGGTTTTGAGGTAAACGACTAACAGGAACAAATAAACAGGTCGAAGATACTCAGCGGCGTAAAAAAAGCGCTTTTAAAACTGAGTTTAATGACAAGCATCTCTTGTCTGAAAAACATGACTCAGCTGTCTAATCAGGAAACGTTCACCAGCACTTTGCTGCATTAAAAAAACGCAATGATGCACACGCAGGAAATAAGTTATTTCATTCTCATATTCAGCTGTGCTTTGGCACCGAGATATTAAAAATATAACAGATACTTACAGCAAGAATCGGCAGAACATTCTTCTTCATCTTCATTCTCCAAACAATCCTGCAAAGAAATCTTATAATTGCGCCACGGGAGCTTAACAGTTACTTTTACTTTATATCGTGATGACTTTTAAATGATTCTTATCAGCAAAAACCGTTTAAGACGTGTCTACGCAACACCAAACTAAACAAGGAAAATGCACTTCACTAGATCTAAGATAACCTTCGTGCATCCCATGACTTGAGGACCAACGCGGCATAAACAAAACTTAACTGAGCAATCAGCCTTACTCAAAGCTACAAAATGTTTTGAAAGACTAGAGCTATGTGCACGTTAAGTCTTTCCTGGTACTGTCGCCAGGCCACATCGTCAAGAGATATGGGGAGGATGGCAGGTGCATTCAAGTGGCCCCCTGTTGCAGCATTTCGTGAAATACTCACCAAATCTGTCGCTACGAGAGAAAACACTGCTACCCGTCCTGGATGTGCTAGGCGCGGGCTGGATAGGAAAACGCCTTTTTCAAAGCGCGGCAGCATCTCTGCTGCCGAATATGACCCAAGACCCAACATACTCCAGCTGATCACCGAGTGGCTCACCGCAAACAAGATCAGCGTTATCGAGCAGCTAGCTTACAAGAACGAGGCACTCGTCATCGTCCTTCAGGAGACCCACTGCCACCTTCTTATTAAATGCGCATGCAAAACGATCCCACGATGCTACCAACGGACGTATATATCCACATGGGATGATGAATGTGACTCACTCAACAATGCGTTTGTACAGACCGATACCAACGAGGAACTTCATTCTGGTTTTCGACGCGGTCGCTCGACTGTTCAACAGGAACTGGTTAAATTGACCGACGACATTGAGGCTTGTTTCGAGGAAAAGCAGAAAGCTGGTCTGGTGCTTGCTGACCTCACAGCAGCTTATGACTCTGTATGGCACCAGGGCTTAACTCTGAAGCTCCTACAGGTTGTCCCGGATAGACAGATGGTGTGANTATTGTCAATATCCTTTCAAATCGCAGCTTCAACCCAAAACAAGCAACGGGCAATGCAGTCGTCTGCGACGCTTGAGAAATGGCCTACAACAAGGCTCATTACTGGCGCCTCGATTGTCCAACATCTATTTAACTGATATCCCCTCAACCAGGTCATGTCAGTGCGGATATGCCGATGACTTGGCCCTACTCTATAGAAATAATCTTGCGAAGAGCTGGAGACAACTTTCTCCGCGAATATGTGCACAATCGCCGACTACCTCTCAGCATGAAAACTGAAACTGTAACTGAAACAACATCAACCGCTTTCCACCTAAATAATAAAGAAACAGAGTGCCAATTCAGCATCCAGCATCAAATTTGAACCTCCTGCCACATCTATGAGTTAGACAATCATGCTATTTTAGAATATCTTGTTAAATCAAAGTTCTGACCAACGTTTACTCATGTGCTAATATGTACACGAAAGAAATCCTAGTTAGCCAATTTTTCGCTAGGTGACGTGATCGACCCATACAGAATGAGGAGACCGGAGTGAGTGACCCAAGATGATCAGTCAGGCGGCTACTGGACAACACACAAGTTAGACAGAGGATATCTTTTCTGCACAAGGCGGAAATAATTCAATTCAGATCTGATCACAATCTTTCCAGCTTTCAGTGACAGCTACAGTGGCTTCGCTTACAATGGTGATTTTCCACTCCAACGTAAACTTCCTGCTTTTCCACTGTCAAAACAGTGACTTGGTATAAAATATCTCAAAACGAATCTTACCTTCCACATTTTTATATCATTCGCTGCAGAGACGCTAGACGGCGGCGAATTTCTGTTGCTAGAATTGTATTTTTTACTCTCTGGTTCCACCAGAGTGTTATTTATTGCCATTTCTGGCCACGTCATTTCTACTCGCACAACGAGCACCTGAAGAGGTTACTGCTGCTTTGAGCTAAACGCATTTTATTTTACACTCTGCATAGCCAGAAATTTCTCGAAACCAAAAAAAATTATTTGGCACACTACACTATACTGTCGCTCTTTTGTGGCAGTCGGTAAATAAAACGTGCAGTATACATTTCTTGAGAATTCTTTGAAAAATCTCTTGAAACATCTCAAAAGTTTGTTAGAAAGTAAAATTTGGTCTGTGATGCTAATGCTATGGCCAAGACGAAAACTGCGACGGGGAGGGATTCTCCATCTGGAATTTTCCAAGCCAAGGAGGTAAGTGCCCAGACAGCGCATTTTCTTCGGTTTCCCTTCTTGTGCATGGGTTGATTACCCAGCCTGCCAATCCTTCGGTATCTATCCAGGTCGCCAGGCTCGACAAATACACAAATATTTCCTGCTATGTTCACAGCTTCAAGATTTTTATGTCGGATATGATCACAAACCTGCAGCGTTCCCAGTTTTAAATGACCTGAACTGCGGTGGTTTAAGCCATAACAACGGTAGCCATAGCAACGGTTATTCTCTCCGACATGCACCTCTTCTTTGTCCGAATTGTGAGAGAAGGACTGCATTTGAAACGCCGTCAAAATACTTTCACCACCTGCCGAGGATGTCATCCTCATTGCTGGCTAGTTTGCGGCTTTGGTATTTGAGGAAACCTGCATTGCTCGATCATTAACTGTGGAGACACCAAATGGTCTAGAGCAGGTTTTTTTAAGGAAAATGTTAGGTACTCGGTATAGACCTATAGAGACCCGATGTCTCTGATTCTAGGGTCCCGATTTTCTATGATTCTAGGGACCCGATGTTAATTTATTCTGATTCTAGGGACCCGATGATAATTTTCTCTGATTCTAGGGACCAGAATCGGGTCCTTAAAACACCTTGAAAAAACTCTGATCTAGAGACTACTTTCTTTGGTCGATTGCATTTTTCACTTTCTGGTTTCATCAGAAGGTTGTTTGTGTCATCAGTTGTTGCTCCAAGATATTTCTGTTTGCATAATTCAGCAGCAGAAGAAGTGACAGCTGTTTCAAGCAAAATGCCTTCGTTTCACTGTTCCCGGTGCAATCGTAAATTTCTCGGAATGAGGATGAAAAGCAGTCTGAAAGCATGCCGACCTGCACTATCAATTATAGCTCTTTGGTGAATTGAGATGTCGCAGTTCGTGGCTCATTTCTTACTAAAACCTTGCCACATTTAATTTAAAGTCATTAAACCAGCAGGTGAGCTCAAGGAAATCTTCAAGAAAGGTTTTCAAGCAAGAACATTGAAACCTTTAACTTGTGGACTCGACACGACGACCCTGTCCATTGTTCGCAACAGGAGCTCAACCTATGATCGAATGAACACACATTGGTGTAAAAAGCTTGAAGAAAACCATATCTCAGCATTCAGCTATGCTATTTACTAATTATATTGTTTTTGCTTATGCATATGCTTTCCTCTTGTAAGAGATGCGAGTATGGGCTCAGTCGACTTGGACGATTTGCAGTCGTTGGCCACTAAGTACGCTGACAAGCTGGCAGCCATCATGCTCACGTATCCTTCAACGAACGGCGTCTTCGAAAAGGATATCCACGAGACGTGCGATCTTATCCATGAGCTGGGAGGACAGGTTTGCACTGACGGAGCGATCATGAAAACACAGGTTGGACTGTGCCGGCCCCGCGATTACGGATCCGACGTATCACACTTAAACTTACACAAAACATTTTGCATAACCCACGGTGGTGGTGGGTCCAGAATGGGTCAATCGGCGTTAAGAAGCATCTTGTGTCATTCTTGCCTACGCACCCTGCTGTACCTCCAATGGAGTTCCTAAATCCTGGACGCGAGACCTCTCGGTGTTGAGTGCTGCCCTTTGGGGCTCGGCTTACATTAAACTTATAAACAAGCTAATATAAAAGACAGTTTTGCAAAACAGTCTACAGCAAAAGCGTAAAGACAAATTTGCTTATTTGTAGATCTCAGCCCAATTACCAGGCACTTGATAGTTTATAGGAGTCCAAAATATCCTACTGCTTGAAAGTGTACTTCAACACTGGTTAACATTTATCTTAAAACGGTGAGTTTCATTGCATAGCGAAATTATTTGTTACAGAACCAGCTTTCAAAAGATACTGTAGCATCGTTTGAATTATGAAGCCATATTACATATTGTTTGAAAGCTGTAAAACTGATCGACTGATAACGCTAAAAGCGTCTAGTTAAAAGTGACTGATAATACATCACACATAAATATATTGTTATCTAATTCTAATGTATTAGTTAAGACTGATTTTTTCGCAGAGTCCACAAAAATTAAAAATATTATTTTCTCTTGAAATTTGTTAACCACAATGCAACAGACACAACAGTTTGACTACAAGTACCACTTACTGACGAAACTAAACCTATTGAAATATCAGAAAAAATTTGCTGTGGCAGAAAATAGTGTAAGAATCAATATTAAGTATATTTATACATCGACATGTAGTTTCCACGCATAAGGTCTTCACACACCACACAATCCTAACCTGAGTTCCATCACACAGCCAGTTAAATGAGATGCAGTTTTTAGATGACCTGCACTGATATGTGTTTGTCGGACATGATGGGATGGTAGTTATAGGTATGGATGGTGTTGAAGTGATAGGAAAAGTAGTAGTTGATGTAGTAGTTTCAGCTGTAGTAGTTGTAGCGGTTGTGGATGCAGTTGTGGTTGTAGAAGTTGATGTCACAATTGAAGTAGTTGGAATAACAAAGATGCAGGCGTTTTTGTTTATTTTAACATCATCGATAGCAATGTCTGATTTGTAATTTCTTCCGCGAACTCCCACAAAAGCAATCTGAAGAAAACATATTTTATAAACATCTAAAAAAGCAAATTACAGAGTTATATGAGCTCCAAGACAACACCAAATACTTTTTCAACACGTACAATTCGAAGTGCTAGTCTTCCATAGTTTTGCCCCATACTCAAACGGGATTGAAGCAGGCCAATTCAAAATGTCACAATTGCATTGACTAGTCAACCAAGTGTTGGACTAAGACAATATTAAAAGGGTATCCATTTCAAGAACTGTAGAAGAGGATGAGCTTTTAATGATCACTCTTTCATAAGAGGTTGTCACTAGCGTTTGAGCATTACTGATACTTGGTAAATAAACCCTTTTACAAGTGTATCTCTGGTTTAACCCTGCCACGTTTGCATGTTATTATTAAATCTAAATATCTACAAAAGATTTATAATATGAAACATTCCAATACACACCACCGTAGAAAATAAGTATTATGTTCATGATTGCTTGAGCTTTCAAAACATAATTTCTATTTATTAGATGTTTCTAAATCAGAGGTTAGATGTGGCTTATCGATTCATATCAATAAAAACAATAAACAGCAAATTTAAGTTGCATCTGAACAACCTGAATTCTTACAAGAAAGGTTTTGCTCACCATCATAGGTTGCTTCGATCCAGACAAAGTTAGCTGAACCATATTCCATCTATGGTCTTGTTCTCCAGTGATATTATATAACAAATTGTTTTGAAGCAAAGTTTTACTGCTATTGACATGGTACACTAGCAGTGATCCTAACCCATCTCCTTTCATAAAATACCTAAACATAACAATTACACATTCCTCATGACATAGCAGTGTATGTAACAATAACATGTTTTAATTGATACCATCATCATTTTTTAGCTTCGTACCAAAACTGGAAGCAGAATAGATGTTGTGGAGACAGTTTGATGGGAGCAGTAAACAAAACTGCTTTCTGACCAGGTCTTTTTCCAGATGCTTCAATGTAATAATATGTTCCACCTACCAAAATATTTTGTTTTACCAAAATCTATTTAAAATATATTTCCTATGTATTTTAAATACATTGATACAATCACACATCAACAACCACTGTAGTTTTAGACAATGATACTTTTCATTGTCCACTCTGAAGCTCTCCCTTACAAAAATGTTTTTCAAAAGCTGTTCTTGGAAAAATTCCATATGACTGCTAGATTTTCATATCAAAATAAACAAAAATACAAACAATGCAAATTTCTGAAGAACATTGCTCAGAAGTTCTGTAGAATATGACTTGTTTCGGATGAGGATGCCACAACACATTCATAAAATTCATAAAATTTTATATCCTTGCTCTGATATTTGTCACATGACAAATTTAGTCTGCGTTATATGTCAGTTTTGAAAATTTCTGGTAACAATTTATACTGAATATCACAAAAATTAACTTTTTAGCTAACATTGTTTTTTGTCTTGGTTTCAAAACGTTTTATTTTGAGAAAACAATTAGAATTATGAACTTCATATGTGACAAAAGATGGCAGCCTCAAACTTCAATTATCTGGATACACTGCAAAATAGGATTCATCATTAATGAGGAAAAAATAACACATAACACAATGCAAATGATAGAAATCTTATTCAAACAGAAATAGATTCCATTTGAATCAAATAAATTTCAGGACTGAGGATGTGTAGTTTTATGTGCAATTAATTTCCTATTTAAAAAAATTGCTGATTGATTCAACTTCATCATCTTTGTGGAAGCTGATTCCTCAAAAGTTTCCTGCAAAGCTAGAGCTTTTAATGATGTCAACAAGATCATGGAGTTCAGAAGACACTGAAAATCTGTGCACTTACTCATTTGTAATGTCTGTATTACCTATTCCCATGATGAGTATTTAATTCAATCACAATAGAAAATAAGGGGAGTACAAAATTATCAGGCTGGTTAGAAGATATGTAGCAAATTTTTTAAAATTGCAAATCTACTATATGTTAATCAATAAGACAGTGTTAACAGGCTATAGTAACTTCAGCAATTCCATAAGAATGCAGTAATACTGACAGAAATAAATACTGGCAGCATACCTTCATTAGGAGCACAAGGTGTTGCATCTTGCTACAGCAGTCTTTGAAGAATATAACACCAAATTAACACAGATTTTTACATCAAAACGCATGACAGAAAATATTAACATTACATCACCATTTTAGTAAAATGTAATAAGAGTTTAGCAAAGTCATAGAGAAGTCTGTATTAATGCTAATAAAAAACAGCACCAACATATAGTTTAAATCTAACCCTAATTGGACATTGTCAATTGTGCTGCATCAAGCTTTGTTAAAATATTTTAGCATCCTTAAGAGACACTTTTTTACTGACTTCCCCCATTGCTTCGACCTTAAATACTGCAGTGATCTTTGACACTTGGTAAGTTGATTATATGGCATAATACTTCTAAAAGATGTTTTGTCTAGTGTCATGTACATATTTATTGCAGCCTGAAAAACTATCTGAAAAGATACATATAGGTTTGGCATGGACTTTTGAGGAATCTGCTCTGCTTTGAAACTTTGCAATGGTTTGGATTGCACATATCAACATTTCAACAGTAAGTATCCACTGAGGTGATGCAGTCAAATCAATCAGAAAATTGTTTTACTAGAGATAGATTTATGCGTTTTATGAATCTTCAGTCATAAAAATTGCCAGTGAAGGCTTATGCATAAAATGATGAAAAACGAAAGCAAGGTTTGAAGAAAGCATGCAAATTATATATTTATAATGGGTGTGCGTGAATCAAGAAAGGGTTATGGCAACCCAAAGAGGATTTCTTTTTTGTCTGGTTTTTCTTTACCTCATCGTCTGGAAGCTTGCGGGCCATGACAGTTAAATGTTATGGCCATTTCTGCCCATGAAGAGCAACCTCTTCACAATTTGGCCACTAACCACCCAACCAATATATCAGACTGCGACAGCACATCTTGTGGTCTGCACAACCTTCATCATGGAAACCTTTATTAATCTCACCTAATTTATGGGGCACCTGACTGGACAACCTCTGTGTTTTCTTTCGGTGCCCCGGCGTTTTTGCTGTTTTAGAGAGTACATCAAGCAAAATTAATTCAGTATCCCCATATAAATATATTTATCTATCTAAGTCTCAAGCACATCCTGTGACTATAAAACTGGTCTCATGTGAAAGCTGAAAAGCTAAACTGACACCAATATAAAACGACTAGCTTCAAACAACTTAGTGATAGTTAACAACCACCAAGTTGTTCAGTAATTGGCACTGTATTCAACTGCAGATGCAAAGTTTGCAAATTCAACTGCAGATGCAAAGTTTTATCTTGACTGGAGTGTGATGTGTTGTTTACATAGGTTATTAACATCTGTAGAAATTCAATACTAATGGCAAAGTGATAAGGTTTAATTGGGACCAGGCAGCAGTGCAATCAAATATCACATCAGTGATAGCAAATGAGAACAGAGCACGATGGTAAAGCCTCAATTCTTTTGGTTCAATCAGGGGCGCATCCAGGGGGGTGTGTTTGGGTGTCATGACAGGCGCCTTTGTACCGCAAGTAGGCTACTCAGCATCAAAGCTGATGATAAAATATCAAACGCTGTCACTGCAGGCCTCTAATGCAGTTCCTGGATTGGAACAGGCAACAGCCCACATTTCCCTTCTAACGTTGCATAGTACTATTATGAAACAACAGCGTCCCTGCCTTGTCCACATGGTGCCTGCGCAATGAAATGAAAGAATCCACGTCTTTGAACACTTTAAATTGATATTGCGTCGAACGCACGTGTTTCAGAATTTCCTCCTCTGGCAGTGCCAACTCCAATGCAAGCAAAGCTGTCAGAAGCTTGTACACTGCCACCCACACGCAGAGCTGTTTTGAAATATTTTGCTTCATGGCGAGAGGACACAGTGTCCAATCACGATCGTTTTGTTTCACAGTTTCGGCCTAAATTTTATCTACTGTTTACACCTTTTAGGTTACCACTAAACCAAATAAGTTTAGGCCTTCTTCAACGTCACACCAAGTAATGTGGGTTCGTTTCAACTTCAGCTATGTTTTTCAAGGAATTTCTCATAATGAAAGGTGTGACAGCTAGCCTCAGAAGTTGTGGTCAAATATCTGAACAAAATATCAGTTACGCGTTGAATTTGAAAATAGGTTTTTCAGAATTGAGCAGTTGACGATGTTGTTTTCTGCGCAAAATGTCGTATATTGATTGGAGTAGGCTAAGTCACTTTTACATTATGATGTAAAATCATCAGAGCAATTGCAACTCAATCGTTATTCTAATCAGTGATTTCGCAAGTATGTTTATAAAACCGCCATCTTTGATAGACAGTGCTCCACAGACGCAGTTGTGCAGCTGATTGTCAGCTTCGATTTTATAAGTGCATGTACGTAAACAGCTCTCATTGCTGCATGGCTGACATTTGCTGAATGTTCGACAAGCTAAGTATCTTTTCAGCACCTTGTTCCTAAGAAAAAAAATCGATTGTGATGTAACAAATGTGCTGTGACCAAAAGCAATGATAATTTGGAAATCTTTCCTTGTGTGTTTCGACAATGAGGTCAATAACACTAGCTATTCTAAATAGTTAGTTTTGCTAGGCTACTAGCCCTACTAATCAAGTTTGATTGATTGGATTTTAGGTAGAGCTCAATCGATGAGGCTGTTTTGGGCCGATACGGATGTTATTATTTTTTATATTGCTGATAACCGATGTCGATATTTTGCAACACTCAAACAACAGTTGAAAGACAATACTTTAGTGCAATGAAGAAGCGTATAACACAGAATTCTGTGCAAACCTGGGTCAATAAGTCACTCAAAAACCACGGATTTGTTTACAGGCATTCATCTGCTTACCACACAAAACCTGGGAGCGGATGTTACGTCATAGACCGGTTTATTGGGACGATTGCAGATGGTCGGTATATTGCACACTACTTGATGCAGTTGGAGAGCTGCACGTCATAAGGAACAGTACAGAGAATTTGTGTTAATTAATCATAGACGAAGTAGCAACTTGGGTTTCCGAACACTCCATGCAGAAAGCTAGCGCAGCAGCTTTTATGAGTAAATATTGCAGATATACTGTTCGTTGGTGGATTTTACCGACATAATACTTTGGCAACGTTGGAAAACTCATCGGTTGATTTCTAGTCTTAAGAGAAAGTGTAGTTTCATGCTGAAAAGTGATATCAAAAGCTGCCCTTCCAGGACAGGCCCCTTTTTTCCAGGATAGATGCGCCACTGGGTTCAATGACACCTTCACTTAGCAGTTTGCTGCCGTGCCAACCACTGAGCACCAGCTTATTTTCACAATTGTCATGTAAGTGCATAAGTGAGTCACAAAAATTTTCCTGAACCGATGTCAAAGATGTTAAGGTAATGCTCTTGATGGGATCAGATATTTGTTAAGGCAAGGTGTGGCATTGTCGAAGTGTCTCTCAGAAAACAGATATACAGTACTTGAACTATTGATTCTGATTCACTCTGACTCAAGACTCAATGAGCAGTCAATAAAAAATTATTGGTTCTAATGCGTACAATTACATACTTGTTTATAAAGTTAGGTAGCTTACTTCAACAGCATGCTGATTCTTGAAATTTTATTATCAGTTTACCTGGTGAACACCATTTTTTTTCTTTTTCACCACAATGTGATCTTGTCCCTTCCACCTGGTACTATTAATTTTACAGTAATCTTTTTGTTTTGGTCAAAAGATGGCAATTTAAGGCCTTGAAAATGCAAGGGTTCTTAACCTGGGGATTGTGAATTTGTTTTAGGGGTGAATAGCAGCTTCATTTTGTGTACAGACTTTTCAACTATGACCAAGTTGATCAAAATTTAATTTCAGTTATTTTGAAATGTGCTTCTCATACTTTGTGCATATGAATGCTGAATGGCAAAGCTTCTATGTGTGCGCTGCTAAAGATTTATTCGTGCTACCAAAATTCACAGAAAAGTTTGCACCTCTGGAATAGCTTTTCATCTTATTTTCTTGTGCACTAGTTCCAACCCATGTGGTATGTATCTTATGTTACAGTTTAACGAAATTAAACGCATTGCTGTAACTAAAGCAATCACCTGGACTCCCCAAAGTGTGATCGGTTTTTGGTCCAGTAACATTTCTCTTTCCGGAAGGTGTAGGACCTGACATGGCAGACCAATCAAAATCATCTCCCAAACTTTGTTTCCAGCCAGGGCATAATCCATGGTTGGATTCAAAGTCACAATCAACTGATGGTTCTGCGCAAACAAACAACGGCAGTTAAGGCAACATAAAACAGAAAACTTAGTGGCATATGGTTTTGTGTTAAGTTCTTTTGCTCTTACGTAACTTAAAAAATACCAAATAAACTGTATGCTTCAGAAAATCTCAACACCACAAACTGTGTATCAGTGTTTTAGGACATAGGCTTAAAATTTCTTCAATTGACAAATGCAAGCAATTGAAGAGGTTTTTTTGACAATTGTCAACATTATCGTAAGTATAAGACACTAATGCTTTCATGGCCCGTTGCTCTTTGCTGAAAACATCATTGCAGTTACATTAACCATGTCATTGTATCACTTTTTTACAAACAAACACCTATGTTATAGGAGTATTAAAAACTGTATTCTTAATAAGCTATCCATAATCACGTTTGAAGATCTCAGCATTATCCCACCGATGCAAAAATGAAGTAGTGTTCCTATAATGCGAGTGTGATAATCAACATTTTACAGTTTGAAAAAACATTTGCAGATGCTTAAGCCCATCCCTACCTGCACATGCTTTGCACACATGTGGAAATGTTGTATCGAAAAGCAATTGATTCACAGCAAATAATAACTCTATGCTAATTCATGCAAAGTTGTCCCAAAGTTACATAAAACTTATGAAAAAGTAACTTTGACATTCTAGGTTGCACACTTGAAAACATGTGAAGCATTAACCATGGAATCATAAGATAACAAAATCATAAAAACTCACACTGAACTACACTATAGTAACTAACCACATATCAAATGACATAAACATCCAACACTTTACAAGTGCAAAGATCATCAATAAGACCACTAAACCTGGTGGGCTGGGTTAAGTTACTAGTCAGATCATACCAAGTATATGCAAAACAGTACTTGTGGCCTGTCCAGCATTGTGCTGAGTATTAATGGGTGATTGAATACTTGGAAGCTGTACTTGTTTCTTTAGCATCAGTATCAACCTGTGTCTTCCTTTCTATTAACTGCGGCGACTCTTGTCTACCCATATCTTCAACTTAAGCACTGTCTGTGCACACTGCACAAGTAACAAAAATCAGCATGCATTGATGTTATTTAATGGAAATCGATTTCGC
>JGI24021J15306_10005994_pt1 | contig 14524 bp, 6 predicted proteins | sample Ectturendosymbi1_FD_15306 | JGI IMG/M metagenome (IMG submission 15306)
TAATATATGTGTTGTTGTGAATCTGAATAAAAAATATGCTTTAAAACTAATATTTTTATAGTCAACAGCCTGCATATTTACTTGAATTTAGGTGTAACGTTAACTTTATGCCAGGCCCATAGCCATGTGTGCATTCAGGGGCGGTGTCCCCCAATGTTTTTAAGCATCCCACTTTTTTTTCCCAGAAAAGTTTGTTTTAAACATATATCGTATAAAAACAAAAATATTTTCCCCCTAACAGTTTAGAAGACTCTGCCTTCTTTAATAATAAGTGAAACCGATTAGAACACCGATTAGATGTGTCATACAAGTCACAGAAAGCTTCAAAACTGCATATGATTTTTTCATTCGATCACTGCTTTATATGAAATGATTTATGTCAATCAACCCTGACTAGAAATAGCTGAACTTTCATTCAAACGTTTTTGTCCTTACTCGATATCCCTTAATGCAAATAAGTCAATAACACCAGTACCGGTGTATGAAATGAAATATTTATTGAAATGCCAATACTGAAACTGGCAACTTAGTAATTTCATTGACACTCATGGCAAACACGCATAAAATTTGATGAAATTTAAATGCAACTTTCACTTTACGCCAGTCTACACTTTCAAACTTGTGGCATTCTAACAGTTATGACTTCTGAATCTGCAAGGATTAGTGATTTCAGTCCACATGTCATTTTTGCAGTAAATGGCATAAAATGTGACCCACAGTTACTATGATTGATACATTTTCAAGAGGTTTCAACTTGTGTTGTCATAAGAACTCTTTGCCTTCTACACTGATACTGTATAGGCCAGGGTTTTGTTTAAAAAAATGTTAGGCACCCAGTATGCACCTGTAGAGACCCGATTTCTCTGATTTTTGCGACCCGACTTTGTCTTATTCTAAGGTCCCGATGATCATTTTCTCTGATTCTAAGGACCCGATTTTCAATTCTAGGGACCCGAATCGGGTTCCTAAAACACCTTAAGAAAACCCTGGTATAGGCCATGTGAAAACCTGTTAGAATGCTAATTAAATGAGTAATAGATTTCACGCAAAGCTCTGAAACGACAGGTTTTTTATATTTTTATTGCTTGATTTAAATCAAATGAGTCAAATGAATCAACGCTGATATCCTATCTTTAGATTCGCACAAATGCATTAAAAAGATGATTTAATATAAAATGTTTCTATGTAAAGATTGGAATATGGAATACCCTTTGGTGAACAATCTTTTTTTCAAATACGAGTCATATCGAACGGATTAATTTATCTTGGAACTTCTTTCTACTACGTTCAATATCTTTACCGTCCATACGGCGATGGATTTGGAGGTCGGCAAATCGCCCTTGTTGCCCCATTTTGGGACGATTTTCATCCAAGCAGGAATAATATCGGAAGGGTTCATTATCAGGTGGGTCTTTTTCTCATTTTTCATTTTGAATTATGTATTTCTGTTTAAATAAAGTAAATAAAGGCGAGTTTAGCTTGAATTGTGAGTGCGTGCTTTACAGTCTTTGCCTAATCTCAGGTTCCTTGCCTGTTTTTAAGCTAGCACCTCTTTTATAAACATGAAATGACGTTCGCACCCCCTCATTTTTAGAAAAAGCGCAGAAATCACAAAAAAGTCTGATTTTGCAGTAATTTTTATTTTACAATTCCAATTTGTAATATGTAGGACTACTGACTGCACAATAGAAAACACTCAGTCGTACTCTTCAACTTTTATACATTGCTACTCATTAGAAGCAAATGCAGTGATTTTTCTTGCTGTTTCACTGAAATTATCCGTTCATACCTTGGCAAACAATTACTCACAGCCTCGCGCAAATTGTTGGAAGGTCTCAAACGGTTTTGATACTTCTTTTTCAAACTGAAAGAGAGGAAAATTTAGATTCGCACAAAAAGGTTGTTGTAAAGAGCGCTGTAATAGACAGGGTTTTTGTAGTCTAACTAATTTTTGGTAACTACGCATGGTAGAACACCAGAAATTTTCGAGTTCTGTAGCATGAAGCAATAATCCTGCGGTAATGCGCCATGAAAATTTAAAAATCACAGTGAACTTGCAATTGCATCACCAGCTGTCTTCAGCGTGGCAACCGCAGCGTGAAGCAGAAATGGCAGTGCACGCATTTAGTTTTTTTAATTTTTAATTTGGTAACGTTTGCTGGAATAATTAGTCTGGAAATTTTTTTTTGAGCGATAGCACTCGCAAGCTATCAAAAATCTCGGTTCCATTGACAAAACGTACATCCAAGATTACACAAACTCTTACCCTCGAAAATCGCATATCGGACCTGCGAAAAGCTTGTTTTGGACCCCCGGTGGTCCGGGAACCCCCGGCTTGGAACTGCTGGCCTAAAATGATGTTGAAATGCTGTACTGTCGGTATACTCTAAAATGCATGAAGGTTTGTTCACGGGACAGGTATTTTTCTCGTATCCTTTGCAAATTTACTGCTGCTCCATCCCATGGGACTGCTCATTAAAAGTTATAGCAGGAAGTACATTATGTCCTGGGGATGTATATTGCCTCGTCTCTACGAAGCTCGCAATTAGTGGGATCAAGGCTCAGGAAGGAATCACTGAAATACCAGTGAGAATATTTTAATTGCCACCTAAAAAAAGACCAACAACCAACTGTATTTTCGGGTGCCTAGCATCACTACGCCGTGACACTGAGTCTCTGCATGTAATATTGCTGTGTTATATTCAAACGATATTGGTTTTCGACTTCAGAAATTTTGTCTATTTTGTATTAGAAATACTTAGAATATGGGGCATTCAAAAGAGTTCTAGTTCACTGAATTTTCCATTGGAAAATAACAATCGTGACAAAAATTACACAATTACCAGTTTTTTAAAGCGTTTTAGGGACCCGCTTCGAGTCCCTAGAATTAAAAAACTGGTCCCTAGAATCAGAGAAAATCGGGTCCCTAGAATCAGAAAAATCGGGTCCCTACAGGTCCATACCGGGTACCTAACATTTTCCTTACAACAACCTACAATTAATCTTATTTGCATTTCACCCTTAGATGTGAACAGATTCTGTTTATTAGTCAGCAATTTTGCGATAAAACCAGTTATAACTCAAAGCTTTTTTTCCCCAATGTGTATTTCTAAACAGTTTTTAAAATGCTGGAAGGAGATTCACTTTTTCATTTTACGCATTTTAGAATAGCTGTGAGTTGTTTGAAAATCACAAAAGTGCGTTTAGGATGACATCCATCGATTCATAAGCTTTGTCTAGAAAACCTGAAGTCAGCAGCAGTTTAAGTCTGTTAAACACAGACATCTTGGAAGGTAATGCAGCAGGACAGTGACTGCTGATAGCGGGAGTTAAGCCACGTAGTCTTATACTGCGTGAAAAGAATCATGAGTGAATCTGTAGCAATGCCTTTACAAGTTTGAAAAAGCTATTGTTAGTGTGAGTGTGACCAGCCACCAATGTGCCTGAGTGAATAGCAAAAACTACATTTACGCAGGTTTCTTTTCACACACGCACAGTACAAACTTATGTGGCTTGTTAGAATATGTCTATGCAATCTTGTGGGAATACGTCTTAGCCTTTAGTTTTTATAATTCATCTGGTCAATTTTTAAGCCCGCGTGGGGTTATAATTTTTGAAAGTTGTTCGTAGTCGTGTCATCATACAGGTCAACGCAGGCCCGTATAGCCACTTGGGGCATTCGGGGGCAGCACACCCCAAAGTTGTTTGTTCACCCCAAAAATTTGTTGTGCCCAGAAAATGTTTGTTTTAAACATGTAACAAAAACAAAAATTTTCCCCCCTAAAATGTATTTTGTCACTCTCTCAAACCATAAAACTTGGCTACAGGCCTGCTTATCCGATTTGCGCGTGATGAGCGTTCACCGCGAAAAAACAGCAAAGACAAGAAAGGTTTCATTGATTGCCTTGGTCAAGATCACAGACTATTGCAGCACTTGTTTCTAAGTGACGCTGACGTGTCTTGCTGGGTGAAATAAGGCCATGCGTTACGGTTTCGTTGAAGACCATGGTCATGCTTCTTTCTTTAAAGACCATGGCGATGCTTCCTTGCAAAGAATTACCCCGTTTGAAAACGGTTGTCTGCAGATAGCCTATTATGTAAATTATCGTAATATACCCGGATATTGTTGCCAGCAAAGCGCATTTTTGGTGATAGTTGCCGTAACAATGTCATGGGAAATTTTCTCTGTGATGTAAAAAGGATAAAGAGCGTTGTTACGTCCATTCGCATTGCATCGTCAGCAGCAGTGGCGTAGCCAGCCCTAAATTTTTTTGGGGGCAAATCTGTTGACTTTAAGCAAGCAACAGTATTTTGTTTGGGACACCGCCTCTCAAAAGCACAAAATGACAAGATATGCTAGAAATTTTTGGGGGTTGGTTCCCATGGCTACGACTATGGTCACCAGTGGCATACGTAGGGGGTTGAGCATGAAGGGAACGTAGCTAAAGGGACCCACTAGCCAAAATTCAGGAAAAAACTTGCGAATTGATAGTGAATTCGTGTGTAGATGGCTATACGGAAACCCTAATTCACCGGAAAATACTCCGAAAACCGCAAAAAATTAACAATGTAGTGAAATCCAAAAGAATACTATAACGGAAATATAAGTTAATGAAGGGCCGGTTCGCCCCTCCATCTGTTACTCCGCTGATTGTCAGCAACGTAAAAACTATAAGCAAAATGTCGACCTTGCCCCCACTGAAAAATATCTGTGGACGTCCATGACGTAGCTGAATTAATCAGGAAATGTATTATACAGTAATGGAAATCGATTTCATGTAATAGTAAAAACATTAGAATCTATTTTAAAACAAAGATAACTTCTGAGGATAAATATAGCATTATGTGAAATCAATTCTATACTGAAAATTGCTGGTTTTATCAACTTCGTCATTTTGTTGGAAATCAGCTACTTGAATACAGCTCTGTGCAAGTTTAAACCAACGCTAAGTCATGACAGCAAAAACCCTGACATCTGATTCTGCGAACGTATGCAGCAAATTATAAACTTTTAATTGTTGTTGGAAAATCCAAAACAAGAATAAAAACCTCGAAGTATAGCCTGGAGTATGATTGTGACCATCAGGGTATTACAATCGTTTTTATTACTCGTTATATTAAATTATTCAGGGATTGTTGCTGATACAATTGTATACAAATACAATTTGTAAAGAAAGTATTTTGAAAATCCTATTCATTCCACGCAGATCTATGATTCCATTCAGTATAGTTTGAACGCCAAAGGACAGGCAGCAGTGGACGAAGTGAAAAAACGAATAAACAATAAGTTCAACGTTCCCAATTTCAATCCCACCTTTGTTTACAAAGCTACTTGGAGCGAGGTCGTCATGTATCCAGAATACTTCAACGGTCATCGAGAACACGTCAGTGCACCATCCAACTTTAATTTTGTGGTTTTTGTTGCTGCATGATGTAGTCTAAACTTTGTTTTTTTCTTACTTCAGCCAAGCACTTTCCAAGCTGTGTTGGCCACTGATGGCTGCGACACCTATTTGCTTTACCTCTATAAAGAGGATGCTATGTTGTGGGACACGGGAGTGCGAAGCGTGGATAACGGCCTGATCGGATTTACAAATGGCCACGACATGACTTACGTTGAAGTGCAGGGGGAGTATCGTCCAGATCAGAGGCTGCAGACAACAGGTTAGAAAAAAAAGGCAGATTATGGCACCACGTTTTGTGATTAGCGAGCAAAAATATGTTGCGTAGCAGTATAATTACCGCAATACACACGGGTTCAAGATTTGCTTACAGTTGCTTTCAAGCGATCTTGTTCACTTTTTTACACTGCGTGTTATCTTAGACTGGGCAGTGGGCAACTGCCAAAGTAATCGCTTACGCTGTTAATGAAAACATTGTTGAGTGACATTACCAAAAAACGTTGCAGACCATTTTATTACTATTTTTAGATATAGTGCGGCAATTGTTTGCAATTTTTTTGCAGGAATAGGAACAAATATTTAGACACTGTATTCGCAACAACAGTACTTCAATTTTTTGAAAACGTAGCAACAGAAAACTTTGGCATTGTTGATCTTCGAGTATGTTGAGTATTTTTCATTAAATAAATTTGTAAATCTTCGTTTTTGTTGATCAAAGTTCGATAAGACTTTGAAAAGAATATCACGTGTTTTTCCCGGAAACATGAAACCATGCAACGTTTTTCTTCCAACAATTAAAAACTTTCGACAAATTAGCGTTTGCGTTTTTACCCAGCTTTTGTTTTCGTTTCGGCGCCGATCACTCTTCTTTTGCGTGTTCAAACGTGCATCTAAGTTTTCTTTTAATTAAAAACCAACGCATCAACTCATACCGTTTAGGTGGAAGCAGGCGTGGTGAGTACATCTACCACCTGACGCCGACAAAAACGCGGCAACAAGAAGCTCGGTGTGGGTGCGTGCAGTGGTATGTCGAAGATGTGCAGACACCCTGGACTCCAGACTACATGCCTTGCCCGTGCTCCAGGATCCAGGCCATAATTGACCCGAGATTTATTGTAACGCCAGATTACTTCTTTGAACTCATCAACAGATACAATCTTGGTCTGCATTACAGGACTGGAAATACGAGTGAATGGAATCTCGAATCAGGTTCGTTGCAAAGGCTCGACATAGATTTTCCTGCCAGTTTGTTTGTCTGCATTGCATTTTTGGTTAATTTAGCTTTGTACCATCTAACGAAATTGTTGAAAAGCAAACAACAGTCATACTTTTTCGGTAGAGGCATTGCTGCTTTGAAATTTCACTTCCATTTTATACGGAAGTTTCTATAAACATTGCGTGGAATCGCAGAACACATTTACCTTGCATCTACTGGGTTACAGAAAATTTTGGACAGTGCTTCCAGCCGGTGAGAGGAACTGGACCAAGATGCTGTTACCGAGTGTTTTTCTTCTCACCGTTTTTTTTCTTCTGGAGGCTTGAGTTCTCGGCGTTGATACCTGGACCTTTCGCCAGTCGATACGAGCGGTTCCAGATACCCGTTATTGAAAACAACAACTTCTTTCTTTGGAGAGAGCAGAGTCGCTTCGACCAACAGTACAATGACAATCAAAGTGAGGAGTTATTTGTTGTAAAACAATTCTATTATTGTTTAAGGTCTGATTTTTCTCTATAAAGAATATATAAAAGAAGATCATCCGTAGTCAAGTCGATGAAAGCCAGAAAGTCAGCAGCTGCACAAAAGTAATGCACAAAAGTAATTGTTAATGCACAAAAGTAATTGTTGCGCAAAAGTAATTGTTTTGCACAAAAGTAATAGAAACAAACACAAAATGCACAAAAGTAATTGTTGGCTTAAAAAATTTGTTTCCAAATGCAGATGATTTACAATTAAAAGTTTTTCACTCATGGGAACTGAGCTATTTTGTTTCGAAATAAAATGTTTTACGATGAAATAGTAATGGTCTGTATGTCTGTCATGTATTGTTCGTTTTTAAGATTGCTATGCTACTGAAAATAAGAAAAATAAGACGAAAGTCACAAGTAAGGACATTTCTTAGAAAGAAGGACTGTCATATTTTCTAAGACGTAGCACTGCAAAATAAGGACAAATCTTAGAAATAAGGACGGTGTGGTAGCCCTGTTAAAAGAATATGTGGTCGTGTTACACGGTGTTCGATTAGAAATTTTGTAACAGCTGGATTGCGGTCGGGGTCTGGATACCGTTAGTAAAACAAAAGGTAATGCATTAGCACATGCAAGACCGCGGAAAAGCGGTCGTGATAGCGGGGTGGTCGTGTGGTCGTCGACGGGGTGCCATTGTATATTCAAAATATCCCACCGGTGTTTTGTGAACATTTATCGATACGGTTTCAAGTCTCCAGCAAGACATGGAGACTTGTAATCAATGAGTTTCGTTCATTCTGTGACGTCCATATTAGTTTACGCTAGTTTTTTTCTTGCTCAAGCTTTTTTGTTTAAATAATACAAATACTTCAGTTCGTTCATTTATTTTTTCCCTTTTTGCGACAGCTTTAGATATATATATAGAAAGTACCCCTTTCTAAGTTTCAGCCAGGGGCCCCACACAACCTTAATCCATTCATGTCCCTGAGTATGATGTTGCGCTATAATCTGTTGCAAGGGTTTATATTACCCCAACGTTCCTCGAGAAACAATGACTGGTACAATGCAAGTCAACTTTTTACGAGATTTTACGCACTTGTGTGATGACAAAAGTATTAGATGTGAGCCAGATCCTACAGTACAACTTTGCAGCAATTTGAAGACGTCACCTCCTTGAAAATGGTACTGCCAGCAATGTCATTGAACGTGCAATGCATCATTATGACCATCATTGCCTGCATCGTTTTGCGAGCATTAAAAAGAGTGCTAAAAGTTCTAAACTCAAAAATTATGGAAAACATAAATTTTTTTTAATAGAGAAAGATCTGATACCTCGAAGACAATGTTGTGCCGAGAGCGGAGCCGCGGGATACTGCGAGATGTATCGACGACGTCGACCAGCGGCATCGTGCGCTGGTTATAGGTTCCGCAGGCCAAGTAAATTGATCGTTTTTCTTCCCATTTATGCGCGAAGTGTTGTACAATCCTGTTGTGTATCATCACGTCTAAAATCTGTATGGTTTCTCACTAATTAGCTGAAAATTTGGCTTGCGAGCGAGGAGTAACCTAAACCTTTAAAAAACATTAACTTTTTTTGAAATTGCAAGGGCCTGATATGTCCGGTCTTCTTGAGGTCTAGTTGAATGGTTATTTGCGGTGCCCTGTATCAGTTTGCTTTCTGCTGTTTGCTCACAGCTTTCTTTTTCGGGGACCCGCACATCACAACTATCGACGGTCTGATGTACACTTTCAATGGTCTTGGTGAATACCACGCGGTCTATGCCCCTGGAATATTTTCGTTGCAAGCTCGGACGAAGAGAGCAACCAACGACAAGAAGGAAGAAATTGATGCCACAGTCTTTTCTGCTTTTGCGGCAAAAGATATTCGGAACAATTCAGCGACTGTGAGTTAAATACTTTATTTAATTGGTTGACGAATTCCGTTTGTTTTGACAAAAACTTACCTTACATGTTGTTTCACAANNATCCTCCAAAATGTATGTCAGTTTGTACTTGAAACAGACGCCAAGAAACAAAGGTTTCCTGAACGTTTTATTTGCATGTAAAGCGTTTTCGCGTTTCAAAAGCAATAGTGTTAAATAAAAACATTACAGCGATCATTAGTTGAAGACTGCGTTCCAACGTTGCCAGATTTAAACAAAAATGCTATGTAAACAAATCTAAACGTTTTCGGTCGTCATTGTCTGAAACAAATGAAAGTGCAGTTTTATGTAATGGTTATAAAAATACATGTTTGAAACTAAATCTCTTCAAGAAAGGCAAGTTGACTTGACGAGCTGAGATGAAAATAGTACAATTTCTTGTTATCTTAAATTTTTCTGCTGCATTGTTTGCTAAGATCACGTGCACCTTTGACATTTCTGGAAATGTATAGTGAGCAAATTCGCACGATGAAAGGAAGTTCAAGGTACAATGCAAGTCTTAAACCGCATCCGCAGGTCATTTATACAAAAAACGTCGTAAATGTCGCTCCTGTTGTATATTTGTACTGAAAATTTATGTTCCAATTTTGTTTTTGTCAGATATAAATTTTGTAAATGTTTAAGTTGTGATAAATGCTTTTCTAAAAATTGTGAGTCGAATGAGTCTTAGGATTATTGTTCTGTGAAACATTTGCAATCACCAACANCACTTATTTGTGTGAAAGTTTTTAGTGGNAAATATCGCTAACTTCAATNCCTTGTAACTTAAGACAAAAAGTNATGAGTTTGCTTTATGGATTTCTTATTTCTGTAAACGTAACGCAGGTTCAATTCGACATCGACCCTAACAATAGTTCAGGGAACGGACTTCTGGTGTCAGTAGGCGGCAACCGGGTCGAAGATGAGATCGGCGAATGTACGTGTTCTTTATAAAAAAAATAATTGATTACATATGTTTTCATATGCATTCGAAATACTTGTTGGGACCAAGCCATTGCCCGTAAAAGGCTTTATGGGGTAAAGTTATTAACTTTCGATGAAGCAGTTTTTCTCTGTCCCTAAAAAGTCAAGTTTTGTTAAACAGAAAAATATTGCTTGTGCACCACTTTTCTCCATAATGTGTTACGCAGTTCTGCTTCTTTACGGGTAAGCTTTGTTGTTTCGTAAGTTTCTTTTTGCATCTTTTTGTAAGGCCTGGACCAGACATTCGGTCCAACCCACGTCTTACAAAAGGATGCAAACACGAATTTCTTCTTACATTTGGTAGGAAAACAAACATTTTTTGTCATAATGTTGTGTGTCATAAGTTTAATAAAAGGATGCATGATTTTCTTTCTCTGCCCCAACCTTGACTGTTGTGTAAGTGCGCTATTCGACAAACAAACTTCAACTTGTTCCTTCACGCAGTTGTGCAAACCTTTGGAAATGTCACTTTATCGCGGAACGAAAACGGTACCGTTTCTGCCGGTTTTCCTGGAGGATCGGCGCTTGACGTCACCGCCGAAAACTTTATCCTATCAATGACGTTCACGGGATCGCCGGAACTGGAAGGTTACTCAAAAGGCCTGCTAGGTATAGTTTTCAAATATCGACANTGAAACTTGACACAGTGTCCTGTTNGTTTTGCCAACGCGCACACGCCTGGAACAGGCGAAAATTTACCCGAACAGTGTTTAACGCTCGCACAGGGGTCGATCATGCCTTTTGAAGTTATTGGTGATTACTCCCGAACGGAGTAATATAAAAAGGATAGCGCTAGAGGGTCAGTGAAAACATCCTCGGGTTCGAAAAACAGCAATCCATCTGATGAGTTTTAAAAAAGACACCTTTACAATTGAAATTGTTAAGAAAAATGCAAGCTTTTGTTTTTCCGAAACCGATTTTTCGCACAAAACGACATTTTTGGTAAAAAGTTTGCAAACTTTTGTTTTTTTGGCTTGAATTACGTCTGAAGACCCCAAGGAACACAAAGTTTCAGCCAAAGTGAGTTATCACGCTTTTTATGGGGGAATATTGTGAGTTTAAAAACTGGGCCGGGACACGTGATTTTTGGATGACGTCATCGGAGGTTGAGAAAAAGTAAAAGGGATAGATTGTTTTTTTCTGGTGAAAAAACCTAGGAAAAAATCTGAATCTTTAGAGCCCTTGATTAACTTTCTAGCCTTGGTGGTTCTGAAATTATGGCCTAAAAACAACAAACTAATTAATAATCCTCTGGGTATTAACTCATTTGCATTTATGCAAAATCTTTCATAAAACTTTTTGTCTAGGAGCGGACAAATGAAGAGAAAATAAATCCTTTAAATTGGCCTAAGATGCTCCCACCAAAAAAGTTAGTTTTATTCAGTACATTCACAAAGTGACGGTCGTAGCTGAAAGTTTTCATGTAGAAACTTTGTTTCCAACGTGTTTGGCTTTCGCTCCACCACTTTTGAACAAAAATAACGAAAAATTTTGGCATCGTAAAAAACAGGTCTTCGCCCAAATATCAAGTCACAAATAAGCGCAACATACTTCAAAAGATGCGTTGTTGTCTTCCGATTCTGATGGTGTTTTCGCTGACTCTTTAGTACAATCTGGTCTCGATTTATGGCCGATCATAACGTCAAAAACTATGATAGGGGCTTTCGCGAGGGTTGAAGTGTTATGTTGTTTGTTAAAATGGCGTCCATCGGATTATGCTTTGTTGTGTAACAGCCGCACTTAGGGTTCTACACCTCATTTAGGGTCATGGGCGTCAGGATTTTTTCCAGGGAGGAGGCTCCTGGGGATTTTTCCAAGGGAGACAAAAAGAGTTTAAATGTGGTTCTCCCATTCGAAACTAACAAAACAACATTTCATTGCTGAAATTTTGAAAATCTAGCGGGGCGACGCCCCCCCTTCCGACGCCAATGTTTAGAGTGCTTGCCCACGTGTCATGTTAGGGTATCGTTAGTGATAATTGTGTGAATTCAAAAAAACTCAGCAGTTTTGAACAGCTGAGGTTTGTACGTAGCTTGTTGACAAGCTGTATCTTGTAAATTACAACATTGCAACTTGCTAGAAACTTTTCTTTTTATTGTTCAAGTTGAGAAGCTGCTTTGCCTAGTACGCGAACAATCCGAGCATTTTTCGTAATGCCCGTCTGTTTTTTGGAAATGGAAGTTCGGGTCATGGCCGAAGCCCTTCCAGACGTGAACTGACAATCCCTTTTCCCACGTACTAATTTAAGACTTTGATCTTCGACACCGCTGAGATGTTTTTTGTGTCATTTAGTGCGAAGGGTTTTTCCTCCAGAGCTCCCAACATCCCATCAACATTTTTGTCATGTTCTTCTCGAGTGTGACCTCCAACTGTGATATTGTTAAGACGCAGGGAAGAAGCGACTAACTCTTTTTCCACTTCCAGCTAGTCCATTTGTTGCTGAAAAACACTACAGCCCCATTGGTGACAGAAAAAGGAACGCAGCTAAACTCCCAAGGTTTTCCGCGCGCTTCACAAGCAGTTTATTTTTCGTAGCACTCGGATATCGGGAACTAAACGTTGAAAACACTTTGTATTGAGCAAACGGCAGCTAATACGCGTCCCGTTCCGGAAAGAAATTTACAGTCTGGTTAATTTGCGCAGAATGTTTTCTTCCCGGTTCTCTATCCTTTTTGATTAAAACGTGTTCTTGCCAGAGGGAGAAGCTCTCAGTTATACTACCTTCAGCACCCATTCGTCTCACCTCGCTTTCAAAGGCGGTGCGGTCCTCCAGTTTATACTGCCTTGACTCGACTGCTCTTGGTGCAACCGCTGCAGGTTTTACAGTTGGCAGCAAGGTCAGGAAAAAGCGACGGCCTGCTAGTTTTTCGAGCCGATTTTTTTGGATGTCCCCTTGTTTCCAGTTATGTTCGCGCTCCTTGGAACAAAAAAAACAGGTTGATGATGTTTCCGCAGCAAGTTCTTCCACGACAGAAGCTGGTCGCAGCCAGAGGATTCTGATAACAAGCAACGGAGCATTTTGCGTAACATCGGTTCTGAAAAACTTCTCTTTTGCACAACATCTTTTGGCACTATAGGTGGAGTAGATTGTACCACCGCAACTCGTTCGTTTGAAGTCTGACTTTTAGAATTAATTCCAGCGCCATCGTTTTGTGAACGAAGCCGTAAAAGCTCCCAGTATCTGAGATAAAGATAATCAGGTACTTGCCCTTGGCTATTACTATGACAACAGCCGCCGTGACTCCATCAGGGACTTTTTGATTCCACGTATGCCTGACGCATTACGTTTCACGCACGAAGTTCTTTTTCCTAAGTTCCAAACTCCAGCATATATAAGGTCCCTGCTTTTTGAACTTGGGCTTAGCAAGGAAAATGTAGAAATAGCATTTTCCTTGCTGTTCTCATGTCTGGAGTTTTTGCTGTTACCTCTGCACAAGGTTCTTCACTGTTGGATGGGATATCCGCACTAGCGTAGACTGAAACATAACCCGAAGAACCAAATTTTTGAGAAATACGTCGAGCTGCATGAAGGGGTGCGAAATTGGTTGACTGCAGTGCCGTTGCCAGATCCAAATTTTCACTTTTCAGAAGGTGCTTGCCATATTGCTGTAGAAGCTAGGCCGGTAACAAAAACGTTTTAAACTAGCTCATCCTGTTACTGTTTTGCAGTGACGTCTCGCGAGCTGTAATATTACTGAGCTTCATTAAATGTCACATTAAACACTGCAAGAAGTCATTTAATGATTGGCCAAACTGTTGTACGCTATTTCTGACTTAATACGCGTAAAACATTTGGTGCCTTCTCGAAAATCTCCTTTAACCTCTCCACAGCCTTGTCATAGCGTTCGGGCTTTTGGACGTAAGCGTAAATTTGATGAGACACACAGTCCATGAGAATCTTAAGTTGGTCCAAATCCTCTTAAAGATTTTTAGTAGCTGAAGCTTTCATGTGTATTCAACATAACAAACAAACTTATACGTTATCGTCCTGACCTGAACACAACATGCGAAATTGAAAGATAAAGTAACGCATAACGCCTAGCAAACAATGCTTTTGTAAACTCAAAATCCTAATTCACTGTTCTGATCTCAACGGAATGAGCAGAGCAACGCAAGCGCAGTCCGTTAATATCATGCCTGATTCTGGAAAGCAGGCACGTCGGAATTATAACGAGACGCCGATCACGCACACACGATGTAACGCGTGTTTACGCAATAGTTTTTTGTGAATGTGTTTCGATGACGCTTCATGACAACTGCAGCCTGGTAGCGCCGGACTGAGCGTTCACAAGGCCTGATTCTGTTACCAAGGGACTCAGGGTTGCCGTCAAGGCTGGACAGTGCCCGCAGCTCTTCCACGCACAGGCCGCCTGGGAAGAAGGCTACAGTACCAATTTACAAGGTCTGGGTAAGACCAGGGTAAGAGTCAAGCTCTAGAGCAGTGTTTTTCAACCTTTTTTGCATCACGGACCACTTTATGCAATAAAAAAATTTGGGGAACACCAAACAAAATTTTATAATCACAATTAT
>JGI24021J15306_10005996_pt1 | contig 14523 bp, 6 predicted proteins | sample Ectturendosymbi1_FD_15306 | JGI IMG/M metagenome (IMG submission 15306)
CCTGAGCAGTTGGGCCTTCACTACTATGCAGTCAGTACACATCCGGATGAACTCGTCCTTTAGCCCCCCCCTAAAAAAAATCCTGGATCCGCCTATGCACAGGCAAGTATGAAGCGCTTGTGCGCTGCACACAACAATGCCTAGCGAATTATGCATTACATACCCAGAAATGTAAGTTTTCACCCACACCAAGTTAGCCATCGTGTCATGACTTTTGATGCCTTATTGAGAAATAATCTTTATTGCTTTTTGCAACTGTTGCAGCCACAATGCTGCGTCGCCCTGAGACACCTAAAGCGAGAGTCAAACCCACGTCCCTTTGCGTAACAGCAATAAATAGAGCTTTTCCCACTCGACTAGGTACACTCTACTATTGCTGCTACGAATTCAACGTTATATGAGGCGAATCACCACGCCACAGTACTTCCCCTTTCACAAGCTCAAGACGATCTTCAACCGGGGATTCCAGCAACTGACACGTTGGGAGCCATTTGTTGCAGCCACAATGCTGCGTCGCCCTGAGACACCTACAGCGAGAGACAAACCCACGACACTTTGCGTAACAGCAATAAACAGAGCTTTCCCCACTCGACCAGATACACTCTACTATTGCTGCTACAAATTCAACGTTATATGAGGCGAATCACCACGCCGCACAACGTTGTGCAACTTTATCTTACTTTTTCATCCGATCTCCTACAACGTCTGATGCTTTCTACAAATCTTCGCTTTTCCTCAATTATTTAATGCTCATGTATGATAGCAACCAACTGATATAATTGTTGATGTACCAGTGTACGTGCCTCATCAATATTTTTTCTACATAACAACAGAAAAGCTCTCGTGCGCTGCTTTAAAAATCAGGATTATTAATTGACTGCTTCAAAAGTTACGAAATTTATTTCGCTGTTCGTCTCATGATAAATGCATTGTAAAGCAACAGAAACCTTGATACGAACAGTTGCATGTACCTGCGCACCAATGTGCTACCTGTCAGACTCATCTTTTACTTCTTGCTCCTTTTAACGGTTAGCTGTTTACCTCAAAGTTTTGATGTAAGAATGCCTTCATTTCTCTCACACTACTCCATCCCTGTATTATGGTGGGTGCATGACGCTACAGTTGGGGTGATGTTAAAAATGCTTTTTTTTCTTCTATCCATATGATCATGTGCAACCACCTATTCTGTAATGAGTTATGGCTAACCATTTTTTGTGCTCATGCGTTGTTTACTGTGCCTACGATCTGGACCATGTGTCTGCAATAAATCATTATTATATAATTATTTTTAGAAATATTTGCAAAATGTTGCAAACCTATTCGCTTTTTTGTAAAATGGAAGGCAAAAGATGCAAAAGCTGTAAACAACTGAGTTCCAGTCAAAAAAAATGTTTCAGTAAAGATGCAACCATTTTCAGAAGTTTGGCTAATTTTTGAAGTGAGTTTGGCTACAGTTTTGTTTTTCTATCTGGCAGCCCTGTATGTCACACTCACCAGGGTTGCCAGTTTGGCTTTTTTGAGGCCAAATTTGTAATTTTTGGCCTTTTTCGACTCCTTTGGCTTTTTTTTATTTTTGTAAAAAGGCCAAACGAAATTTGCTTTTTTTGGCAATTTTTGGCCAGTTAGATTTTTTATGTTGATTTGGCAGATTTAAAGTTGATTTTGGCAGTTTTCTAGACACTGTTTCTGCACGCAGAATGCTAAATTTTTATTGGAAATTCTGCACGAGAGTTCATAATTTTTTGTTTTGTTGTTTCATGCTTTTAGGTTTGCACTTTCAGGTTACTCTTGAGTAAGACAAAAACTTTGTAGAAGTTGATTAATGGAGTGAGCTTTATTCTTTTTATGTATAAACATGCATATATTGCCTTTCAAAAAAACTTTTGGCTATTTTAAAGATGTCGTTGTGTATTTATCTTGTATTTGGCTTTTTTGGTACTTTTTTGAAGGGTTGATCTGGCTTTTTTTGCCTATGAGGCTATGACCACCTGGCAACCCTGACACTCACTCCGGCCACTAAAGGTTCAGGTTTAGTGATTTTGCTTTGTGTGGGAGAAAGCGTGTGCACTTTTGATAATAGCGCAGAACGTGACTGAGGTTACTGGGTTCAGGTTTGCCGCTTTGGCTTTTTTTAAGAAAGATTTTGAAATTCTGGATTTTTTTGAACACNTTTGGCTTTTTTTGGAAATCAAAAAAGCCAGACAAATACTGCCTTTTTTCAGTGGAAAAAGCTAGGCTCTGGAAAAAACATTGTGATTGTCTGTCTGAGCTGCGTATAAATTACAAATCTCTTCTGAAAAATATCTGCAAGTAACCATGGAGGGTGTACAGAATATCGAAAAAGTTTAACTGTTGCCCTGCAAATGATCAGTGCTATTGATAAGAAACAAATGTATGACAGTGTAATTACGGGAGGGAAAAATGCTTCCAAAGAGTGAAATTGAAATACACTCTACTGTTTCTGTATTGTATCAATATCATCGATGTTTCTGACGAGTTATGTCTATTTTAATTTGTGTTTGGTTATTTATGTTTTATGTGTATAGGCTTTAAAAGTGCTATAGTATCTGGCTTTTTTTGGGGCAAGGTCTGTTTCTTTTTGGTGAAAACAGGTTGGCAACCCTGATTGGATTCATCGATCATGTGCTTTTGATGATATTATTGATCCTAATGTCATGGAGATGAGTTATGTGCATGTTCGACAGAGTTCTTGTGTAAGAAGAGTTTTCACCCCTGGGCCAAGACTATGGCTAATTAACAGGCTAGGCCTAGAGTATACTGAGAGAACGTTGACTGTTTTAATTAAGTCTGTGTTACTGTTTCGTCAAACACCACTCTACCAGCCAGGAAGGGTGTCCTTGTCTGTCTGTCTGGTCAAACACCCTTTCTGCCTTTCTGGAAACAAAACATCCTGTGCAATAGGCTAAATCCTGTGCAGTAGGCTATGCACAAACAGGTAAAATGTGGTGTTTGGCTTTTGGTCAAAAAACAAAGTTAAAACATATAAAAAGTTATTTTTTGTTTGTGCTAGAAGTTAGAAGTCTGCACAGCACTGTACAGTTGTCTAAAGTTTTAGCTTAATACTGCTGAGCATATAGGCATCTAGTTTGAAATTTCTATGGGTGTGTGAGGTCCATGATGTTGCAATATAATCAATAATCATGACATCAAAACCTGTTTAAATTGGTAAGATAATAAGCTATCGATCGAAATATCCCAAGAAAGTGGCTCTCACACTAATGTCAATTTTATTGGTGAATCACATATTATTCAATAAAGATACGTTATGCGCCACAGGCAATGCAGGGTAATGTGAAATACATAAGCAGAAAACCTGTTAAAAGTTAACTAAAATTTGGTTTTCCACAAACAGTTTCAAAATATAATGTTTCGAGTAGGACTGCTTAAATGATTGCTTGTTGAAATTGCTGGATTTTGCGTGCAACTGTTCCTTGTTTACATCACCTTTTTAAAGTCACATACAATGTAGATAGTGCGTCCTTTTGCTGTGCACTTAGAAATGATTTAAGATGTGTTGCAATTTTTAAGTCTTCAATTCCATCCATAGGCTATCTATCCAAAAATGTTTTACTACATTTCAAAATATTTTTTGTACTTTCTAACAAAGAACTGCTCAATCAAAACATAAAAAACTTGGGATTGTTGTGCTCCCAGCCAGAATATTAAACATATAATATTGTTTTCAAAATGCTATGGTAATGCAATGCAATCCTTTACAAAATTTTTAGACTATTTTAGGATATCTAGTAACATTAATTTTAAACCACAATTGAGCGGAGAACAACAGGAACACAAATTTTCATGCAATTTATATTCTACAAATCTTTAAATTTCAAGTTGTTAAATTATGGTGAACAATGCAAAAAGTTTTTTCACAGCATAACTGAGTAAAAACTTTGACAGATTAGGGATTTGTTTTTTCATAATTTTTTTTCACGGTTCACCAATGCATTGATATCAGTAGTTTATGGATATTTTTTCTCAAATATGGTTTGCATTCAATGAAACAAATGCAAGTTGTTAGCATGATGATGAACAAGTTTTCATCACTTTTGCAAAAGTTGGATATATATTAATTGGGACAAGTAAGCTATTTGGAAAGTGAAATATATTCCAAATAGTAGCAACTCCATTTGGAACAGTAAACTGTTCCATAAACTAATGGTGAACTATTCCCAATAGTAACAACATCATGTCTGAACTAAGTGGAAGAGTAGTTGTTGATATATGAATTTACATAACACAAAGGTGGATATTTCAATAGAAATGCACAAGTCATACGTACACAAAAAACACAATTAACAACCCAAATAGTCAAATACAAACACAAAACAGAACAACCAAATTTCATGGCATATTAAAAAGTAAAAAGGACAATGGTTTACAATATAATGTCAGACGGTCAGCGTTAAAAAATAAGCAGTAAAAAAAACAAAGAAAAACAACAGAAATATAGCCAAAACAAAATTAAAAAAAACACAGTAGACATCAATATAACACAGATGATGGTGGGCAAGCAATGGGTGAAGAGTTGATGCATGTACAGATGAGCAGGTGAAGCAAGCACACAGGTGAAGGAAGCGAGCAGCAACAAGGGTTATGAGGCAGAGAGCAACACATTTCATTACAAAAACAAGTAACAAGTGCAGAAAACAATGTTTGTACATACAAATCGTGAAGAAATGAAAATTTACCCACAGACCATAGTGGGGTGGGTTGAATGGATGAGTTGTTCCCAACCAGATGCATGGTGTCACCAATTGAATTTGAAGAGAAAAGGGTATGGACAGGTTACAGTAATATGAGCAGCAAACATTATTCCAATAAGTGTTAGGTACATGAAAAATAAAGTAAGTGTAGTATGTAAAAGAAGTATGAAGTTCTAAGGTAGAGTTTCATAAAAAGTCATGACTTGGTACACTAACTACTTATGTCACAGATGTAACTGGTGTCATGTCATTGACACCATCGTTAAGCTTAATATGATTGTTGGCCTAGGAATTAAGCTGAAGTCAATGTCCGTGATGTCCTGGAGGTGGACATCACTTTGTTTACCATGAAATCCTCGTATTGCAGCAAGGGTGCACCTCAAAAGAGCAAATCTGAGCTTTGTCCATATGTACGTTATGACAGATGCACATGGCTCCCTATGTTTTTCAGTCATTTTTTCTGCCAGTCTTTTGTTTACTATTACTCTGTTGCATTCTGGTGCCATCTCTCCAGTTGTTGTGAAGACAAGGGGATTGAATGAAGACTTCTCTATGTCAATCACTCTCTGGTTGTACTGTATTTATCCTTCTTCCCCTTTTCATGTTGTTGGTAGATCTCTGCCAAGGACTTTCCAGAATAAGACTGTGAGGTAGGATGTGTGATCCTTATGTCAAAGAAAGTTTCTCACAGCTATTCCACAGTCATCTCGCAGAGATATCCAACCTTGCATTGTCAGAAGTGTTGATTTTTTTACTTTTTTGTCAGTAGTCATTTTTGTTAATTGGCAAAAGTGTGGGTTCAGTCTGAACATCCCTACAGACCTCTCTCATCATCTGTGCGTCAGAGTCTCTCACTGAGTTGTGCCTCATTGAAGTGTATCCCCTCAGTTTACATATGAGGCTGTGATCCACAGAGTTTGTCTCTCCACAAGCACAGTGGGTGGGTATGACTTTCACCTTCCGTCCATATCTCATGCAAACGGCATCCATGAATTCTTGTTTGTTTAGTGCATATCCAATTGCTTTGATTGGCAAGGCTTACAGTCAAGAAGATGCCCTATAGATATTAGCATATATAATTGTTTCTAGATTCCTGTCTTACCAAAAAATGTTATATCAGAAATAATTAAGCTGGTGTTGATTTGCTTTCATGTGAAGTGTCAAATACACGAATAAAGCCATGTCTATGAAATTAGATTGCTTTATTTTTCCTTGTGTTGCAATGGTTTACTTTATTTGTAAATATTTGTGTGACATAGAATATTTAATGACTTAATTTATGGAAATATCCTTGTTTCTTTATGTATTTTAACTTTTAATTCCTGCAAAGTTGATCTAGTCATTAGATATCTGTTGATGATTCGTTTTTTTGTTTTTCAAGCTCTATCACAGTCCGTTTTTGCGGAAAGGTTCGTAAATTATTTATCATGGCAAAGATCAAGCCTTTAAACAAGAAAAAGAATCATACAATTAGCAAGTCAGCTGCTAGCACAAATAAAGGTAAGCTGGTAAAAATTGTACTATAGAAACATGTACATTATAGTAGTGTAACAACAAAAACAATAGGTAAATGTGCCAACAAACTCAGTCATTGAGGACTTCATCACTATATAATTTTTACTCATGTTTAAATACTTCAAGCTATGGTATTGGTATGTAATTTGCATATCCCTAGAAAGTTAAAAAAATAGTTTTGTTTTACCTGTGCTGTTTAGATTCATCATATTCAAATTGTTCTTCAGGTTGAGGACCCAATGTTAACTGTTACTTTTTCTTAGCAAAATTTATCATTGTTAGCTCTGCAATTTTGAGAAGTCCTCAAAGAACATTTATTGGATGTGTTTGTTGACAGTTTTTACTTTGTATTTGACACTGAAAAGAGTAAAATAGAGCCAGTGTCACCCAGATGAGGGGTCTTCAAATACCATGTTAATTCTGATCATTTGGATTTTGTATGGTTGCATCCATTTTCTATTATTGCCTTTTGAGTTTCCTCAAGTACCATACCTGTTTTTGTTCCATGCAGTGTTACAGAAAAATTAGCATTCAAGGAGAAATCCAACATTACTTACATTTCCAATTTCTTAGTTTTTGCCATTAAGCATACATATCACTAAAAAGCACAATTGTCTTACACATTTAAACATGTAGAAACTGTTGGATCGTACTTGAAATGTGTGAGATATAATAAAGGTCTGAAGTAGGTTAAAAATCACTTGGCATTTACTCAATGCTGAAATGACATCATTTCAACCTGTATGGTCAAATTAATCTGTGTAGTTAAGCTGTTGTATTTTCAGATTATATTTTTTCAAAGTAAAAAATCTCAAAACATGAATTGTTTGCAGATCGTACAATGGCAGTTGCAAAAGGTGGACAAAATATGAGATCTCAATCTACAATAAAACGCTTGAATATGTACAGAGGTGGAAAGCCAATACGGTATGTCTTCCATAGTTTCAGTGAAACTAAAAAATCTTGTGTTGTGTTTATGTGGTGAAAAACTAACAATGCTTGAATGAAAGACATGTCATTAAACACCCCAAAATTTAACCTCTAAATATTTTGAGAAATCCTGATAAATCCATCAAATTCTCTCAATATTTATTTTTTCTGTTTATTTGCTTGTTTGGTACAGACACAAGGTCTAGATCACACTTGTCACTTGTGAGAAAAATACAAAGCTCCAAAAATACTTGTATGTAACACATCATAGGGTAGGTGTCAACCTGTTCTTTTTTCACTGAGACATTTCTGTCATTTTTCTCACAGTTGTATTAAAACTCACTGTGGCAGCGTTGATTCAAAGTCTATATTTTCAGACATTCTGACTGAAATGACTTAATTTTTTTTGTTTGGTACATGTAGTCAAAGCTGAAGATGAACAAGCATTGAAACAAAACACCAACAACTTAGGATTTTTTGGTCATAGACTTATTTTTTTTAATGACCAAAAAAAATTAAGTCAATTCAGACATAATGTCTGAAAATATAGACTAGTGAATATTGTTATGGCGACATTTATTACTATTATGGGACAAATGCAGTGGCAGCTCGGATGTAGGCATGCCAGAACTGCAGCACCCCTACTTGCTCAATATATTTCATTTTTGGTCAGTTTATTGTTTTACTTTGATATTTAATTTTGCATGAACAAGAAGAGTTGACAATGTTTCCTCCCTGCTCAAAACTTTTTGTGCGTAGCTAAGTATTAGATATCTATTTGTTTTTGCATGGGAAGCACTGCAAATTATGAAAACGTGGAGCTGCAAGTGCTTGCAGTGCCAGTGGCATTATAGCAAAGTGTAGGATGGGCTCTGGACTTTCAATCAAGCACAGCCAACCTGGAACTGTGAGCCTGGAGCTGTGGTTTTTGCAGTGCCAGGCTGGGAAGTGTAGTGGCCTGTTACTGGTAGCAGAATCGGTGTGTTCATCCCAGTGCTGGTGAGAGGCAGCGTACTTAAATTGTAGGCTCTAAAGCTTTACAAGGCACTGTGATATGACACATTGCATTGAACTGGTAGTGAGGCTTACTTGCAGTGAGTATATTTTGTAGGTATTTTTATTCTAGACAGGGGATAAGTAAAGTTAAAAAGTAAGAATAACTTATACATGGCATCGCGCCTGTTAGCGGAAGATTTTTTCTCTTATTAAAAGGCTATAGTCACTTTGTACCTCATTGGCAGAGGGTGATTTTTATGTGTGAACTGGTTTTAACACTACAAGAGGTTGACAATTCTCCCTGAATTGCTGTTGCATGTGGAGTTTCTCTGGATTTGCAATGCAAGGTGATAGTGGGTTTTTGTAGAAAGTGACGTGTATGGGCTGTATTCCAGAATGCGCCTGGAGCACATGCTTGATGTTTTCTCAGCCTCAAATAAGGAACACCATAGAATATCATTTTGCAGTAGGCCTACAGTTGTGAATTGCATCAGAATTGAAACTGGTTTTAAAAGTCAAGCTCAAATTCATCCTTGTTTGAATGTCAAGTCGACTTCTGGAAAATACCAATAACACTAAAATTAAGTCTGACTTAAATACTGTCATATACGATTTAATTGTAATGCATGTAGTAGCACCCAATGTGTCAGCATATCTTAAACGATGACTACTTGCGCTTAATCTTTGAAAAAATTATTTCACACAAATGAAAGGTTAGAGGAGCTGGGGACCACATGGGCCTAGGCCCCCACTTTTAAATTTATAATGTTGCTTAACCCTTAAGTCCTGCGTGTGCCACCTTTCATGCTGAACTTTGCACTACCATAACTTCTCAGCCGATTGAGCTAGAGAGCTGTTCAAACCCTCTAAAGATACGGGAAGTCTTCCAGATTACATTATTAAACATTTTTGAAAGTTTTTCATTTTGTTTTTTTTGTGGTTTACGTCATAATGGGGATAGGTTTACACATTTTTGGCCCACTTCATTGTGCCCTGGACCCCAACCCAACAAGCCAATGTTTTGGCTCATGTTTTTTTGGAAACTAGGCTATAATATGAGTCTTTAGAGCACTTGATTGGCCATCTAGCGTTTTTTGGTCAAAAGTTACAGCCAAAAAAACAAAATTTTGACAAAAATCTAAAAGGTGTGATTTGCCTATATTGGGCAAGTCTTTGTTCAACCATAGCTCGCCAGCTGATTGAGCTAGAGAGCTGTTCAAATCCTCTAAAGATGCGGGAAGTCCTCTGGATTAGATTTTTAAAAAATTGGAAAGTATTGGATTTGAGTTTTTTTGTGGGTGACGTCATAAGAGCTAGACCTTTTTGACCCACTTCATCAGGCCCTGGGCTCCGACCTCAGGAGCCAATTTTTTGTTTTTTTTAACGAGGCCAAAATCCGCATCTTTAGAGCCCTTGATGGGCTTTCTAGTGTTTGTGGTTGGGAAGTTATGGCCTTAAAACAATAAAATTAATCAATCAATCCCCTAGGGAATTGATCAATCATTGAATTTTTTGCATAACTTGCCAACCACAAAAACTGCACCGACTGTCTCGTTACACTAGAATAAGATTTTTGTTCTAAATTTCCCTAGTTGTTTTTTTTTCGGGTACACCCTAAGGAAACGCAGTGTGCTGCTGGTGTATTTGTGACTGTGACATCTGTAAGTGTTGATGTGAAGGTGTCAGCTCTTATCGAATTGGATGAAAAAACATAAAAACATTTGTTTTCCTAATGCAGAAATCGTAAAGGCCAAATTGTGAAAGCTGCAGAACTTCAGAGCGATGTGCCGTCTGGGACGCAAGCCCGAGTACAGCCCAACAGAAGATGGTTTGGTAAGGCAGAATAAAAAGTATATTTTAAAATTCCACTTGCCCGTTGCGCTTTTGCAAAAAATGTCAGTTTTGTTCCTGCGCCCATGGCCGAGTGTGCTGGTGCGCACTCCCAACGCACATGCCTACGTGCCGGTATTAAGTGGTTGTTTACTAAAAAAGCCGACTAGGCGCACGTGACCATTGCATGCTTGAAGCTTTATTCAACAACCTTGAGCTTTTAAGCCGTGCGACTGTATTTGCAATGGCTCTGACCAAGGTAAAGCGCATGTCAAACACCGCAAGGTTTCAACTCAGTGATGTTCTGCCGAAAAATGCCAATAGAGCAGCTGAAGGTCAATTCCTGTTTCGTCGAGGAAAAGAAGCGAAGCATCCAGATTTGGAAAAGGAACTGTTAGACTAGGTATACGATAAGAAAAGCAACGGGTACATCCTGATATTGTTGTGAATTCAAGTGCAGACTTTGAAATTTAGCGAAGAACTCTCGTTCAAAGCGTCAAGCGGGTGGACGCAAACGTTCTTGAGAAGACACGGGCGAGCCTTACGGCCAAAAACGAGAATTGTACAGAAGCTTACCGTCGACTTGGAAGAGAAGATGAAATAGGGCTCATTTGTGACAGTGCAGGAGAGGATTTTTAAGCCAACCAGATATTCAGTGTGGTGCTTTGGTAATGAAATCTGTTCAAAATATTTAGCACAACTTTTTAGCAGACTTCAGGGCTGCGACTTTATAAGCATGCGGTTTCTACACGAATAAATACAGTAGAATTTGCCTAATTCGTCACCTCAAGGGGATTTAAAAAAAGTGACGAATTAGGCAAAGTGACGAATTGCGCAGACAGGTGAATTTGTTTGAATTCCCACACGTACTAGCTGCTTAGACATCTAAAGCGAAACTGCAAATGACGAATTAGACGTATAAAACGCTTCTCAGGGATAAAAGGAGTTGACGAATTAAGCAAATTGACGAATTAGACGAACAGAAATGTGCATAAAAGATAGGGATTCTGCCGGGACCGACGAAAAAGCGACGAATTCGACGAGTTCTACTGTATAAGTCAACTCTTGCAGGTTTTTTTTTAAGCAAAATGTTAGGAACCCGGTATCGACCTGTAGGGATCTGATTTCTCTGATTCTAGGGACCCGATTTTCTCTGATTCTAGGGATCCGGGTCCCTAAAACACCTCAAAAAAAAACCCTGACTCTTGTTTACTGTCAAGGACATGATGGGCAAGTCTTCTCTTTTTATCGAAAACAATGAACATAACTGAAGAACACACTTTTCAAGAAAAAAGTCTTACCATAAAAAATTTTAATTATGCGTGAAGTTGCTCGGTTGCAACGATTGCTTACGATCTCAGAGTCTACCTAGATTTGTAGTAAAGTTAAAAAATATTTTTCAGTGAGAATATAGTCTATGCAAAAAATAGCTACTTTTTCGTCGTCAGATTTGTAATATTCTGACGTGTACATTTTTTGAACGAATAAAAACGTAAAAAAGTCAGTTAATTTTTTATAGTTAAGCAATGGAAATTCATTAACAGTGCAGGTTTTTTAAGGACCCGAATAGGGTCCCTAGAATTGAAAATCAGGCCCCTAGAATCATAGAAAGTTATCATCGGGTCCCTACTGGTCCATACCGGGTATCTAACATTTTTCTTTAAAAAACCATGACAGTGAGTAGTATAAAAGGTCTATTTTTGTGTTGACATTAAATAAGGATCAAAACAATTTTGGCTTGTGTTAAATTTCCTAACAATGGTTTGACCTTATTCAGATACTAGAAGAAATTTGAGATTAGCGATTACAAACCATATCATCACTTGATGTCACAGTTGCGTTTCATTATCACTTAATAATTAAAGGCTATGCTAGCCTTAAGGTTGGAAACGGATTAGCCGCAAAACTGGTTTTGAGATACTTCTGAATGCTGAAAGTTTTGAAAACTTGTACAGTAGTATTGAAATTTTCAACTTATAACCTGTCCCTAATGTGTGCTTGGCATACACATCGCGATGCAGTTAGAAAGTTCTCTGCATCGCGTTGATCGGTTTGCTTCGAATTTACACTGGACAATAAATTGCTAAGACTCATATCCAGATCAACTGTTTCTTTTTCTCTTTTTTTGATGTTGGTCTGGTGGTAGCAGGGGATTCTCTGCAGACATAGCTGCATCTCGGTGGAACTTTTGGAAAAAAGAATGGTGACGTTTCAGCGTGTACTAATATGCAGCAGTAAAACACAAACATGTGGATTTATAAAACAAAGCTTAGGGACAGGCATTCGAAATTGTCTTAAAAGGTTTAGCGTTTACCAAAAAAAAATTTTGTTCCGGCGGCTTGAATTTGATCCTTAATTTGCTAATCGCATAATTGCGACAGTTAGGTGTGAGCGGATCTTTTTTGAACGTAATGGAATCTTTCCTACTAGGCAGGTCCCAGTTTGTTACGAATTTCAAATGTCAAGTCTGATATATTACGTACGAATTGTGGTGTTCTACAAGGTACCGTGCTTGGTCTCTTGCTTTTTCTGGTGTATGTGAATGACATATCAAAAATATAAAATCTTCAATTGCCCGCTTTGCTGACGACACCGTTCTGTCTTACTCCTCAAAATGCCCCGAAAATCTACATAGCGTTTTGTCAAGTGATTTGAATACTTTACAATCCTGGGCTGACCTATGGAGTATCATTTTCAATGTATATAAAGTGAAAGTCCTTACCATATCTTCAAATGTTTCTCATCATCCGCTTCTCCATTTAGCTAACCATCTGTTATCCGAGGTAGACTCCCATAAACAACTTGGTCGTATTTTCCACCGTTCGTCATCCTGGCATACGCACGTAATATCACAAGGCTATCACAAGACCGAACTTTCTTAAATAACGTAGATTATCCGTGCCAAGGTACGCACTCCTAATTTTATACCGTTCCTACATTTACCCCTATTGATTACGGTGATGTTATTTACGATAATATATCTACTGCAGACAGTTGTTGCTTGAAAAACATACCAACGACGGCTGTTAAACTTATCCTAGTTTGTATCCAAACCACGTCACATCTTACCCTAAGCCAATCTAACCCCTAAACTCTCGTGACCTAAGTAATCACTCACTCTCTGCGTCATGGTATGAACGTTCAACTTCCGTCATATCGAACCGCATTGTTTCATAGTTCATTTTTCCTAAAAGCTTCAAGGCTGGAATTCCATACCTACATCTGTCAAATCACTAGGACCAATTTTGTTTCGTTCCAAAGTAGCTGTTTTGATCTGTGGAAAGTCGCATGGAGTGCTGCATCTCTGTCGTGAATCCGCGAGCCACGTCCTGGTTGTGTATGCTTAGTTTACGTCACAGTACATTGAACCCAGACTAAAAACTATCGCTTGTGTTCGTGTGGTCTTTCCAAGACTGAGACTCACATTTTGCTAGAATGCGACCGAACCAGAGCTTCACTTCCGGTTATGTTAAATTCTGTTAGAATATTCTTTTGAAAGAACAGGTGTTCACACTATGTCAACTAAATGGTCTCAGTCAAGCCACATGGTATCGTATTCTCTCATTTGCCCACGGTAAACTAAAACGCCCTTCCTCTTTGCAATTATGTGATGCCATTTGTAACTTTCTTTCAACAGCTTTAGCGTAGTTGTAAAGATTCGTATTTTTTGCGCTGGGAGCTCACCATTCTTTTCCTAACGTTATGTTATCAATTTTCTTTTGCATCTTTATTTATTAATTTATCTTATTTTGCATCTTCTGTTATTGACATTTTTGCCATCATATTATCGTATTGCAACTGGTACCGGCAGATGGCATACCAGGCTCCGGCCTGCCGTCGTTTGCCGTTAAATAAAATAAATAAATAATCGTTATGTCCAACCTGAATAAATGTGAGAGGGTTACTGTGTTGAGGGCGGGTTTAGCGAGAAATTTTTATTGGGGTTGGCACCTGGCGGAATTGGCAGTCAAAACGATATCCGCTCTCCGAAAATCGGTGTTGTCCCAAATAACCATCGGTCACACGCGTGGTGTCGCTTTATCACCGCATCTTGNTTATCGCGCTCGCTTTGTATTGCAGGAAACACTCGGGTTATTTCGCAAAGCAGCTTGCAGAAGTTTCAAGAAGAAATCGGGAACGTGATAAGAGATCCATATCAATTTGTTTTGAAGCCGAGCAAACTCCCACTGTCATTACTACATGAAAGAGCAAAGGTCGATAGAGATGTTGACTTTTTTCAAACAGAAACTTAACTTATATGCGTTAATTGGGTTTCCGTTCCAACGCTTTATATTTGTCGTTAGCGCTTTTCACTTATTGTAAGCTGCTGATGGAGACTAAGCAGAAAGTGTCCGAAGTAGATTGTAAGCTCTGCGGGGGTTGTCTTATTAATTGTGTTAGTTAAAAGCGTAATGACCCAGGCCCACAACCAAGGGGTGGGTAACGAGAAATTTCCCCATACCCCCAAAAGTTTCAAAAACATGTTTACTTATTAGGTACATCAAGTTTCAATCATTTTTAC
>JGI24021J15306_10005998_pt1 | contig 14522 bp, 12 predicted proteins | sample Ectturendosymbi1_FD_15306 | JGI IMG/M metagenome (IMG submission 15306)
ATCATAATTGTGATTATAAAATTTTGTTTGGTGTTCCCCAAAATTTTTTTATTGCATGAAGTGGTCCGTGATGCAAAAAAGGTTGAAAAACACTGCTCTAGACACTCTCCCCAACAGTGCTACCAGATATGTTATTTTTAATCCGAATTTGGTTGTGCTGTGTTCTTGGTTGGCGGGAAAAATTGTGTTTTGGCAGGAAGCAGATTTTTTGGCAAAATTAAGAAGAATATGGCAAAAACTTTAACAGATTATGTCTCTGATTTAGATTAAAATTTCGTTTCCAACAGCTTGCAAACACTGAATTATCCAACAGCATAACGAATATAACACATCGTGGAAAATGATTTATTGCTGCAACTAATAACATGTTCATACCAATACCACTGATATTGTGCCCAAAGATCACTGTTCAGTAAATTTTTGCAAATCGTTACGACAGGTATCAATTTTGTTACAGATGCTTTATTTGTGATATTGTTACTTACTAGGCATAAGGGTATATAATTGACAAGCTTTTTGTAAGCTTTTAATGCTTTAATGTTGTTTTTTCATTCGAAAATTTTCAGATGTACAGTCGTGGCCAAACGTTTAAGACCAAACGGAGAAATTTCATAATTTTTTGATTCTGTAGCGTAATGAAAGTACACAGGTGTTTCCGATCTATAATTTTCATAGATAGGCGTCATATTTATATATTATTATCCATTTTACATAAAAAATATCAGCATTCAGTACTTTGTATGTCCTCCTTTGGCCTCTAACACCGCCAGGCCCGCAACCAGCTTGAGACACCAGGAGGGACGAGGAGTTTTCTGAGAGGGGTCCAAAGTTTTTGAACTATTTCCAATATTTTCAAACTATATCCAACACATTTTTCCAGGGTGGGCGAAAATTTTTCTAGGGGGAGCTTCGCCCCCTTGCGCCCCCCCTGGTTACGGGCCTGAACACCGCCCTGATCCGTCTCGGCATGCTCTCGTTGAGGCTTCGGCACAGCTCTGTGGGCATGTCGAGAACCCAGGATGACTTGATGATCTTAATAAGTGATGGAAGACTGGTTGGATGCTTCTCAGCAACTCTATTCTTCAGTTCTGTCCAGAAATTCTCAATTGGATTAAGGTCCGGGCTATTCCCCGGCCATTCCAACAATTTGATATTTTTCGTCTTGAGAAAGTCCGTGACGATTTTTGCCCGATGGCATGGTGCCCCGTCGTGCGTAAATATTTCGCAATTATGCACTGCCATCTGTAACTCCAACTTCTCTTTCATCAATTCTAGAAATTTTTTGCCATTCATGGTGGTTCCGGGATCGAGGAAGAATAGGCCGGCCGTTCCTTTGGTTGAAATCGCTCCCCAAACCATCACACTCGGCTGGTGTTTCATGGTTTTCTGTGTGAATCTTTCATTGTACCGCGCTCCTGGTGGTCTCCTCACAGTTTTCTTCCTCGAGATAAACTGCTGAATTGTTGTTTCGTCGGAAAACAAAACTCTGGATTATTGCTGGCTTGTCCAGTCTTTATATTTTTTCGCAAACTGCAAGCGCTTCTACTTCATTGCAGGGGTCAGTTTCGGTTTTCTAGCCGGTTTCCGTGATTTGAGGCCGAATTCGTCGGTTAAACGGTGATTGATGGTTCTTCTGCTGATTCTCGAACCAGTTTCCCCAAATTCCGCTCGAATCTTTTTAGCTGAACACGTGGGAGACTTCACGACACATCTTTTTATCAAAATATCGTCTTGTCGGGTGGTTGGACAACCGCTCCTCTTACAATCTGAATAAGATCCACAATTCTTGAACGTGACCACTGCCTGATGCACTGCTGTTTTACTGACGGCAAGGCGTTCACTTATTGCGCGTTCAGTGTATCCTTCCTGGCGTAGAATCACGATATGAGCTCGCTGCGCCTCAGAGAGAGACCGTTCTTACCCATTCTGAGGCAAGAAAATAATGACGAAAAAACAAAAAAAACAACCTCACTGCTGAATGGTTGACTGTTTATGACTTGAAACAGTCTCTTGAGTCACACTCTCGCCCACCAGAAAGGATGATGCAATCGTGAATGATTTCTGACGCAATACTGCGGAACAAGTAGCTTCGCACACAAAAATCGACTTTGGTCTTAAACTTTTGGCCACGACTGTAATCTTTCAATTCGGCAGCGATTGGCTTTTCATCAAATTCTGTAAAGTGGTAACACTGTTTCTCCAAACAGAATGTGTTACATTAGTCTCCTAACAATTGGCTTCAAACGGAAGGGTACAGAATGCGGATCCCTAACACGTACATCGTTACTTGAAGGTCACTAAATTTCTTTAAAAGTATAAATCAGGACTGCGTCTCGGTAACTTATTTTTTGTGACTGGAATTTCGCAAACCATGTGACGAAAAATGCACTTAGAAAAGAGATACAGTTTTCACAAAATGTAGTTGTTTTCTAACTTCGATCATTTGTTATTGTGTCAATAAATCAATCTAAGAGAAACCCAGAGTGGCTATTTGCTTCGGTTTTGCTTTACGTTTTTTGCTTGAATGTGTGTGCTGATGCAGTGGCAGTGTTTCAAAGGTGTAGCTCTGTTGCGCACGTTGATACAAAAATATTAATTATGGATAGAACGCAAACACTTTTGAAATTTGTCAAAGTTTGTGCGTCGATGCCAATGTTTAGGCAAAATCGACATTGCCCCCCAAANTCTTCGGGGCCCTCATGGCTATAGCATCAGTGAACATATACTATGGTCCGTTCATTGATACTTAAAGTCATTTTTCGGCACAGCACTAAACTGAATCCGACGATGGGGCTGCAGTTCAGGAGTTCTGCAGTTTTTGGGAAACTGGAATGACCTTTAGCCATCATTGTTCTTAGGTCCTATCTGGCTTGATATGGATGCGCATGACGGAGATTCAGACTAGAGTCTCTTTTTTGGGCTGATTGAGCTTTTCAGCCATCCAAGGCACTATGTCTACGTCTGGAAAACCGTTGTACATTGGATATTCTTTTCAACACTGGCAGCTTTTGCAGCCGAACGTTTCCCCAAGGTATTGCCCACTCCTTGTTGGGGGCTCTCTGATGTATGTGAAATGTGGCCTGCTGATGATTTGCCAGTGCAGTGACGTACTCTTTTCAACAAACTCACTTCAAAAGTTTCTCAAGGCGAGCATTTAATCTCGGAGAGGTGCTACCGCATATAGTATTAATGAACAGTGTCATCAGTATCAAATGAACCTTTTCTAGCAAAGTTTGTATAAACAAAGCAAAAGCACAGGACAACACCTGACACCCATCACCAAGTTTTTGCCTTGATCTCGGGTAATCCTACCAGTGTTAACCACAGGTCAGCATTTAAAACTCGCAGTCGGAACCTGCCTACGATTCTGCAGTCCTTGAACAGTTTCAGTTTTTTTAAATAAATCTTGGTGCTATACATTTAGTGCTCGAGACACGTTATGCAAAATCTTTATGAGCAACATCGTTTCATTCAAGCATTTTTACCGAGTTATCATCTGAACAGGGCTGAGAAATAGACATGCTGGATGTGCACGATTCTCCGGCATCATTTCGTTCCCACATTCGTGTAAATAGAAGGATGGCTGTCGTATCAGCAACTGAAACAAAATTGTTAGCTACACTAGGCTGTTGGCAGTGTCTAACATTATTTATTAGTTTGAAAGGAACAAGCTCTTTATACAGTTTGAAAGGAACAAGCTCTCTATACAGTTTGAATCCACATCTTCCACTTAGGGGCAAACTACTGAGTAACGTCGCTGTGATGACTGATGAGGCAGTACTTTTCAATCACGTGATTGAAATCTAACCAGTGTATTTGAGAACTCAAATCTTAGTTTACATGGTAGTTTTTAAAAAAATATCTAAGACACACAGATCAACTTTATAAGAATTTTTGTGATTACATTTAGGTGACTCCCATTCCTGAAAAAACGCATGCTGTATACTTTTTGAGATAGTTAAGCGGTTTTATTTTTGATTTTTATACTGATAAAGTCGTGTACTACGAAGGCGAAACGGTTATTCATTGAAACATTCGTAAAATCGGCTTTCACACAATCAAAATGATCCACAAGATCGAGAGTGACGCAATAAGCCCGAACGAAACTATTTTGGTCAAAGTCATTGGCTCACGCTCAACTTACAACAAAAAATAATAAAGCAAAAACCTTTGAAATAACTGGCAAAGTCTATGGGAAGTTCGGTAGAGGCTTGATTTTTACTCGTTCATTTCCAAAGGAAGACGTGATAAAAAAATGGGCAACGCATTTGCGAAAATGTTCCATTCACGTATTTCAAACTAAAGTGTAAAAGTGGAAGCTTGCTTAGCATTATCACCAGTGTTGCAGACAAGTTTTTTCACACGTTTGTTGTCTTTTCATAAGTATCGATGTTTAAAGTAACGTTCAACAAATACATGCACCATAATCAGACTGATTTCGATCTTCAGAAATATCACGAAGATTGCCCACATGTTTTATGGGAAAAAACAGTGAAGACAAAAATGTCAGTGGCTGTTTTTTCTAAAACGCGCAGGGAACTTCATGAAAATCTTGTTGTTATCAAATTCGTTGTTGTGCATATTTTTATTTTAAATTCACTGGATTCGCCGCAGTGGGCCTCTCTGGTTACGCCCATGTGATCAGCCCTTCTTTAGGAATTGTGGATCTGAAATCCCGCAGGACAGATAAAACACTTAGTTAAAAATCGTTGCGTATACCCCATCTATAATAGCATTCTAATTAATATTTCCTGTGAAGGGTGTGCGACCAGTAAGTAAATCGTCGTATAGCCTGTGGATAAAAGTCTCTGTCAACCGCCACTCAAAGAAGTAGTCGATTATGCCCTCATCCAAATCAAAATCAAAACAAAAAGAAAATGATTGATCAAGATTTATTTCTAAATTCATAATCTTTAAAAATTGTTTTAAATCTTACTTCCTAGCCCTTCTGATCCATAACTGGCGATGTTACACAGCCCTTGTGTACTCTCAGCCGTTGCTGCATCGGTCGTCAAAGATATGGAGAAGTCTTGTTTGTCAATGGCGAGTTTCCAGTTGTTGCCCACGACAAACAAGTACCAATCCGTTTCCAAGAATCCGACACCAAATATCGTTTTCGGAAGGGTAACACTGCCAATAACGAAATATTATTTTTTGAAGTTCGTCATAAAATTAAAAAAATATACACGATAGGTTATTTTTATTTAAATTTAAGACTATCGCACAGGAACTAAGTTTTTTATCATAAAGCATGGTAATTTCACAAAGTGCGTAATAGTTTATTTTTATGAACTGCACATACTTGACACCATCATAGTTAACGATTTCACTGTTCCATATTTTCACGACCGACGTGCCGAAATTAATTACAACCTCCTTTACACATGTTCGGGAGTAGTGTTGGCAATCTGCTTCTCGGCGTACAAGTATCTGGAAAAAAAGCGGAATTTTAGCCGCATAGACTGTTCAATAATTCCAGTTCATAAACTGGATAAGTCTACCGCTACTCATTACTTTCTGAAGTTAAAATACACGCTCTCATTGATAAAAGTTAGAGCATACAAACTCCACTACTTCGCTGGTTACTGCAAAAAGCTCCACTACTACACAAAGCTGGTTTCTCATGAAACTATCGTTGTGTAACAGATATTCGTTCAACTACTTTCCCGTACGAAACACAGCAGAAACGTTTCAATTATCAGTAAAAGTTGTTGAAAACTTTTCAATTATCTGTAAAAGTTGTTGAAAACAATTTCAACAACTGTTGAAAAGTTGTTGAAATTTTTCCTTTCTTAAGTTCATGCTAAGTAAGATTTTAGGTTAATTGATTGTACTTTTTGGCTGAAATGCTTGACTGAAAATATTTTTATTTACTTTTGGAAAAAAATCAAATGCTTTGGGAAACATTAAGGACCGCTTACTCAAGATTGCAACTAGTCTCCAAAAAAGCGACGAACTTGAATCACTCAGAAATTTTTTGATACGATCTCCTATTTAAAACAATTTCCTGATTGAATCAATTACGTCGCGTTCATGGAGACTACTTTCTTGAATTCAGTTATATGCAAGTTTGAATCATCGCAATGTGAAGAAAGCAGAGGCCAGTTAGTTGATTCCTCAAACGCTTGCAGCAAACCAAGAGCTTTGAATTGTGTTCAAGATTTTTCATTTTAGTGAAAACATTCTAATTTTATGTTTTGTGATTTTCAAGTTATTTCGAAAGTTGTCCGAGATAGTTTCCAAAGACTTTGGGCACTTAAACCAATGTAAGCAACTTCCTACCAAGCTACATATATGTTTTCTGTTTCAAAAACTTGTCTGTGTTTTTGTATGCTGCTCTCTACTGGTCTTTATTTTACGCATGCAACTGTTGTTTGCGTATTTATTTTTGTTGAAATTGCACCTACTAACACTGGTCGCAACAAACCTCCTCGGTGTCCCCAAACTTGGCCAGAATATATTGACACGTCCGTGGAAACCTGAACCGATGTTGCGCAAATGTTGTCACATGGTCGATCCCATACATTGAACATACTCGTGAAGGAAATGTAAAGACACCGGATGGGGTGTCTTCATCCGTCATCACCTTGTGTGCAGCTGATTACAAACAGCTAAAGTGAGCTTGTAGGTTTCAAAATATTAAAAAAAGAACTTTTTAATCTTGCTGCGCAACTTGCAAATAAATAATAGAATCATTTCTTTAGTTTTAAGTTTGTGGAATGGCCGGCTGGCCGCGCGGTTGCTTGCCAAAGACGGGTAAAAAGAGTCAGTGTGTCAAGTAAACATTTCATAACAACAAAAATGTTAAAGTTTTGCCGTTTAACCTTAGTTTTGTCTTAGAAATGAGTAGTAAATGTCAAAACAAACACTACTATAAACTTTATAGTTCAAACTGGTTTCCCGAATTATACTTTCAATCGCTTGCGTGCCATTTTCAAATCTCTGACGGGCCCCATTGGGCCGCGGGCCCTGTGTAGTGCTCCCCTGACTTTGATTGTAAAAAAAGCTTGTATTTGATTATTTTCATTGTCATTTCAAGCACGTTTTATGCAAATCTTCTCAGTTTTTCGCAGTACGTTTTGATATTAACCAATAACCAGCAATGCGAATAAGACTGCAAGCCATGTGCTGACGTAAGAAACGAACGTAAGAAAACAAAAAATATCAGGAAATTTTGCATGTTACGCTGCAAGACAACAATTCAGAAAAGATTCAACAAACATTTGCTACTAGTGTATTAGGTGTATTGTTCATTTAGCTAAGGAAACGGTTACAACCTTATCAGCAAATCTTTTCAACTCGACGTATATGAAACAAGTTGGCATTGGCAAACTGTCATTAAAGTTTTGTGTAACAAAATGCGTGATTAAGGTTAGCATTACAAGATATATTTACATCAAAATTATCTGAAGCCGAAGCAACCAAGCAAGGTTTTTGTGTGATATTGCTTTTTAATTGTTTTGTCGGCTTTTTTTTCAAACCTGCAGGTTTACGACAAACTAGACGTTGCGATCGCAAACTTACTGTAAGAGCATTTGTATCCCATAAAACCAGGCTGGCAATTGCATTCGTCGATGCCAGAGCACGTTCCTTGGTTGAGGCAAAAATTGTCTCCTCCATTGCACTTTGCTATAAATTAGAAAGAAATCTTTTTGACTATGCGCTACAACGCACTTGGAAAAAGCTAGCAATAAGGTAACTATTTTCTATTTAATTTAACTATTTAATAAAATAACTCTTCAATTGCGAAATCACCTATTCAGATTACTCTCGAAAGAGAAAGATTAGATAATTTAGAACATACATGAACGATCTATTTACCTTACAGTGAGTTGACAATAAAGACTAACAAATTAAGGAAACTTTGAAACTCACGAACAACTTTTCTTGTGTACTTGAAGTCAAATCCTTTTGAACCGGTTTGATCGTCAGAAATAAAGCGAATTGTCACTTTGTTTGATGTCGATTTCATGGTTCCGGATAATACATTGCCACAGTAAGCTGCGGCGTTGGTGGAAATTCCTTCTATCTGTACGTAGTCTTTGCTGAAAAGAGAAATATTGAGTCTAGTTATTATTATCAGCCGTTAGATAATGTTAAATTGATTCTGAAAATAAAAAGGGACGCAAAACGTTTTGGAGGACTCAAAAAAGTATTTTTAAATATTACTGCTTAGTGGTTGTATATAAAAGCATTGTTAAAGTTAAGAGTCTGTTCATTATTTTCAAAAGTACGCAAACTTCAATAGTTGTTCAGTGAAATAACTCTTGCCATTCGAAAAAAAGTTCTCTTTTCAATTCACGCAAAATTGATTAGTGTGTGCGCTTAGTTCCGTGAAACAAATTATATACTCTGCACTGTCTTTAAATGAATAGAGACCCACATCGATGTGATGTTTATTGTAGTTTGATTTAAAGCCGCTCATTAACTTTCGATCTGCAAAGTACTTCAAGCCTAAAGCAAATATTTGTTTGCAACCAAATTTACCCACAAGTGCTTGTAACGTACGATAGGTTATATTCATGCTTTTCGGGACACACAAATTGTATTCGATTGCAGAATAAAAAAAGCTTTGCTATTATCGCTTCTTTTTTCAGAAGCTCAAATTCAAACATTTGTCACCACAAGGCTGCGGTGTTTTCTAAACGTATGACAGCAGCATACAATCAACCTGCAATGAAAAGAGTGTTGCAAAGCAAATGTCTTCACTGCAACATCAAAGTAGTAGCCCTGAGGAGCGACAAGCGACCAAGTGCAGTTTGCGTTCGCTGGATAATTGTTCGGGTATCTAGGAGACAGCACATGGCCTTCTGTGTCGCTCAAAACTCCTCCGCATCCTGAAAAATATTGTTTAAATAATCTTTCAACTGTGTCGTCAATGCGACAAGAGTTTGCTAGTAAGATAAACTTCTAATAGAGCTTTCTTTAGCACTAGTAAGAAAAACTATATAGAATAAGACGGGCAATAGTGTAAGTAATATCTTAGTTAATATTGTAAACAATACATCTACAACTTGCTGCTAATTCTGCTGGCCAGCTGACCTTGGGCATTTTGCCACATCGTGAAAAAATTATCCTGTGACGATACACTTGAAATTGAAATAAAATCACGAACCTTTAAACGAAGAAGTCTATCCAATTCTGGCAAGCCATCGAAACAAAATGCAAGGAGCAAACTATACGTAAGTGTGATAATTTTACCGGTTAGGATGCTTTCTCTTTTATCAACATAAGGCTGCCAGGGCAACAGTGTGAAGAATGTATTCCAGAAGTCTGCAGCCCAAATGACCCATGGTCCTTCTCAGTCTCCCATTCCCACATACATTTTATGAATCGGTCTATACTTGGAACATATAACCGCACAATGCAGTGCTCAACTTCAGAACAACCATGCCAAATGTCTACTGTATCTTCGTGTTCTTTCATGTATCTTTGTGTTCTTTTCTAGTGCCACGTATGCTCAAGGTCTACTCCGTTGCGTGTGGGTGCAAATATTTTTTGTGGAATACAATAAAATAATGTTGGCCGTCAGCAAAGATATTTGAATTCTTTTTAAATTTTTGTCTCGTATATTTTTGTCCTCGTGCCACATAGACTGGTGTCTTGTGGAGTTTTGCTTGTTTGCACGAAACAGGACGTTTTCGGTTACTGGTACAACCAACGAAACACTGGTTATAAATGCAGGAGTCTATTGTTTACAATTTGAAAAGGGTTTACAATTTGAAAAGGGTTTGCAACTACTTTATTTTTGGAAAGTTTAGCAAACTTATTATTACAATGTTGCTCTCTCTATCATCGAAATAACCGTTTTTATCTAAACATGCTATTGCTACCGAAACCCTGACAAGGCTTACTGTCCTTTTTGTGAGTTCGCTTACCTTGCTTTGGACATTCCTTGACTTGACAAGGCTCGTTGTCGTAGCCGTCGTCCTCTATGGTTAAGCAGTTGCTTCCAGAATCGTCCTCCAAACAAATTCTCTGGCGATCTCGCGTTCCCAATCCGCAAGTCCTGGAACAACCACTCCACTCGTGCCAACTGCCCCATGTTCCTGCAATCGCACCCCGGGAACATAAAACAACGATGATGAAGACGGAAGCAGCGTGACAGAGGGGAGGAAGGGCATTCTTGCAACTTGTCTTTAAAACTCCCATGACTGGACGGCAAATGTTCACTCTGTAAAATTTGATGCCGATCCTCTGCCGGCAAAATGTGTCGTGTTTTTCATTTTACGCTCTCAATATAGCCCTCCAAGAAGAAAAAGGGAGCTAGAAAAGCCAACTAGACATCGCAGAAACATTTCGGAAACAAGTGGGGTTATCCGCTAGAGCGAATTTGTTGCACCAAACAGGTTTGCGCGCACATTCCATAGATTATCTTTCGCACAGTGAGGATTTTCAGAAAAAGAAGGCAGTTTTCGTTCCCCTTCTATCAGTTCAGGAGTCGTTGAACGTATAGATGTACTTCACCAGTGTCGATATTTCGACTGCGAATCCACGTTAACAACTTTATCCAAACCAAATTTCTTGTTAAAAGGACCTTCCATATTAACAAAAATGTTGGATACGCAGTGACGAGTGCGAATTCCACCAATGTAATTTTTTTCTGCAGTTTGCTGTTGGATTTGACCAGTATAGCAAAAAACTTGTTTCGGGTGCAAGTTCGACCTTTTCTGAAATCATTTCGAGAAAGTCTTTTTTGAAGCAATTTGGAGCCAACATTTTGCCGAAAATATTGAAAGGAAAATGTTTTACATTCAACATTTCTTTGGTAGTTCAGTTGCAACTTTAGCTGAAAATATTAACCAAGAGCTTTGAAATTCCGGCTACCTCAATGATCTCGTAAGAAAAGGTGAAACATACACCTCTGTTTCGAATGGAGTCAAACAGCTCAACCGTGGTAGGGGTTGGTTGATTTGACCAGAAGTGCAGCAAGCGGGCATTGCAGATTTTGCTGTTGCACACAGGGTTAAGTTAAGCTTGAGGTAAATATTCCCGAACACAAAAGGGAAGAATTTTAAAAGGTCTTCATCTCACAATTCTAAATATGCACACAGCTTGTGGTTGACCACAAAGTATTTTGTAAACGTTGGGAAACGTAAATGCGTTATAGCGCGTCTATTCAAAAAGGTGAACTTAAGGCTTGATCCTTTTCGTTTGGGCTTTCGAAAACACGTTGTGAGTTAAACGGGTGGTCTGTAACGTACTGCTTTGCATGGATCTATGTCTCTTAAGTCAGATTGAAAATCCAAACTTTGGAAGCTGTCGGGATGCTTGTCAAAAAATATCTCTTGGATAGTTGAACGACTTACGATAAAGTCTAAGGTACAAATAAGCCTTACTAATAGCAAGAGATTACGTAATTTCAGATAGGTAGATAACGTCGGAAACTCCCCATGGCTAAATATAATGACATCGGTTCTTTTACGCTTTTCCTCTTTTAGCTTTTAATGTGAATTTGCTTAGTGCTTTCCACTACAAAATTCTATCGGCGCGTGGAGTGTGCTTCGATGAAATTGGCATACAGTACGTCTCCAAACGGTTGGTACCATTGCTGTGTGCTCATTGACTCATTGCAGTATGAATTTTGGAGCGTCCTTTTCGATGAATCGAATTTTTCTTTGTAATGAGTAGCTAACAACAATTCAAGCTGAAAAACTTGGTTTGATTCAACTTGACTTAGGTCGGGTAGCCTTACTGATGAGTTATGATGAAATTTCTGAGAATTTGCACAAGCGTTTGACCGAAACATGCATATGCAAAAGCTAGATATACTGTAATCTCAGCTATAGCTGTATGACTCGTGATGAACCTTGTCTGCTTTTAACCAAACTGCCCAGAGGCTGTGAACAAGTAGTTTTAGAATTAGTTTTCAAATTTTTCTCCGTGCCACTAACAAGTAAATGGTTTAGCATGCACGTCTACACGTAATTGACAAAACTTTGGCAATTTGTTGTTTGTTGTACAATTGCTTCCAGAAGGTATTTTCAGTTGAAAAGTCGCCTTCATAGAACTGAGAGAAAGACAAATTTTCTTAGAAAGTTAAATAAATTAACTTATGTAAGTGTACCTACTGGTTCAGGTTAACATAAGATCAGATGAATAAGGTTATTTACCAAACCATTACAAATTCACTCACAACACAAGCACATCTTGGTTTGTGCAACTATACGTTTGTTGGATTTATTCATTTTTTCTAATAGAACTGAGAAAGAAGCGAAGGGTATGAATAAAAGAAAAATTTAAACAGGAAAAGAACACAAAACACAGCAATAGTTGCTAATTCATGCGAGCAAATCAAAACCTGATAAAACTGATAACTTATTTGAACATATTTTTTAGATTCATACAGTATATTTCAACTTACGCACGTTTTTCAACCAATTCAAATCATAAAGGAGCAACTCCTCAGGCACGACGATGTTACGTGCGTCGGTTAGATACTGAAAAACGTCAGGTTTATAACACGTTTTGTTGTTTTTGCCACGTTAGTGGCTTCTTTAAGGAAAATATTATACCAAAATGACATTCAACGACAGAGGGCAATGTGTACGGAGTGTGCAGACTACACTCACAAATGACAGCTTGTTCGAAAACTGCAAGCGAACGTGCGCCTGTGGATAGACTTGATCGAGCTTGCAATGCGAACATAGCTACTGTGCTTGCGTGAAGAATAAGCCTGTCATTGCGGTCGATTGGACATTTCAAATAAACTCTTCTGCGAATCCTGCGCCACACCAGTGTTCAGGATCGATGTAAGATCCTTGTTCGCACTTTTCATAACCATGCGTCAGAAACGTCAGGTGTTTCTTCTTAATACATTTTGCACAAACAATTATTTCCAATGACATCCTTCACAACATGATTGTTTCCATAACTTTAAACTCTGTCTACGGAGACTTTATCCATGAAATATTGACTTCTTGATAAGATGTTTCAAAAACTCAATTCATTGTTTGGCGTCGCAATGGTATAATTGCGTACCTGCGTGGGACTGCTGCACGAATGCTGTGGTGCGTTAATCAAGCAGTTTTTCTGTCTGGTGCATCAAAAATGCAAAGTTGTTCAAATAAAGTCGTTATAAATCATAGACGTTGGAAATTTTTTTTCTACATCCATAAATTTGCCATTTGATACTCAATCCGATGAGGTTTATTGTCATATTTCTTATCGCAGGTGCCGGTAATGCCGCGACACACCACCCGTACACAGCTGAACAAACACGGTTGTTCGCATTGCTGCCATTTGAGAACAACATGTTCTTCGTGCAAATGACCTTTTTTCAAAATTAGTGTCAGACCTAAGCTGTTGTTTAGTCATTTCGAGGTAATGACAGGGATTTTGATTGCGATTTAAAGTCATTGCGATTCCCCAGTGTGTTCGTTGCGATTTCATTTAGATTCCTCAGAGTGTTTCCTTTTACAAAATCCATGTTATCTAATCTATCATGAGCATGGGCGTGGGAAGTGGACCTTGCCCTGGATTTTGAAATTTGATATTTTCCTATCAACCTCTGAGTAGAAAAAGGCTTTGCTCTTATATTTGAGTTGGTAAAATAAAATATCTTCTTTGTTGCTTGGCCCCCAGAAAAAACTTCCAACGCCAATGATCATAAGCAAATGCCGATTTGAAATGTACTCCTAAAAATATTAACTATATCTATTTGGTGTGTTTGCGGACTTACAAAAATTGATCAACTGCATGTAACCTAATTACCCCAATTATTCTATTTATTTCGTGTATGTAATGAAGCTACTAAACCCTGAATCGTTTTACATCAGACATGGGTAAACTACGCCCATTGGTCGCATAAGATTCGTCAAGTTTTCTCCTCATCACTAATCTTGTCCAAATTATATCTATAAAATCAATTCACTTTTTCACATCGCTTTTCTATCAGCTTAAAGTCCACTCCACCGATCCCGATCCAGCCCCTGATAAATTTCTGAAACAATGTGGTCCGCGAGTCAAAAATGTTTGTCCACTCCTTCCTATCGTGGTGCAATTGGTTCATTTTGTCGTATGTGTTTATTTATTTATATGCTATGCTCGATGTTTCAGCAAAAAAACAGGAAATTCAGGTTGAATAACAAAAGTAACCAGGCTAGTTCTTTACCACGAGCAGTCTAACTGTATGTGTTCGTAAGGTACGTTTATCCACTTGGTTTACTTCTATGAGAAACAAACACTAAACAAGACAAAATATTACTGCTGTGCATGATAGTATTGCTGAGACATGAATTAGAATTCTATAACGTAAGACATGTTGCAGTCATTTTGAAAATTTACAGGTTCAAAAATACTTCGGAGCTGCAGTTAAAAAACAGTCTTTGAGAACGTTCCTTGCTTTTAAACATTAATTATTTTTCTCTGAAAAATCTAAAACTAAACAGCGTTGGCGAATCTTTCAATTACCAGCGTTAGCGTTCGTGTTGAGTTGTTCAAGATTTGATTTTCTGAATAGCATCAGTCAAGCGGAAGAAATGTGATATGCTTTGAGTTGACACGCTGGCGGTTAAACGCAG
>JGI24021J15306_10005999_pt1 | contig 14521 bp, 8 predicted proteins | sample Ectturendosymbi1_FD_15306 | JGI IMG/M metagenome (IMG submission 15306)
TTGTCATAATGAAAAATATATATACGAAAAATGTTTTGATTTGGTAGAATGTAACATAACCCGAAACCATCACATCACATAAGATGTCGCGCCCTCCAACTGTTGTTCACTAGCTCATGTGGCCCTCTGGCAAAAAATTTTGGAGACTCCTGGTCCAGTGCACCGCATGTTCGCCTTTTCCTGAAGTAAAGTATCGGATAGATTTGCTTTGTGTTTGATTCGGGCAATGCGCGATGGGCTTGCGATGCTCACCAGAAGGAGTTCGGCGCAAACTTTCAAATGTTTTTGTTGCTCCGCAATTCGATAGCCGCTGGCAGAAACGAAACGCTTCTGATGAAATTCTGCGATGATCGTATTCGCTCGCTGTTCGCGCAGACAAAAAACAGTCGCGCATTTTAACGCGTGCGAAAGATTTGAAAATACACAGCTCGCCGCCTTTTTCGCGCGCACTCACAGTAACGTAGACAGGGGTTTGGCAAAAGCTCTGTGTGCGTTGATTTGCAGACGTGACGTCGGCCTGCGCAAGTTCTTCCCCAAGTCCGTGGTGGACGCGACGAAGACAAGGGACCTGCGCAAGTCGATATCGAAGGAGTTCCGCAACATCGCCAACTGCACCGAGGAGAAGTGCGTCTTCAAGTTCTTCGACATCCTCCGCCGGATCACGCGCTTCGATCAGGAAATGTTCAGCTGTGCCTTGGGGGTGAGTCGATATAAACTCCACCTAACTTTCCAAATAAACTCCACCTAACTTTGTAACTGACGTCAGGACTTTTGTGTTGAAATGTGTCCTTTGGCGCCAGGTGATGTGTCGGGCGCGGTCACCGCTTCTGGCTTCAGTTGTTTCCTGCTCGTGAGGGGGAGTTTCCTTCGTTCGTTCGGATTGCTGTGCACTTCGCGGACTGGCGCGGCTTCTTCAACGCTGCTTCGCGCAGCTTTCACAATAAGCGTTAGGCGTTGTCGCGAAATCCAGCTGCTTGCATCAATGCATAAAACCCAAATGAAAGTTCTTGCGCGTCTCTGTCGTTGACTCGAAATAGATCAAAGAAAACCGTCCACTTTGAACGCTTATGTCGTCACAGACTGGGTGGAGCGTTTCGGTGGAGCTGGTGATTGGTCCAGAGGATGGCATTTGCTATTGGACAGACAAAGGTGCCACGCCCACTGTACTCGCCGAGTTTCATCAGGTGAGACGCTCATGTGTGTGAGGAGTTCAGCAGCTCGTCGGTCGGTTTGTGTGTTGTACGCTGATTTTTGGTACGCAAAAAAGGGGCTTTCCCTTAAAAATACGTCACAACGACGTGGAACATACCTCAAAAATGCGTTTTTGTCTCACCTTTCCGGCAATGTCTTACTTATTGACGTAGCTTCAGTGGTTCGGAAGTTACAGGCCGAAACGTCCTAAAAAGCCATCAACGTCCCTTGTGCGGGCCTTGAAGGGTCTTAAAATGGGGCTCTCGGCGAAGCAGGCAACGATACACGGGTTAGGTTCCCTCCCACAGAAGCATTGGCTGAATCCTGGGGGGGAGGTCACTCAAATCGTGTGGGGGGACGCTGACTGTTGATCGCATCCATAGCAGCCAAACTTGGCCACGAACGTTCAACGTCACGTCGATAGGAAGCGACGTCATCGCTGCGATGATCCAGCGCACGTCGCTTCGTGAAATGCCGACCAGGCCAAGCGCCGTGAGGACGAACTTGCTGTCTGGCAACTGGCGACACTGTTTCGTTTGCGACCCGGTGGTTGAGGTCGCAAATGTATGGTTCTTGTTGTTGAATAATAACCCAAGACGGTGTGCGTTGCTGTACGATGACCTATTGCTTTTTATGGTATTTTGTACATAATCAGAATCTTCGCGCAACTCGCGCCAGCGCGCAAACTGCACGGGCGATCAAGATGACTCATTGACTCGTGTCAGGAGGGAACAGAAACTTGATCGTCGACAGTTGTATGAAAATCATGAAAAGCGAGTTTCGATGAACAGGCCCACAATTTAGCTCGAAACTTGCCCCAGCAGTGAAGGAAGTGCGCGCAACGCGTTCGTGACGTGTAACTCACTTTGTGACATGTAACTCACTTCGTGACGTACAACTCACTTAGCGTATCGGTAGTTGGCTACAGAACAAAAGAAACCCAGCGGTTCGTCCATATCTCCAGCGGTGCCTGTCACCTTCACGAGCGACTTGCTGCGAAAATCCTGGTGCCATGTGTGAGCGATTTTCGGCGCCCTGTTTGTAGAAGATTATTGTCGCAGTGATTAGGAGGCCGCGGTCATCGAATGCTGCCCAGCTACTGACCTCTGTTGCACTGCCGATCAAATATGTGTATCATCCGGGACAGCTGCAGTGTTGCTTGTTGCGACACGCTCAGACGTTTTGTTTCTTTGTTCTGCCCGTTCGATGAGTTTCTCCATCACTCTTATTAGCTCATCTTCTCCAAACGTAGCTACCGCAGACTAGCGATCGCAATGTTGTTGGCATTTTGCGCAGTGTGATCAAACGGCAGCTTATGCTTTAAAATACTGTTACTCGGTGCTGGACTTTTTAATGCTTTTCTAAAACGCTGTTAATTTTAGGTCATGTCAATCAAAACTGACTCTTCGACAGATCCTACCAAGAAAGGAACGTTGTTGCTCAAGATTCAAGGCACCAATGATGTAAGTTAAGCAGATCATAAAATTGAAAGTCCTTTGTACGGGTATAATACTGCGTGAAAAGCCCCACAAATGAAAAATGTGTAAACGTGTTCTTATAATGTATGCGTTTTGTTCATTTATATTGGAAATGATGATGCTTTGATTTATCGAGCAGATGTGTTTCTGTTGACCATTTCCGCTTAGTATCTGATCCTTCATTCACGGCTGCGTGCTGGCAGTGTGGCTTACGACGTAATTGGGTCCTGTTCAAACACGGTGGATAGCTACAGTGAATGATGATGACTAAAAGTTTCTACCGTTTTGTACGTTCATTTTTTCTGATTAGCTGATGCTGAAAGAGAACGCATGACAAACATTTCTACCCGCTATGCCATGACTCAGAAATTACTACCCGCTATGACATGACTCGGAAAACTTGTTCAAAAAAAACGGAAGTAAAAGCTTTAGCTTTGGTTTAAAACCAAGAACACGATCTGCAACCTCGGTTGTAAACGCCGTGCANNTGTATCAGTGGCCCGGGCAACAAGCCCTTTCAACGATTATGCAAACAGAGCGCATCACAGCTTTTAGGGGATGTAAGCGCNCTTGTGTGCTTCGTCACGCAATTAACTACCGGGTACCGGCTGTAAATTCAAAGCAAATACCGTGCTGCTCATTTGCATGGTCGCACCTGGAGTATGTCCACACCACACGAAGCTGTTTGCACGCCATTAAGTTCGCTGGATAATTAAATTCCACAGGTTTCAGGCAGTGCACACGTGAATGCGCACCACATAAAGCAAACGAACAAATAAAAACCCTGTACTTTGACCGCCTGAAGACCGCAATGTCTTGCAACGTAAGTTGTCGCTAGCTGCAGCAGCTTTGCACAGTAAAGGGTGTTTTTGTTTCAAGGAGTGGTGATATTTTGGTAAACAATGCACGGAGTTGCTGTAGATTCTCATTGCAAATGAAACAGCCACATTAATCGAAAACATTGTTTTATTCGACGTTTCGGCTTATGCGCAAGCCATCATCAGGAATTCATTCCTGTCGCATTTCGTTCATTCCTGGTGATGGCTTACGCGTAAGCCAAAACGTCGAACAAACCAGTGTTTTCGATTAATGTGGCTGTTTTATTTGCAATAAGTTACTGTTCGCAGCGAAATAGATAACCACTGCCGTCACCGCGGGTGCCTCACATCACGCACCAGCACAACGCAAGTGCCATTCTAGTCAAGATATTATTTTGTGCTACGCCTGCGTTTTGCTTTCCTCGCGCTGTTACAAGCTCGCTACTGTAGGCAAGCCCAGCCAGGAAAGAAGATGCAGTGATTTTTTTTAACTTAGGAAACATTGTGATCCTTGCGCAAGTCCGTGATTTGGATAGGTGGGCGAAACATCGGATGAATAATAAAAATAAGCGCCAGAAGAACGAACTTACCTGCTGCAAGAACGAGAGCGTATTTCGTAAAGATCGTCGCAGTTGCGCGCCTGTCGTTTACTACATTTTTCACCAACGGCCTGCGGCTCCCGTTTTGATTAATTTCTTCTTGTTTGCTCTCCTGCCAGCCGCTGACCATCACAGCCCCCTCTCTGTTCGTGGTGGAGAACATCGCGGATTTAATCGACGGCTACTGTCGTTTCGTCAACAACAGCGATCAAAGCCTAATCGTACGCGCGGTAAGTCGACATCTAGAAACAGAAATTAAAATTTTTCTTCAAGTGCATGCCCGTCTCATTGGTGGTCTGTACTCAGTGACACCTACCGCTTCTTTCCGTTTGTTTGTTTGCTTTTATATTCTAAGGCATCCGGCAGCTTTCACGGTCTTTGTGACGAATGTCGCCTAAGATTTTAAAAATGTTTCTTTTTCCACACAGCGATTTTTCCTCTGAAAAACAGTGTTGTTGACCTTGTAGGCAGTGGTGTAACTGACCGGGGATAGTATGGCGAATCGCCCATCCCCCTTGGCAAGCTAAATGTACAAATCGGGCACCGACTTAGCTTATATTTCGTTTTTAGTATTCTTTTGGTTTTCAGTAGGTTGTTGTTTTTAGCGATTTTCGGAGTATTTTCCGGTGATTTAATGTTTTAGTTTTGCCATCCACATCCGGATTCAACATCATTTCTCACGTTTTTTTTCTAAGTGTTGGTTAGTGTACCCCTTTCAGCTAAGTTTTCCCTCCTGGCTCAAACCTCTACTTAAGCCACTGCTTGTAGGTTAAGTTGACATGTTTAGCTCCTACCATCTGTAAATAATACTTCAACCGGTCCATGTTATGGGAGTGAAGAACAGCAAATAACACCTCACGTTGTGGTTTTGGCCAATCAAAGAAGCGCTTTCAATATATTCTGCATTTACTCGAAAGAAATTCGCCCAAGCCAGAAACGTTTTTGTAAAGTTGAGATTGCTTCGTTCCCAGTCCGTGTTAAACCCCGACCCTTCGAAGAAAAAGCTTTCCTGACTGTTTGTGTCGCTTGGATTGGTTGCTGCCTTGCCAATCAAACCCTTAAGCGTGGTTCAAAACTCCACTCCTTCACATCCGAATTTTGGTCCCGATTCTGGCCAACAGCAGTTCTAACTCTCTTCAGCTCAACAAGCGCGAACTGCCTCCACCCCCCGACGACGGCAGCGGGGGAGCAACGGTAGAAGCGAGTCCGATGCGAAGCCTCAGTCGGCGAGACACGGCGAACCACGGTATCATGTCAGGTGGGTGGGCGTGGGTTTTCGAGCAAATGTTCAAGTCCCTATTGCTTCCCTCGTTTCGTGCGCTGCCCTCTGCGATTCAAGCCTTGCTTGTTTTATGCCAGGCGAAAAGTCTTTGCACTGGCTCGAGTAAAGAGCAATCGTAATCTTTCTGATATTTTTACGTTTCTGTGAATTAATTCAAGCACCTGGTTGCTGTACTATGCACATGCAATGTCTGCTTTAACCAACCTCCGTCGTTTTGAAACGCTATGCACGAGTTCAACCGCTGGATTTAGCCCCGTCAGCGGATTACCCGACCACGCTTGCCGGCCTCAGCTGGCCCGCCATGGCTCTGACTTAATTGCCCGAGCAGTGTAATTGAAAAAGGCTCACCTTGTTCCGCTCACAAGTAGACCCGCCAAGAAACTACAAAACTAAATGTGTTGCGGCATGGTTGTATAGTTAGATTTTGCATCGAATGATTTCTGCCAAGCCTTTCCTCCCACCAGCCTTCTGTTTTTTCACTCTTCTATGAAACGGGCGCGTTTTGACTCCTTTGTAGAATAAAGAGAACGCTCTGAATGTGCGTTACGTCAATTCACAGCCTGATGCTGGGTTGCAGGTGGCAATCCTACTGTTGCAAGCCTGTTTTTGGAAGGTCATAATGAAAAGTTGCTTTTCAAGAAAAGTACGAAAGTAACGAAACAGTTTTGAACGAAACGAGATCATGTCGAACCTTTCGAAAACAACCGCTTTCCGCGAAAGCGCTGCAGCAGCGGAGTCGTACCCTGCGCTCTCGTTTCTGAACTTCCGCGTCGCGAAGATCTTTGATAGCATTAAAGTTGCTTTAAGTCGCTTGGCTGTGTGCGAGTTTACCGAGACTCGTTCCGACCCCAACCTTACCTCAACTTGATTTAACGTCACATGCGGCTCAGTTTCGGTTGTCCTCCCATCTCATCACAATAATGAGCACACGACCAGGCTCATCGCAGCCCAGCCACCGAAAGTGTTGCCTGGTCTCCGCCAGGCGGAGCTTTTCAGCTGCGACGCACCCGTTTCCTGTATTGCGTCATTTCCCGTTGAGCGCCCGCACATCGGTGCTCCTGTTAACCCCCCTCCCCCTTTTAGCCGCTTACAAATGGATCCCCCTCACTGGCGTTGCTGCGCGAAACGTTTATTCCAGTGACTTGGGCGGAAATTGCCGCCATCTTCTCCTTGGCCACTGCTGTCTTTTGGCGTGACGTAAGCCTCTTGGTGGAACTCAACTACTGTCGTCTGCACCGCCATCTAACGGCAAGCTCAGTGTCAAGAATCGTACCCGCTGCCGCCGCTAGATGTCGTCCTTCAATCGTCAACTTGCTGAGTCAGCATCGTCGTATGACGACGTTTGAATCGTTCCAAACGAAAATGCGAAAGGATGAAGTCGGTGACGCAAGGTTGTTGTGGTGTTTTTCCTGACCGTGTTGATGCAAAAAATAGGCACGTTATGTCGCGGTGTCTTCAGGGCCAAGCCTGTCTGACGAAAGCGCCTGATTTGTACTTGTGCAAAGATCGATGGGCTTAAGTCTACAGCATTTCGCTTAAGTCTACAGCATTTCGCTTAAGTCTACAGCATTTCGCTTAAGTCTACAGCATTTCGCTTAAGTCTACAGCATTTCGCTTTTTCACAGCATTCGCTGGTGGCGAACAACCCACAAGTTCTTTTGCTCGCCTGAAGCGAAACGCATTTTCTTCATGGCTGCTGGTCGCCATAGGTTTCTTCAAGTAGTGGCGTGGCAGCTTTACATGAGTGCATGCATGGGTCAGATTGCAAAGGGAGCACTTCCAAGTGAATCTCGGTGCTATGGGTCTGTAAAGTTGGATTTCGCACGCCTGGAAAGACACCAATCTCTGCGTCTGTGAGTGTTTGTCCATCCCACTTACCGGTAGACACTCACTGGTTCGGACCAAACGAGTGGGTTGTTGTTATAAAATACATTTAATTCGAGCAACAACACTTCCGTTCCGAAACATACACGTCACAAAACGCCCATTGCGACGTAACAGTGCTCATGCTGCACAGCGCCTATTTGCATATTGAAAATGGATGGCGTTATAAGAAGAGTTGCCTCAAAAGGCGACGTGCGTCCCGAAAGCGAACAGTTGTTGATGTTGAAAGGACAATAAGCTGCGTGATCCCGAAACTGCGGTCGTTAGCGGTTGTAATAACCTGCCATTTGTTATTACACGCAGCGGCGGTAGCGCCACTAGCGACGTTGAATAAGCATCATCACGGCTTAGTCAGTGCGCATGCTCGTTTCATAAGAAGGTGAAACATTAGTTCACCTACTGCTTGACAGATTACCGCTACCGACATTGGTTCACCGCATTGCTGGCATAAAAATCTGGCACGCTCTGGCGGTGATGTTAACTGTGGTGGATTGACCGCGAGATGTCGTCAAGCCATTGGCAGAAAAAGAGTCCGCTGCGAATGCGGTCGTTCCGTCCGCACCCCCAGCATCTCAACGCGTGTCGTACCTCGCGAGATCCCTGCAATCTGCAAAGATTGTCCAGCAGGACGTTTGCTGAATCTATTTTGCGAGTCAGTTTTCCAAAAGTTTGCAAGCGAGTTGATGTGTGCGCCCCACCCCTGGAGCAGTAAGCATGCCGCGTTACAAAAGCGCGCGCGCGAAACTCTGCCAACCGCAGTTGACAGATTTAAAGAAAGGATTGCGTGTCACGTGACCGGCACCGGTCACGTGACCGACCGTCGTCGTCAGCGACTTCACCTGTCAAGCAAACGTCGAACCGACAACGTTATCAGCCGCTTGCGTTCGTTCGCGCAAAGCTGCGTGTTTGTCTTAGCGGTGCACGCCACGACATCCTCCCACTCGTCGCTGGCGTGGGTTGGACCGACAACCTCCTCCCGAAGCGCACCGCTGTGCGATGACGCCGCGCGCTGTTCTTCTTCTGCCCTGTCAGTCGCTGCTTTGCTTCAGCCGTTGCTGCCGCACATCGAAGGACCGCCTCAGCGTGAGCCGCGTCACAGCAGAAATGACCAGGATGGGCGACTATCTCACGATGCTGCCCTTCGGCGGACGCAAGGCACGCAGCCTGAGACGAGAGTCGAACGAGTTTAGTGCGTCACCAACGCGTCTGTCAGTTCCGAACCGGAAAAGATTCGCTTCCTGCTGCGTGAGGCTCGCTGCTGGTAATGAGGCAAAGCACGGAGCGCTTTCCGGTAAGTTCGTATTCCGAGTTTAACGATCTGTGTGTGTGTCGAGTGGTGGGCTGCAGCTGTCTGCGCTAGAACTGTAAAGGGTGTCCTTGATTTTAAACAGCGCAGTAAGAACTTATGCAGCATTTGTTTAGTATGCTGTATCAATTGAACGGTGTCCGCAGTCGAGACAGTGCAGAGCAGTGAGATAGCACGCAAACAAATAAAAATGAGGTGTTCGTTATTTGAACTGGTGAGATGTGTTGGTCAAGAAGTCGTCTACGCCCACGTGGTGCACCTCTCACAGGTTTATTTTTTGTTGGGATGTATTTTTACTCGACCGACTCTCACACCGCCTCGAGCAGCAGCAGATGTCAGTGTTTTAACTTCTTAGGGAAAAAAGCGTTCTGGAAGCGGATGTCCCTGATGCTGATAAGTAAAAATTTCATGCCGTCCTTTGCCACACTAGATTTTTTGGTCTGTTTTGCACTTTCGCGTCTAAATCACGGTTACTGTTTCACAAAATCGTGTTCAGTCTGAACCTCATCTTCTCCACTGTTGACGCTACATTCGCCCTTTAAGTAGTGGCTTTAGCTTGTAAAACAGTTATTGCATTCGTCTTAACCTGCGGTGAAATTCGTCAGGCTGAAGACCGTTTCAGACCTTTATGATCGTTTTTATGTTAGCATCGAAATAATAGCTTAAGTATTTAACTTAAAAACACTTCCGATTTATCACCAGTGATGTAACTCACCGAGGGCAGAACGGTGAATACCCCCCCACGCCCATGGCAAGCCAAATATAAAGAACGGTTCCCCGCTTCGTTTGTATCGCAGTTTTAGTATCGTTTTGGATTTCAGTAGGTTCTTCTTTTTGTCTGTTTTGGGAGCATTTTCCGGTGATTTACATTTTTATTATAGCCATCCACATCCGGATTCACCAACACTTAAGTTTTTCCCTAAGTGTTAGCTAGTGGACCCCTTACAGTCGCTCGCGGTCTCCTTTCAGCGAAGTTTTCCCCCCTGGCGCAAACCTCTAGGCACGCCACTGTTTTTCACTCTAGCGTTCCTGGGAAGACGAGGCTTTCTTCGTGGCAGGATGGCGTTCACTTCAAATACACGTCAATCTTCGCACACTGCCTGGTGAGAGCATAGTTGATACAGACGAGAAACGGACGCGATTACCTCATCATGTTTGTTTCGGGGTTCGATCAGTGCGTTGTTGTTGAGCATCAACTCGGCCAGGTTGCTCATCCTGCATAAAACTGGCAGTCGTAAAGCATCATATTCTCTCTGGCTTCAGAAGCAAACGGAAATTTTGACTCGGCGTGCTCTTATTATTAGCATCAAAGATTTTCAAACAGGCCGGACAACGAACCACCGAACGAATCCGTGTTTTCAGATTTGTTCCCACAGTTCGGTTCTTGACATGAAGAAAAAGCCCACCCTTTGTTACTAGTGCCCTGCGCGTACCCATTCCTTCTAGCTCTCGTAAACACTGTGACGTGATAATCGTGCTGCTTTCGTACTGCTCACTGCATGCGTCGTGAAGCGCTCGCCGAAACGGACTAATGGCCTGCTTGGAAACAATTAGCGCTTCGTTTTGACGTGCTGGGCAAACAAGCCTGATGCACTCGACATAAATCCAGATCACTGCAGCTACATGCCGTTGCTCATCGTGCTCGTGCGCCACTAGCACCTTTCAGCGTCCTAGTTTCTCCTGGCTGTACGGTGCAACAACGATATCTCGTTCACTTCTTATTTACAACCCTACGGCGGGGCGCAATTCGCTCTCCTGTGAATCACTGTAGCCTTAATTAACCAGAAAACCAAGGAAGACATTTTGTGCAAGTATCAAGTTTCGGAAAGGTTTGCAAGACAGCAATTTGTATTTTTGAACTCGCACTTGGAAACAGCACTTATCACTTATAAAAGCCCCCCTACCAGGGGCGCAACAAGGTTGGATAGCGTCCGGGGCTAGAAGCAAGTTTGGCGCCCCCATATTCGAACCTAAGGTATTTCAGAAGCAATGTACTTATTTGAAGAAAGACCTTGCAACATTGTTAGGACTTTTCAGGGACCCGGCAGTAATTCGGCGGCCGGGGAATTATGTCCCCCTTGCCCCGCCCCCGTTACTCCCCTGCTCCGTACAACTTCTTCAGCACAAGTCTGTTTCTATGGAACATTACCGCGTGTCTGCTACTTCTTGCATGGTGCGGCAACGCGCACTCCATTTATTTTCGTCTTAACTGAATGCAAAAGTGATTCAGCAGCAGTTGACCAGCAGGCGTCATTCAGCAGTTGCCGCGTTTCTGAACGAAATTGCGACAAAACTTCGCAGTGCCACATAATATGCACAGACAGGCTGATGACGGTCGACGCAATGCTAATGGCAAACAGTGTCGATTTCCATAAAAGCCCGTAACGGCTTATCCTTGTCGTTTGTTATTATCTCCTCGCCATTTGCTCGTTGCTTCAGCGAAGATAACTGTGCGCTTTTGACTATGATTAAACCGGAATATGATGTTTGTCGGTGACGTATTAAGCTCGTTGTTGCTTATCGCCGTAACTTTAATTGACATCCCCACAATCTGGTCAGCGCTGTATACGCAGTTCGTAGAGTTTCAGCTGACGGGGTTGCCGGTAGATTCGCACACAGAGCAGGTTCTTGGGATGCCAAGCCGTTCGTATAACGAGGGAATGTTGCCTTCAGCATCAACTTGAGACAGGCTTGTGCATTAGATCAAGTTACAGCTTTTGTTTTTATGTGGGATATGTCAACGGCAGGTTAGTCGCTGAGCGTTATGCTTTAAACAGAGATGGTCGACTTGGTTAGATATCCAGGGTGAAGAGCAGAAAATATCGATTTTGACTGACAGAGCAAGTATACGGACTATGTCTCGAAGGCAGTGTCTAGACCTGATGCACAATACCGCGAGCAATTCAGATCATGACAAGGATCTGAAAGTAAAGCTGTATTTCATATTCAGCGAAAGAATACAGGTCTTCTTTTCGGCTTATTGATGCTTCAGGGAAGCTGGTAGCTTCCGAACAATAAAAAAACCTGTGCAATTTCATTCTGGATCAAACCCGTTTCCAAGTGAAAGACAACATTCCCTTCAGGAGAGTGGGGGTGGAGGGGGTACTCGAAGTTGCCTGTGAGCCACACCTCCATTTTCTCGCTGCCTCCTGCGTCACGATTCAACGGTCGACTTTGTGCATTTGCTCCAGGCCGTTCCTGGCTTAAACCTTGCGCACGCGGGGATGACCTGTGACGTGGAGGCGGCACGCTGCGTGGTCCTAGTGACCAGCAGTAAGACCTGGCACAGCATGGCGCTTTCAACGTCAAGTTGTGAAAACGCTGCGTAACGTGAGATGCGAGGTCAGCTGAACAAGCGCCCGCGCTGTGTAACAGTAACTCTTGTCTTTTCTGGGCAGTTGAGCTGTTTTCGAACAATCCGGAGATGTTCTTCACATTCTCCCTGTTAAAACGCGAAACGTAAGAATTGTCGTCGCTGCTGCTATTCACTCGTGTCGTTCATCAAGACGCCCGCGTGCACTGCTGATAAAGAAAATGGCCCGGTAAAAAGGGCCTTGAAAGTGCATTTTGCTGCCGTTATTCGCTTCATACCTGCTTCGTATCCCTGATACTATCCTTAACTGTTCTCAACCAAGGATTTTGTGATTGACAAAGGAAGGGGCTGGTTGTACTTGACTTAAAATGCTTTCAATCTATGTGTGTGTTGCAGCACGTGATGCTATTGCAAAAGTTACGAAATGCGTGAGCTATCTATTTCACTACGCCGCAGTCGTTATGAGACCCCACGGGTTGCTTTCCAAAGCTGCGACCAAACTATCTCTTCGTCCGACAACCCGTTAGATGGCGTGCGCGACGTGCGACTTTGTTGCCTTGACACTTAGTTGCCAGGAATGCACTTCTCGCTTGCATCTCGTCCTTGTGCCCGACGTTTGTACCACCGTAAACGCTCATAGTTGATTAAGCTTGAAGTTTTGATTTTTAAGCATGGTCTCATAACAGGATAAGTGTTGGCGTAGTACGTGTATCCATCGACATACACCAACACTTGTTCTGCGTGATGCAGAAGCTGTTTGCATTTCTTAGGTTCCAAAACTCACCAGCCCCCTTTTTTTCCACCAAACTACAGCTAAGTTATTATTGCGCAAAGCAGTTGAGCCTTTCCCTGTGCGTTCAACCACGTGAAAAGCACAACAGTGCGCCGTATCATCAGCTGAGCATGAAAGAGTACCTGCAAAATGATTGCTCTGCTTGCATCGGCCAAGCGTGGGCTCGCTTGCCACAATAACCGCTGCATGGCAGCCTGACGTCAGCAGACAAGACGTTAAAGAGGCTTCGATAAAGTGTTCACGTCACTGTCACCAATAACCTTTGCTAAGTTGTTTGCCTGTCGACATTTCTGCGTTTGCTTTGTTTTGAAAGGCGTTAGGTCAGAATAACAACTGTTATTTTTTAAAGTAGACAGCGGTGAATCAAAGACTTTACGCACCAGGTTGATTGACCAATAAATTCGGGATCGGGGCTTCACGATCATTGCTTTTTGCGCCAAAGATGGTTGTCGTGCGGTTCCTTCGAAACAACATTCCATTTGCACTGGGAGTAAATCACGTTCCGCACAAAGCGAAAAACAGATTTGTGAAGGGTTGGGGGAGAAAGCTTTCGCTGTTCCCCCCATGTAGCTGCCGCTGTGCGCGCGGGTTAAAAAGCAACGCCAACGAACTTGGACCTTATTGGAACCTTTTGGCTTTTGCAATCTTTGTCGAGTCCGTTGTTCTTCGAGATCCCGCAGCGCATCTAAGCCTTCAGTTATCTGTTCATTTTCTGCAGTCGCATCATCGTCAAGCTTTTCTTGCCACGAAGACCAGTTGAACAAATTCGAGATTGCACGTGTGACGTCACAGATACGCGTTGCATACGTATATGGGCAGCGCGCTCTCTGGTTGTATGACCAGGGGGCGACAGGTTTGAAGACGCGGATGTTGTGCACTTATCCGCTCCTGGAGATAAATAATGGGAAAGCGAGCGCTGACAGGTCGAGCGTGTTTCCGTTCATACAACTGCGCCGCGCGCGCTGCTCGCTGAACACACAATCTTAAAGTTGACGTTTCCCCGCAGTCCCAGCACCGCAGCGTGTCCTGAAGTAGTCTGGCGTTTTCGCTTAGCTTTCTCTAGTCCTGATTGAAACCGAGAAAAGACACTTAGCGGCTGGCGTATCGAAAAGTATTTCTTTGAGTAGTCGGTGTTTGCCCGTCTTTGTGTTGAGGGGTGGAGTCGACGTATTAGAAATGCGTATCGCCTTCTCGTTTCCGTGGACAGACTTCTTGACAAGCAATTCTCCCGGCCTGCAATGACATGAGGAAGCTGCACGAGTTTGCATTGCTGTCATGCAGATTTTTATTGGAGCAGGGACTTTCTTTGCCTGATTGGTTCAGATAAGGACAGTGCTGCAGGAAATTGCTACTACGTGTGGTTGGTTGACTTAATATCGTCAGGGTTCAGTGACCTCACAAAATAGTTCTTGTCCGTTTTGAGATGGTTTGGTTTGCGTCCGCTTACTGAAACTGTAGAACGTCCAGGTAGCAGCTTTAGGTTTGTGCTGTTAAGCATAAGCAGAGTTTTGGATACTATTTGTTCTGTTAGAATTTCACTCGAAACAGGTTTTGCTTTCAGAAAACACTGTCTGCTCAAAGCGGCAACCGTTAGTACGTTCGACAGAGACCTAGAACCTGTTTTCTGTTTTAGGCCTAGGGTGCAGTACCAATACACCACCATTGGTTAATTTGATCAGACATTGCCCACTTGGATCGGCGTGTTTGCAAGGGAGTGCAATGTTGGCAAGATAAGTCTCAAGAATTGGAAGTACATCACGTCGAGCTCACCGCCGTTCTTTTTATCGCCGTTACCGTCGGTCGACGTTCTCGCGCTCCACAGAAGTCCAACGATGAGTTCCGACCGAGCGGCCAGGC
>JGI24021J15306_10006000_pt1 | contig 14519 bp, 6 predicted proteins | sample Ectturendosymbi1_FD_15306 | JGI IMG/M metagenome (IMG submission 15306)
AATTGCCACAGCCGACGGTTTTTCACGTCGTCAGGGCGGGGTATTGGGTATAGTTTTCAACTAGCAATAATCGCGCCTCGGATAGACCTCATTGGCTACGATATCGCCTCTGCGCAAAGCTGGCATGATGTTTCCGTGGCGAAAAACCATAAAGAAAACTTTGGTTTTCGTTTGTGGTGACCACACTGTAGCAATGTTTAGTGTCAAATCAGCCATAAAATTGGATACTGTATTTTCTCGATTGTAGGTCGCGACTTAAAAAGATTTTTTTCATCATTTCGTGCGGCTTACAATCGAAAGCACAGGGCCGGCCTTAAGGTACCATGTTTGCATCGTGCCTACCAAATTTGCCACACAACGCACAGTGTCCGCATTGTCCCGGGTAACCTCTTTGCTGTTGGTTCGAAGCTTCTGCAACATGGTACCTAAAGTCACTGCCCTGCATTCAAAGGGCAAATTGTTTCCTTTAAGGCAGATGCTAACTTGCGCCAATTACGGAATCTACGTTGTAACTTAATGTTGAGTTCGTCTCGTCTCCTCAACATGAACTGAATGAAGATTCTTCGACTACTTTACGAATGTGGACATGAAGATTAAAGCATTTCAAGATGCTTCACCGAACGAATTAAATTCCGAGACAACCCACAACTGAGAGCACTCAGTTTGTAGAGACACTGTATAAGTGTACATGGAATATCGTTTATTTATATCCCAAACGTTTGTATTAGAATGTATTTAGGAGGAGAGTAGCTGGAAAGATTGTGGAAGCCCTTTATATTAATAGGCGACCTTGATTGGAAGGTGATGTTTCCGGTTTGAATGGATCAAAACCAAAATGTAGAATCCTACGGGTTACTATATACCCGGTTGGCCGTTCCGGAACACTGCCTCGAAAAGAAATTGATCGTGACGTCAGGCGAGGAGAAGAACAACCAACGAAAACCCGAAAGCGAGATCGACGTCATGCGACGTGCGTGATAGCCAACGAGACGCGTGATTTCTGAGCAACGCGACTCGTGACGCCGTGGCACGTGACAAACCACCCAATGAAAATACGCGAGAAAATTGCCATATACAGGTGTCTTTGCCAGGATCAGTCAGTTGAGCAGTGGGCATATCCCAAGCTTAACACCTAAACCAGTAGTGGGCATATCCCAAACTGGCTTAGTCAGAACATCCAGCAGTGGGCATACCAAGCTGATTTAGTCCGAGTGGGCATACCAGTGGACTACCCGATGTAAAAGAGACTTACGGTTTAGTGACTATGATTCCCCTGACAATCTGGGCTTCTCTCTCCTCCATAAAGGAATAAACCTTGCGCTAACCCCTGTTACTTGTAATAAATCTCTATGTGTATATCAATACACCATGCTATAGTAAACTCTTGTTTTTGTATTAAAAGATAAATGCCGCAGTGCTTAACGTTGTATTAATAAAACCATGAGTGAATATACTTTCGTCTGATAACAAAACTGAGTGTGAAGTCGAACGAAAACGGGCGGGTGTAAGTTTCTTAATTGTTAACTTCGGCACTCCGGCCAAATTCACCAGTGCTCTCGCGGAGTTGTCCTAAACGTGTGCTGTCCTTCTTTAGAAGGGAACTGCCACAGTATGTTGGCCAAACCTGAAATAAATTTTCGAAACGTTAGCATTCCCACCGCTCTTCGTGGAACACTGCCATTTTGTCTGATGACCAAGAGCAGGTGTTTTTACTACAACATGTAGTGCACGAACATAATATTGAAAAAATGCCTGAAATTAGTGAATGTTTTACAGTCACGTTTGTAGAACAACCTGGCTATGATTACATTGGTATTTGTGAAGATGAGTTGCTCAACAAAATCAGCCCTAGCATTAGCAAGCACAGATTTATTTTGCCTCGCATTAAATGATTGGCTCGCCCTTGTTTAGACGTTGCTCTTATCATCACTTTTATTTTGGCGCACGTATTTTTCTTCTTTCATTTATTGCTCTTTCCTCCCGCTTTGTGTTTTAAGTTATTGTTACTAGTTGGTCTTGTCTTATCACACCTAGTGTCTTTTGCTACTAGTTTGTGCTTACTCTAAATGCTTATTACTGCACTGTCAACGTTAGCTCAATATGTTTTTCACGCAACCTTTGTCTTTGTTTCGAAATGGTGTCACTGCTTTGCATGCTTCCACTCGTTTTTACTTTTAATTAACTTGGACTGGAGATGCCGTATGGCGTAATCGATTTCCATTAAATAACATCAATGCGTGCTAGTTTTTGCTACTTGTGCAGTGTGCACAGACGGTATTTCATTTGAATTAAGCGCTAATATTCAATTTTCACAAAAGACGAGTGCTGAAGGTCAGGAGCTGACCATTTGTTCACAAATATTGAATTGTCCTTTTACCATGTGCTCAGACAAAACTCTGAACTATGACTGACAGTGCCAAACTAAGCCGTTGAAATGAATGTGCAAGTAAATCCTAAAAAAAAATTAGTAGGATGAACATTTAGCACGACTTGACTACAATCCTTTTTAAATATATCTTTTGCCAATAGAGCTGTAAAAAACAAATGTTATTATTTTCAATTAAAGCTGCACATATCAGCGCAAACATCCAAGTTTGTTCAGTATGGCTTCAAAATGTAAAATGTGAACAGAGGTTGGACTGAGCAAACGGTGATTAGACTAGAAATCTGCGCAGTGTGAATAAATAGTCTACTGCAGCCTACTATGTACATTCTGTCTCTAGGGCATTAGGTTGTTTCAGCACACTGTTACTTCCTTGTAGTCTGTTTTGTTGACCATTGTTTTTTGTCATGTGTCTTGTGCTTTTGCTCACATTCATCATTAGCTCCACATTACCGTAAATACGGCATGGATTCCTAAATTTCCGAAATGCGTAGCATTGTCACTTACACACTGTATTTTGCCTAGGCACTAAACTCTGAAACCATCATAGGTGTGGAAATGCTCGGCACTCACACTCAGTGTCACACTTTTGTGATAGATGACGACGCTGGTCAGAAAACACGTCTCAATCCAACTAATTCTATTTGAAGACAAGCATCATTACAGAAATTTTGATAGGTCTCTTAAAAATTTTGATTGGATCCTGCACAGACTTTAATGTAGACTCCGGCTTCGGCTCCTGCTCCGGCTAGAACCTGAAATAATGACTCCGGCTCTGGCTAAAAATCCAAACTCCGGCCGGAGTTCACTCCGGCACTCCGAGTCCGTGATCATCTCTGATTGTAGTGGAGGTGGCCGGAGTCACTTTGTCAGACAACGACTCCGCTCCTGTTCCAAAATTTTTTAATCCGGGTCCGACAATTTTTCAAATTTTAGAATCCAACTCCTGTTCGGACTCCGGCTACAATCAACGATCTAACCGTAATTTACCCATATTTACACTTAATAAATGACCACACAGACTCCTGCTACTGCCGAAATTGAAAAGTGACACCGGATCCGCGCCCGGTTTTTCCCAAATATTTTACTCCTGGTCTGGATCCGGTCCGAAAGAAAAACGCATAATCCCGCCGGAGTTGACTCCGGCACCCCGGATTCGGTCCCACCTCTGGATGGTAGTGCAGTATATCAGCCTAAACTGTTTACACAAACGTTTTCAGTTCTCACGTTGCGTATCCTTTTCATGATTTGTGCAATCGTGAGCGTAAACTCTGAAAACGTTTTTCTCCATAGAAACGGGTATGCCCCTATCTTAAATCTTGGTGGATGTTTGGATGAGTCTGCACAGACGTTTTTTCATTACAGTAGTGATAATTGGATCAACATCCTGAGATTGCGTTGGGTTTTACTGACTTATGCTGCACAGGAGTTCATAATGGAATTGAGTGCCATGGAGAATATTCTAAATGCTGCACGAAATTGGTCAGATACTTCCTCAGAAGATGAAAATTTTGGTAGGTGTTTATTGAGGTTTTAGGCCTAACAGTCTCAGTCTGACTGTAAATGTATTACAGTACATTTCAAGCAGCAACAACTTAAATAAGTGATTGTATGAAAGTTAAAGAAATGGTGTAAAAACGTTAAAAATAGATGAGGAATGGGTGAATTTTTAGTTGAACGCCAAGTCAGATAGCATGATGATGTTGGTGGGCTCATACCGTAACCATCCATGCAGATGCACTTGCAATAAACTGAAAATGTGCATGAAGCCGGTCAAAGGTGAGTATTTCTGAAATTATGCGCAATGAAAATGTCATCTGATATAATGTAGACTTACCTCCACCAACCATGTATACCCACAACGTGGCAGCAATGCTTGTTAGAACTGCTTAGTCATTCAATTGTCATTGTATGCTGATGTTAAATCCCAGCCGTTACCTAACTCTAAACCCTAATCCTAAACACCATAACCCTAATCCTAAATCCTTGACGTTAAAACCCTAATCTAAAGTAAAAACCCTAATCGTAAAACCCATTGCCCTAATCCTGACACCTTAACCATAAACTCTTAACCCTAAAATCCTAAAACCCTGAACCTAAATCCCTAACCCTACAACTGTAACCCTAAACCTGAAACCCTAAGCTAAAACCTTGTATCCACAGACATGATGACTTAGCACTTTTCACGCAGTGTTGCCACTGCCATGTTGTAATCATGGGTGGTAGGTAAAATGTTTAAAGTAGGGTACCTTATGCAAGGTTGTAAAATTTTTCATTGTGTGTAACTTTTCAAATACTCAACTCTCACAGCTTTCAGGCTTATGTTCGTTGTCAGTGCATATTAATAAGTCCACCAAAATGTTCGTTAGCGTAATTTTCTGATTAGGCGTTCAACTAAAGTTGGAGCGAGAAATTGACTTTGTTAAGTTATAGTTTCAGCTGATCTCACACTTAAAAATCAAAGACAGGCCATATTTAAAACCAAAAAATTTAAGAAGTTTCCTCAATGTGTGTTGCGTCATTGTCAGTCAATATCATGCATTAGTATTTGAAAGAACTAGTTCACTGTTCTTGTTTTCTAAAGATAGTACTTCTGTCAATTATTTTACTATAAACGCACTGATCTAAGTCATTGAACAGAAATGTAAGCACTATAATTTTGTGATTAAAATTGCAATAAGTACTCTGTTTTTTCTTTCTGCTGATAAATTTCTGATTTCATTGTTCCCAAAAATGAATGATTGCATTTTACTAGTTTGAGTCAAGCACTTGATGTTGAAGTTAATAGTTGACACAAAAATTATATTACCAATCCTCATATTTTTCCGAATACTCTAAGGTTTTTTTTTGCTTTGACAGTGTCTATTTTGCCATCAGAGGCAAAAGAACTGCTAGAGCTATTTTGTCATTAGGCGAACCTGATTGCTGAATTGGTCGTGTGACAAGGACAATGTAGTTGGATTAGCATATGGTCTTTGCCATGCGACCTAAAACCCTAAACCAGTGGTTCCCAACCTTTTCTGATGCATTCTTCCCTTTGCTAATTTTGGATTTTTTTATTCCTCCGCTATAGAACTTTCATTCCTACCCTGTTCAGGTTTGTAGGCTAGTATTAATTACAATTGGAAAAATGGTCTTTATTAATGACAATAACTTGATTAATAAAAGTGGAACAAAAGCTATTTGTTGTCAAATAATGGCACTAAAGTTTGTTAACGAAAACGTGTGATAGTCCCCTAAATAACTGAAAATATAAAGTGATAATTAATTGAAAGAGCCAGTGTGAACTTAAAAAAGAAGTACAACGCTTACAATGAATAGGTAACTAAACTATGAAGTAGAAATTCTTCCCCGAATCTCATGCAATTCTTCCCTAAGGAGGAATTGTTCCATGGTTGGAAACCACTGCCCTAAACCAAGTGTCGGCAACTTTTTTTAAGAAAAGAGCCATTCTGCTTCATGTTCAAGCCAATATGACCAGTGAGCAGCCAAAAAGCTGTGATATTGTTTTATTTTTCATGTGACTTCATATGGATATAAGCTGAATTGTACTCAACTTCATTCTAATAATTATAATCAAATGCAAATTTTAATTCCAAGTTTTGTCAAATCCAGAGAAAGCCACGTCAGAGGCGCAAAAGAGTTACATGCAGCTCCAAAGCCACAGGCTGCCGACCCCTTCTCTAAACCTTAAAAACTAAAGCTAAACCTGAAACCTTTTAAAAAAAGTACATAAAAAGCACTCCCACAAATGATGTCATCTCTACTCTGAGCAAATATGAAGCAAATGGTGAGAGCCCAACTGATGACCACTCGCACAGCAGGCATAGACACTAACCGTTCGACTACGTTCATTGTGCTGCCAATGTCACAAAATCAACATTATATGTAGAAAAAGCTGGATACAGTTTGAATGGCAAAGTAGTCCCAGTAGAGCTTTTGCCGTTGATGGCAAAAGAGACACTCCCTTTTGCTTATTATAAATATTATCTTTATATTATCTGTATCCAGTGGCACATTAAGCTCACAAGCACTCACCAACCTTGGTGCCTCCATCTTTTCCACACTGAGCCAGTCTACTTTGGCTAGTGACTTTTCTGACCATTAATATAATATAGGTTGCAGTAATGCAAAATATATGATATACTATATGTACAAAATTTACAGTGTTCATAACCTGGAATGCACTTTTCATTTCATTTTTGCAAAATAATTAATTACATCCTTGGATTCAATTCTTCTCAGAATGCATGCTTAAAATATTTAATATATAAAGTGCGTCTAATCTTTCCAAACGCATAATCCAGCATGGTCCAACTACTTTTGATCTACAGGCCATGTTACAAAAACACGAAAACTTCAGGGCCACTTACAACAAAGTGATGTATAACACAACAGATTCACAAGATTTAAAACTTAAAAAGCAAGATACGTGAGTGCTTCACTGAAATTATTAGACAACAGCAATTCATTACAAATCTCTATTACTGTCATGCCTGTGGTTGAGGCTCCTCTGACAATATCCTTCCTCTATCAATACCAGTGTTAGTGGTAGCAACTAGCAAGTCAGCAACTATCATCCAGTGTTTTTCTGCCATTCAATTTCTTTATTCAAATTTGAATTGTTTCATCATAGAAGATGCAGGCCTACATCAGTGTTTTACAACCGGGGTTGTGAGTGGCTGCCCAAGGTTTCACTGAATTTAGCATAAATGATTGCTGATTTAGCAAAAATTTNAATTTCTTGTAAAATGTATGTGATTTTTGATCATTAACATCGATTAATGATCCCTGAATGAAATCATGAATTGTGATGATTTCATGATAAAACATAGATGCGACATTTCTACCCATCTGGTTCATTACAGAAAGTAGGATAAACAACTGGATCATTGCATATGGTTCCATGAGCAATGCAAACATTTGCGGAAGGTTCCACTGCAGCAAACAGGTTGAAACACACTGGCTTACATACTCTCATATACATATGTGTCTTTAAACATTGAGTGCATTTTTGGTGCAAAATGTTTTCCTTTGGGGAATCTATCTTTGCTGAGTAATTCCCGGAAGCTGTCTACAGTCTGGTCCAGTGTTCTCCAACTATGGGCCGCGGACCAAATCCAGCCCGCAAAGCCATTTTGTAAGTCCGTGAAGCCATTTCATCTGACTGGAAAGACATTTTGTCAGTGATGTAAAAAGGATTTGTTTATGAAAAATATGTCGATTTTGTCCTGAAACTATCACATTATATAAGATGCCCAGTCCTCAAACTGTTGTATAGTAGCTTATGTGGCTCTCAGACAAAAAGTTTGGAGGTCTATGGTCTAGTCTAATGCTGTTAATATTGTACATTTTTATCAAAAGATGTTAGGCTTGTTCTAATTAAAATGGCCTGACTGTAATATACACACAACATTAAATCATACTGAGAAAACTTGCAGGTCTTAAAAATTCTGTCTGTGGGCCACATGCGGCTTGCAAGACTATAGTTTGCCCACAGTGGCGTAATTGATTCCTGTATTTTTTTCCATGTTTCAAGTTTATAAAAAATGCCTTTCTGTTGTGCAGTTGGTGACCATTGTTGTTAAAAATATTCTAGAAGATATTTCAACACTGGGAAAGACACTAATTAGTTCGTTTTATGCGATTGTATTGTAAAATTCCTTGTGTGCAAAATCAGCCTTAGCAATGGCCTTACAGCTATCACTGCCTGTTACCAGCAGGGCACGAGTAAATCACTGCCTTCTAAGTAGGATTCTGACTTAGAAGCGTTCAGTCATAATCTGTGAGATGGTAGGTTCATACCATAGCTTACCAGCCAAGCACATGAAACAAATACCTGAATATGCAATTTTTCTTATTCTGAGCAGAGTTACTGTTGCCACGACGCTTCATCAATGAGGTGAAACTAACCTGGTTCATGATGGTCTAAACCAGGGGTTCTCAACCTTTTCAAGCATGTGGCCCAATTAATAAACAAACAGAGGGCTCACCAACTGTACAACTTCTCCAATGCAACAGTTGTCGCCCATGTACAAAGCAGAAATAAAAACAAATAAAATCATTTAATAACACAACTTGCGCTACAATCAATGTGAAGGCTGAGCGTGTTAGCTCAGAAGCAACCCCATGTTTTTTGATGAAAAGTTCATCTTGCAAAACTCATTCAATTTCAATAATACAAAGGCTGTGGCCCATCAAAAATTCTTTCGCGGCCCACAGGTTGAGAAACCCTGGTCTAAGCTTAGCTCACACTTCCCATTTAGTTACTTTAAAAATAATTATTTCCAAAACAAAATTGTAAGATCAAAAACAGTTCAAGCATCATGCCTTAAGAATGATCATTATTTTGTCTAGATTGTATGCAGTGTTGCACAAGAGTGATTTAAACTATATTAACATCTTTGCTGCCAAGGTTTTTGTATAAAAACAAGTCTTTAGGATGGTTTCTCGCTACCTAATAAAACAAACTAAAATACAAGTTAAACAAACAGATTGAAGAAAGCATTGATTATTATTATTATTGAACACACCATTTCCTGCTATTTTCATTTTGGACACTTTTTGACAAAAAAAACATATCTAATGCCCAGNAAGTTTAGCATCTATGATGTCACCTAACGAAACAAACAATGCGTAAAATATGTTACCTGATATACATAGGCACTTGTAATACTTTTGGTGCTGAGCGGTTTTACTACAAAACAGGGCTGCATATATTGGGTAGGAAGTATTTGAAAGTTTACTATGTTTATGCCAGGTTTACAAAATGCATCGTCACTGAAACTTAACAAGGGCTTAAAATGCTAAGTATGCTATTTTTCTTCACAGTTTTCATACTTGTACATATGAAATTTCAAGATAAAAAGATTATAGCTGATGTCTAATAAATGTGAGATGCATATTGATATGTAGGCTGGTATTTGTCTCATAAATACCAAGTACCATAAATGCCAAGTAGATAGAGATGCGGGGGCCAGGAGAGAAAGTGTTGAAGTAAAAATGAAGTATGTTACATAATGTATATATTTGAGCAACGAATGTGTTAAGAACTTGAAAAATAAAAACATGTTATCTTTATCTCTGTGTTCTCAGTTTTTAATTTAAGCAGACATTGTTTCATCAAAGGTGCTCCCAATAAAGTGCAAATGTTATCTAACATTTAAAGATTTAACATTTAAAGTACTATTTTGTTGCTGAAAAATATCTGCATAAAAATTTGACACCTTTGGCACTGGGTAGATTTAGCTATAAATCCCATATTTTTGTGCCACTTTGCAACTCCATAACTTGCTAGTCGATTGTGCTAGAGAGATGTTCACTCGGCAAGTCTTCTAATTTGCAATGAAAAAAATTTTAAGTTTTGGGTTTCCAGTATTTTGTGGGTGATGTCATAAGTGGGATAGGTTTTGGCGTTTTTGGCCAAGGTTATCAGGACCTGGGCCCCAAGTGCAAGAAGGAAGTGTTTCATGCAAGTTTGTACTAGAAACTAGGTTATAATCGGAGTCTTTTGAGCCTTTGATCGACTTTCCAAGGTTTCTGGTTCAAAAATTATGGCCAAACAACCTAAATTTGGATAAAAATTACCCAAAAAGATTGATTTACCAAAATTTTGGTAATTTTACCATAAGTTTGATGTTACAAATTCTGATGGTAATACTTTCTGAAGATTAGTAGCACACTATGTACATTTTTAATTTGCATCATAGATATTCACAAAATGATGAATCATTATGTTCTTAGTTGTTTATCTTTATCATGTGTCATATAAAATGAAGCTGTAGAAACAAACAAAATTGAAAAAAGTTGATGTTTTGCTTTTTATTTTTTCAATTTTTAAACATGATATGTATTTGGTTGTATGCTTGTAAATATTAGTGCATTTTATAGTCTTGGTAGGTAGGTCAAAACGTGGTGAATATATGTCTAGCTAGGGGAGAAAAATCTTTGATGTTTGAACTACATTCCTATGTTGCTAATATATTGGTAAATAGTATATTCTATATTTGTCTGTTTGTGTGCCATAAATCAAGTTTATTTTATTGAACCTTTTATAGTTTTGGTATTTGGCTTTTTCTGGCAAGCTTTTGAGTAATTTAGGATATGAGAGGTATATATGTAATGTTATGTCTATTTCTGAAAAGAATGCTCACATACTATAACCGTTTGTTGATGCAGAGCATCAATATGATGATTTTGAAGACCTCTTCAGCAATGAAACTGAATCTGTGGAATCGGAAGAAGAAAAAGATATTGGTTTGTGTAAAAATGTTGTTATAGAGCCACTGTTGTCCTAAAATTTGAATACACTTGTTTTTTTAGTTTGCTTGTTGGTTCAGTGTTGCAGTTAGCTAAACAAAAAGCAAAAGCATTAAACTTGCTTTGCGTATGAGTAAATTTATTTGGTAATAGGTGAAGGTACACTAACAAATGTAGCATTATTGGGCAATCTATTTAAACTTCCCATGATTGCTAACTACCATTTGCCATTCCAATCTGCTTATATGTGAAGTCCCCAATCTATGTAAATCAGAACATTTTTTAGTATTTCCAAAGACTAAACCACTATAGTAAGAAATGGATGCCCTGCCTGAAGGTTGGTGATGATCTGTCAGCTTTGCATGTAGATTGTGTAAGCAGCGCTTTAGAATATGCGCTTTAGTTTTCCATTACTATCCTGAAAACTCGCAAGTTTTGCCCACTGCCAAAAATGTTCTGCAAATTTGAGTAGCCTTAGATTTCACACAAGGAAAATAGATTTTTTTGCTTATGGCCTAACCAGTAAAGAGCAAACTGTTGTTTGTTATAGGTAGGAGTTTGTGTAATGAGAATCCATTGTTTTATTCCATATCCGAGCTCGGAGTGCTTATATCCTGCTCTGCTGCATTGTACATTAAATGGTTTGTTTTATTAATATCGTATGTTAAGCCAAATGATACATCTTAATTAAAGTAGTGTAACTTAGTTTAGCTGTGACTAATATCTAAATTTGAAATATCTCATAAAGTTTGCAATGCCCCACATTTTTTATAGTAGTTGGATAAACTAGTATTGTGCCTTTGGTGATGACTCTTCTAATGGTGATGAATGTTTTTGACTCTCTGATGTACTGTAGTTGTATAGTTTAGGCTATTTAATTTGTCCTTTGTGTGCAGGAATGTATCTTGAAACCGACCCCAGCTTGCAACGTGAAATTGCTGAGCTGATTATGCTCAGACGGCATCTTGATTCCTTGGAAGAAAAAATGCAAGAAAAAGAATTTGCAGTAGACAAAGCTAGGTTAGTGCATTTATGATTTGAAACAACATGTTTGTGTTCAGTGCATGATAGATTTGTTGGATTACAATTTTTGTAATGTTTGTGTTGTACATGTATTATTATTGCAACATCTGTTTTGTGCATGCGCCATCGTACCAGGGCGGGCCATAAGTTGCTAACCATCCATATGTTATCATGTTATACATAGTTAGTTATGCATGTGTTATAAATTTTTATTTAAGCCCTCAGTGTTTCGGATTGTCTTCATGATAGTTTTCCTGACAAGTGGATAGGTCGTGGTTCTGTAACATCCCCAGCACCCGTGAACTGGCCTGCTAGCAGTCCGTACTTTGCAACACGTAATAACTGTAGGATATTGTGTCTAAACAACGCTACCACTCTAATGGTGAGTCGAACGCAACTGTTAACACAGCATTTGAAGCAATAACCCCTGCTGTGTTAAGAAAAATGTTTGTTTTCCTCTCAGAGAGGGCTTAGATGCCTGCAGGATACGTATGGGAGCTTTGCAGGATGAGCTGAGAAAAACTGAAGAAGACATTTCTTTTTCGAAGGTGCTTTGTGTTATTTGTGTTGTTTCAGGATGTAACGAGTTTTCATATTTAAAATAAGAGCAGTCCACATGAAGTTAATTTCTTTGACACTGAAGTCTTGTCAATCTTACAACTGTTTTATCAGACCGAGAACAACATGTCTTCATATCATCGACTTATTTCAAAAAAAGGGAAGTTGAAAACAGAAATAGAAGATGAAAACAAGTTGGAATTGGACATTCAGACAACTCTGCAAAAGGCTGAGTGAGTGATTTTTGACGAATATTTTTAGCGATAGGCTGAATATTACTGTAGATTGGACTTCGGATTGCAATGGTTGATGAATGGACGAAAGGGTAGAAACATTTCTGGTTTAAAGGATACAAGCGAAAGTTTCACGACCATCGCAAACGTCACGTTTTCTAAGACTGACTTCGTGTCCTGCAAACGTTTGGTTTGGTCAGGAGAGTTTCTTGAGCCACGCCGAATTGCTTTTGCATTTTTGCAAAAGCGTTTTGTGCGAAAAATTGAAGATCAGATTGTCATTTTTGCGACCATAGCGAAAGAGGACGAACTGTTGACAGTGTGAGATGGGGTGAATTAAAATTTTGGCAGTCGATGTACCCGACGTTGTCGTGCAAACAAGCTTTCTGAAAGTTTCTGCACACGTTTGCTACAATTCCTGCCAAAAACAAAGTGGTTTAACTTACCTTTTTAAACGCTTTTAGTGTTTGCTGATCGGAAAAGATCTGCGCAATTGTAACCTTCAGGATTTTGCAATTGTAACCTTAGGATTGCGCAATTGTAACCTTAGGATTGCGCAATTGTGGCCTTAGGATTGGGAAGGCCAGAAGCTCGATTGACCTTCTCAACTTGCGAAAGATTTAGAATGCCGGGCAAATTTGTAAAACGAAAAGCAAAGAAGTTTTTCAATATGCTGCAAATTATGTGTGAAACGTTCTGCATTTTCATCGTTCTGTAAAAATTAACAATTAAAATGGTTGTTTACTTTCAAAGATGACATCCGCAATTGATAATGCTAAATTTTGAATTTGAAATGAAAGGCGTTTAGATCATGCAGCGCAAATTATAGAGCGATACAGCCATGGCTAACGAGGAAGGGTCACGCCAACTTTATATAAAAGCAATTTGGGTCATACAACCAGGATAAAGCTTGTGAAACACTCCTCTTATCAACCAGGAATGCTCTAGCTTCAAAAACTTCAATGTTTGATTGAACATCCATTTTTGCAATGGGATTGGCCATAAGTCGTGTACAATGTCTTTTGAAATGAGCATGCAGAAAAATTGAGGTAGTTTCCCTATCAGTGCGGGACGATAGTGGAAGGATAAGCATGGGAAAATCGTTTCGCAAGGGTCAGACAAACTGCCTTTTTTGCAAATTTAAACTCACTTAAGTTTGTGTGGAATTCTGTACACAGTCGATCGTAGAAACCTGTTGCCTGAATCCCGGATGTGGAGTAGCAGCTTGAAGTTATTCAGTCGTGTAATGCAATCATGTCTAACCGGTCCGGTGTTGGAAATGATTTCGCAAAAGCCTGCCACGAATTAAATAAAGCATAGCATCCAGTCAAACGGGTGGAAAAAACATAATATCGGTTACACGAAAAGGTAAATCGCTTGCTGTGAATGCAGTAATGATGTTTTATTGGGTTGTGAGATTTTAATAAAATTGATTACCTTAAACCTGCCCGAATGAACTAAAATGGTGTGGCGTATAAAAAGAGAGGTGTGTTTTCTGTTTGCAAATGGTCGCATTTTTGCCGACCTGGAAAATTCATTAGCTTACTTTGATGAGATCTTGAATATGAAGCACAAAAAAAACATTGAAACGTGAAGTACCAAGGACGTATAAAATTCTCCTGGTGCAATTCTTGGTATAGATCCGGACCCTCATCAAATTTTGAAGATTTAGACATGCCTTTCTTTATCAAGACTTGTTTTGTCTTTGCTTGTGTTACTTAGAGAACCCTTTGCAATCTCAATGGTGCAAACACTGTGACTGTCAGGTGCATACTGTTTCAGGCTAGACCTTTCCCAAGTTGAAATAGAGCAGCGGCATTATGCGAACCTCGCTGATAGAGTGGTGGAGAATGAAGAGCGGGTCGCAGTTCACAAGAAAAAGATGGCGAGATACCGATTGAACAAGCAAAAACAGGTGGTGTCGATGACTGCAAGCAAGTGGAAGGCTGCTGAGAAGTAAATCATTGGCTGCATGTAGTTGGGCTCTGCTCCGCGCTCTCGATGATTTATGTTTTGAATTTATGCAGTTTTTTGCCTGCTTATTGTGCCAGCTGCGCATTGCC
>JGI24021J15306_10006001_pt1 | contig 14518 bp, 7 predicted proteins | sample Ectturendosymbi1_FD_15306 | JGI IMG/M metagenome (IMG submission 15306)
CATCCNTGGACGAACCCATGTAGGTATTTCGGATGTAGCTAAATGCGGAAAAGGTATCTTGGCCCACAAGCCAAATAAAATAATACTTTTTACCGTAACAATATGTAGTAATATGCAGCAATGGACACGAGTCATAGGTTTATATTTCACGTTCAAGTTAATGGCTTTCAACTTTGAGTCGATTCTAGTTGTCAAACAATTTAGGTATCCGGGTTAAATCATTAGCTGTCCTGACCAGGGGCGTCCACAGAAATTTTTCCAGGGGGGAAGTCGACATTTTGCTTGTCCTTTTCAGGTTATTGACGATGCAACGCAAATGGACGTACACAAAAAAGAAAATTTCCAATGCTGCGGCAACAGTTGCATGCAGTGTTTTCCATATAAGAAAATTTTACACTGAGAAAATATTTGTTTTAGTGAGCATGGATATTTTAAGACTGAGTTAGCAGAGTTCTAAGTGAATTACAAGCCTAATGAATAATTAGAATAAGCACAAAATCTTATCAAAATACGAACAAAATACACATTTAATTCAAATACCTTCTTGTTTTCGTGTTTTTCCAATGATTTGTAATGTTGTACGTGCGCGAGAATGAGATTTCGCTGTGCAAATTGTCTGATGGTCCTGCGCAGTTGCCCACTTTAGAGGAGCATTGGTTGCAAAAAATGCGCTTTGTTGGCAGCAATGCTTCTTTTTCACACATGCTTCTTCACACAAGTATAAACTAGGGATGGCCAAACTTGTTCAATGGAAGAGTCATTTGGAGAAAACCAAAAACACCAGCGAGCCGCAAAACCAGTTTGTAATGTCAGTACAAATACGGTAAAGAATGCAAGTTTTACATTAAATGATGCACAGTAATTGGCAATATTAAGTTTTTGTTTGATTTTCTAGTCCCCGAAAATCTGCACAGTTCGTTGTGCGAATTATTATCTCCCAAGTGTTCATTTTCCAGGGTTGCACGACGGTTCGGTTTTACGAACTTCATTACAGAGAAACGAAATTCGCAACAATATGTTGTGCAGTACACAGAAATGGGTTGTACACTGATCTTTTAAATTCTGGGTATTACTTTCTGGAACCTATTGCCAGAAATTAACCGTAGAGTGGCATTGACTAAAGTTTTTTAGAGCCAGATTTTCTTGCCTTTCGGTCAGTTTAATTTCTGCAGCAGTCAAGTTTGTGACAAACGGTTGGTGAACTGGACAGCCATCACCGACTACATTAAATGGATTTACAAGAAATGCAAAGCGTGGTTTTAACTCTTGGAAATGGTCAAATCTGGCTTGAAACTCCTCCGGCGGTCTTACAATTTATTTTGGTATTCTTCCACTTCGTGGTCTGCAATTGCCTCTTCGCGCGAAAAGCATTCGTTCTCATTCTGACATTGGGAAATGACAGAATGCTTTTGACAATATGTGTCTTTGAAAAATTTTTATTTTCCTCTGGGAATTTAGTAGCCTAACTTGAGATTTAGGTTCACTGTCTTTGCTGTCAAATCGCCCTGGAGACTAACTTCGTGAACTTGTGTAAACACCTTGATAAATGGAACAAACGTTAAATATGAGGCAACAACTCTCAACGTCAATTTGAGTTATTGGTGTTCGTCTAGATTACAGCGGTTCTCAATTCATCTTGAAACCCGCACCCCATCCGGAAGGAAAATTCATTTTTGCACCCCTTGCACCATTTGATGTATCTTTTTTGTATTATCAGAGAAGTTCGCACCCCAAGAAGTCCCTTCTCGCACCCCCTGGGGTGTGAGCACCCCCAATTGAGAACGGCTGATCTAGAAGAACCACGCAAAATATGTCGGCGAGCCGCAGTTCGCTCACCATTGGTATAAACCATAGGTCGGCAACATACGGCACGCGAACCACTCTTGGCAGGCCAAGCAATTTCCAATTTTAAGTCGGCGCACAGTTAGCAAAAGGTTGCTTATTCCTGGTATAAACCTGCTTGGCTTACCGCTATCAGCAGTCACTCTCTCGCTGCATTACCTGGCAAAATGTCTGCATTCAATAGTTACTTACAATGGGCAAAACGCCTACCACATCACGGTAAGTTGAAATGCATCGTCGAAGATTTATTGCCATGTTATTGTTACGCAACAAAGGCCAATAATAGAAAATTTCTCTCACGAGTTTCGCAACCTGCCTCTGCAGGCAAAGATAAATAGATAGATAGGTAGATAGATAGAGTTTATTGGCGCAAACATTAAACAAATTTATGCAAATTAAAGTTAAGGCACGAGACACCGAAAAAACCTGTTAAACAGGTTGTCTCGTCGGGCACCCCTCGACAGTTTCATAAAATTTTATTATAGTTTAAGTTATTGCCAAATTCTACCGAATTTAATATTCCCTCAGTTATTAACGTTGATTTTTGAAATTTTTGATCAATCTCTTTAGTCGAAAATTATTTATTCGGTTAGGCAGGGACTTAGCCAGGGGGCCGAAAGGTGCGGCCTCTCCCCAAATTTTTTGATGGTAATTATAATTACCATAATAATAATTATTGAACCCTTGAGCAAAAATTTGTATGAACGCGTATGAGCAATTATTTATTCGAGTTGGCAATTTTCGACTCTTTCAATTATGACATTATTTTTCTGCCCATGAGCCGGAACCTACGATAAAAAACTTGTTATGAGTAAGCTCTTTCAATTATGAAATTATTTTTTTGCCCATGAACCGGAATCTACGATAAGAAACTTGTTATGAGTAAGCTGGGCGTCTGCTGTTGTTGTGACTCTACCGTATATTCAAGTAGAGACATATGCAAGAAAAAATATTTGTTTGACACACATCAAGTTATATGTAAATAAATATAAGGCTGCAATCTATTCAAGTCAAAAAGAATACGACTGGAGTCCCAAGTGATTCGAGTTTTTAGTACAGGCGATGTTTTATGCAGGTGATCGAAGCTCGAGTCTTTCATCTGACAAGCGCTTGTCGCAACAAAGCTTTCAAGCTAGTGTTGCAAGCGCACCTGAAGTTTATCGGAAAAACTCTGTTCAAGAAGATCCATGGCGAAAGACTTCCCTCGTTCACCAGCACCTCGAAACACCTGAAGAAATGCTGAACGATTTCGCCAAATCTTGGCCCCTGGCACCTCATCCTGGTGCGCTGGGTAATCAGCGTCTTCCCGATATTCATGGTAGAATGGAGCCTTCGAAAACGGAGAAACGGACACAGTGTTCTGGCAATCTGGCTGAGGATTTGGCTAAATTCAACCAAGGTCGAAAGTTTCGCATGAGACATCGAAATTTTGCGAATACAGAACAAAGTGCCCATTACGATAAAGTACTGAAGCATCATCAGGTAAATGCACCGTAAGATTTTAGTACTTGTTTTTCCTCCTAGGATCATACTCGTAATATCAAAGGTCTGTCAATTTGTCGCATGCAAGAAATAATCATTCGCAGCATTTAGATTAGTTTTAAATCTATTCTTGGCCATTAAAACAAAACATTGTTCATTCACGTGTAACGAGAGGGCAAGACGTATACTTAATTGCCCGCGATAAAAGAAAGTGATGATATAGAAGTTAACGAAAGACTTTTTATATCCTTGTCTTTCGAGAAAAACGATAACAATACTTTTATTGAATTATACGTACTCTGATCAAACAATGCCACACCACTTTTACATATCGCACCTTTCTACTTAACGATTTTGTGCTACAAAAAGCGGCAATAAAGGAAAAATGACTACGTATGTAGGTAGCTTAGTGAGGAATATAGATATGGTTTGACTGACTTCAAAGCAATGGGTTGGTTGCTAGATGATTGGGCATGTTTCTCCAATTTCTGTGTTATACTTTGACTCAACTAACTCTAAAAGGAGGCTACATTACCACGCGGAATCAAAAGTGAGTTAAGTAATATTTTTATTGCCAATGATTTGTAAATGACGGTTCAGTTTTTTGCCCACCTACATTGTGATTAGTGTATGTGATTATGAATATTGACATAAGAGTGGCAAAGGGAAACAAGCCCCCCTGATGTAACGTTCTGAGGTACGCGTAAAGGAAACAACATCCTCTGCTACGAGGTTTGTAGACGCTCACAAAAACAGGCAAGAAGATGTTTACGTCCAACCATGGGTGTCGGAAGGGAGCTTGGCCCCAGTGACGGATTTACGCATAGGCCAAGAGTAGGGCCTCGCGCTACTCCTTCCTATGAAGACCCATTATTAACTTAAATATTGAGAAACTGCGTAGAGGCATAACTTCAAATTTACTTTGAATCGAGCGTAATGCACATGTCTTGGCTCTTATCTGTATAGTAACAATACAATAATATTTTTGCTACACAATATAAGAATGACAACACTGCTTTTCATCGGAGTTCTGCAGTGTCTGGCGGGCTTGAGTAGTTGCGAGCTTTTTGTCAGTGGAAGACTGAACATCAAGTAGGAAAGTGCAGGCTGTGTGAAAGGCTTGATACTGAGGAACATGGCTGGGCGTGAGAGAGAAGCAGGCCGTCTGTATGAAAGTAGTTACAAGCAGTAGCGTAGCCAAGCCAAATTTTTTTGGGGGGACGAATACTTTGGCTTTAAGCGAGCAACTGTATTTTGTTCGGGACACTGCCTGTCAAAGCATAAAATGACAAGATATGCTAGAAAGTGGGGAATGTAGCTTCCATGCCCCCTCTGTCTACGCCTATGGTTGCAGGAAAAAAGGAAAAAGAAAGAACAGTATTCAACCTACTTGATGTTCAATCTCCCACTGACAAAAAGCTCGCAAAAACGCTAGACACTGCAGAACTTCTGATGAAACGCAATATTGTAAGTATTGAATACTAGGTGTGGTTGTTACCAACTAGATTGCTCGCAAACAGAGATTGCTTGTTGAAGCTCTATAAGTTGGATAAATCAGCTGGTACAGTTTCTCGTAAATTTTACTTGTGAAAACGTGTCTACATTGGGTTTACTTCATATGGTTAGCTAAGGGTGTTGCAACAATACTTTGCTGTGCAAAACTTGTCTTCAGGCTGTTTACCATTTAGCCTATAGCATAGAACAAGGGTGACCAACCCGCGACTCGCGAGCCGCACGTGGCTCTTGGCCCGGTTTCATGCGGCTCTTACGCAATTACCAGAAGTCCCACTAAATAGCATGCATAACAGTAAATCGCTTAAGTTCTGTTCTTGTCATGTTGGTGTGCGATCATTACAATAAATGTAGCAGAGCAAAGGTACGTGTTTGTGTGAGGAAGACATGGGGTGATGCTTATGTGTGCCCACGTGTGTGAAGTGGATCTTTGCGGTAACACAATAAATGTGGCTGTTGGTCTCTGACTGGTTGGCCAGCCCTGGCACAGAGGGTTAAAATGCTGTATTTTGTATTGCTTGGAAAATGACAACTTGAAAATAGCATGAATATACCCTGTGTCCACTGAATGTATTGTGCTTGTTTGGTCCATAAAATATGTGCACTGGCTACCACAAAAGGGAGTTTACGTACAGCAAATCAGATTGTCAAGTAGACGATATTTTCGAGGGCGGCAACACGGTCCCGCATGAAAATGTATGTAGGCTATCCAAAAAAGAAACCTACAAAAATCGCTGGAATTCACGGAAATTTCATGAAGAGAACTTTTGAACTACACGAAAGCGCTATAAATTACAAGAAAAGAACGCATTGTTATATGTTTTTGAGAAAACCATAGGAAAGTCTTTAGTTTCTGTTGAAGATCTAAGGCAATCGTAGAACCAAAGTCGGAACCACAAAAGATATATTTTTGAAGGGTCACTACCCATAAGTGGGCATACTTTCATGCTTTTCAGACATACGGCCAAATAGCTCACACCTGCGTGGGGCCCCAAAAAATAAGATGGCCTAGGGCCCCGCGATTCCTAAATCCGTCCCTGCTTGACCCCCCTGGATTTTGAAATTTGAGATTTTCCCATCAAATTTTAAAGGTTGTTTTCGTAGTTTCGGAGTGGGTAAAATGAAATTTTGCCACTTTTTCCCCCTAAAAATATTTTTGTCTACGCCTGGAAAGTCCACTACTGACCCCTCCCTGGAAAAAAATCCTTTCGACGCTTGTGTCCAACTGAAAAACAGCCTTCTACTGTGCTTGCACTTTGGCCAAGGATTTTGAGGAAGTTTGACATTTTTTGCAGAAGTTCCAAAGGTTGCCAGGAAATAATGCCTAATTTTTTTGACAACTTGAAACACTTTTGCCAAGGGGCCGCAAAGGGGAACACGTGCCCAAGGCGTAACATATACTGTAGGGGCAACAAATTAACTTTGTCGCCTGTGCGAAACATAACCCAGACGTCTCTCGTGAATATACAAATTTTTTAGTTCATTATTCCACAAAAGTTTGTGCTCATACAAACATTGGTATTGACACGTAATGCTGAACTGTACGATGCATCAACTTTTTAGTTAATGCTTCTAAGATGTATTTGTTCGATTGTCTGAGAAACACCAGCAATGTTTTGCAGAGCTGAGAACGCATAAGAGCTGCCTTTTGCAGTCCTGGGTTCCCTAATATAATACCGGTGATTTGCTATTAAAAAGCTTTGTTTTAGATTTTTGTGTGATCAAAATTCTACGAACGCATTTTCGATTATTTTAGTACCCCGTTCGTGTTCCTAAAAGAAAAATTTAGGTTGCAAATATTATAAATGGTGGTTTTTGTTTTGTTTGCTTCTGATTTGAGCCATCTCCAAGCTTTGATGACAAAATGTGCCCGAATGAACCAAATACAGCAAAAGTTTTATTTTTAGAAGAAACATTTTCATAGCGAATCCTAATCGGAATTTGTTATGCTGTGGACTGTAGAATATGTTTCATTCAATTCCTTTCTAAATTCTGTTTTACCCTAAAAGTAAACTAGACCGACTGAAAAGCATTACAAACAAGCTAGTTGTTGGTCAGCTGTTGTAAACAAAGCAGGTTTGTAAAGTAGAGTTCTCTAAAACATTTTGATTATATGAGCATGAATCAAAGAAACGATTCAAATGAGTTCAAGGCGATTCTTTCTACTGACGAACTAAAAAAAAGGACCAAGAAGTCATGGATATGTTTTTAATTACATGACGCATTGAAACAAATATTTTTGATCCCTTGTAAAAGCGATTTTGGTATTATAACTTAAAATTTTACTCACAGCATTCTTTCATGTTAATGTTGTTTTGATACGCAGCAGAAGGAATCCAAAAATATTTATACCTAAATTTTCTCACCTGTCATAACTTCAACGTTGTTGGTTTTTGTATATATTGTTGCGGCATAGCTTTTACAAAAAAATGTAGTACATTTAGTATAACATCCGGACTGCACCGTTTTGACTTTAGCGACTTCATCCGTATAGAGCGCGGAGTTTAAGCCTGAGACGTATGAGAACAACAGATGTTCCCACAAGATACGTATAAACTTGAAAGATTTCGCAGATTACTGCAAACAAGTTACAATACAGCGGTGATTCTGATAAGATAACAGTGACATTTCAATGCCTGCGAATGTTTATTCTGTTACAGTTGGACTCACAGACGTACCTTTACCCTGAAATTTTGAGAAAGACTCGCCTAATTTTATATATATATCAGCCACACCATGTTGTGTGATGTAGTTTGCACGATTTACTGACGGTGAACATGTACCGATGAAAAGTTTTTTCATTTACGTAGTTAACAAAATAACATGGAGCGTCAAACAGACGCGATCTAATATTGCTGAGAGTAGAATTTTATGATCCATTTAAAAAACTGATGATGCAGCGTACAAGATTTGCTCTATTTTGTAACTTCGTTGCGCTTCTTGTTGCACTTCGAAAATCCAATGCAATTCTACAGAGAATATAGGCCTACACTTTTTTCAGTTGACCGTGGAACTATTATGTCTTATCTCAGCACTTTTTCTTTCTAAAATAAAGTTTAAATACATGCATTAAATTATTTACGCACGCTACTGTATATCGGTGCAGAAAAATTGTAGTTAAGTGGAATCAATGTACCAACTGCATTGATTGCTCTGAATTACAATACAACGATATGCAAAGCCTGAGAACTTTTCAGGAATAAAATTGTTAAACTATGAAGGAACATCCAATAAGCAAAAGTTCCTGGCCACATTTTTATCTTCGGTCGGATGCGCAAGTAATATTTTCCCACCGTCGTACTTACAGATATTTGCATGTGTGCAATGCAGTCTGAATTGCACTGGAAGAAAAGTGAACTTTTCGCAAGAGGCGAAGAAATCTTGTAACAACCAATTTTTGTTAGTTTTTTCATAAAAATTTGGACAACGTTGCAACTGAAATTGTTCTCTTCATCGTTAGTCTTAGCATGAACACTGCGAAAAATATGAGAATGTTTCTTTTTACATTTTAGAACAGGGAAAAGCCAAGCAAAGATGACACGGATAAAAAAGAGCCTGGCGTAGTGATTGAAACTCTCCTGGATTTGAAACTTGCTGATCATCGTATAATCTCGGAATCGTCGGAGTTGATAATTAGGGAAAGGCCCAAAAGTTCATCATCGGATCTGACATCTGTGACCGCAGAGAGTCTACGTGCGCACGCAGACCTTGAGGAACTGCCTCGGTGTGAACAGGAAGAAGAGGAAAAAAAAGCTTTGGATCAAAAGTGCATCAAATGGCTCGCGGGTGTTGCTAAAGAGAGGACAGAAAATCCGGAGAAAGTTTTTCTTCCTCACCTTTTGATGTCATGATAAAGTAGGCAGATATCGTGCTGGAAAGGAAGTCGGGTTGATGCAGCCAACTGCATGCGTGAGAGCACTACTGTAGTGTAGTGTTGCAGTTGGAAAACATGCTCATTGTCATAAATAATCCATCGATTATTTTATTGTCAAAGGAAAACTGAAAGTGGTACAGTGGCACTACCATCCACTAGGTGGAGTAAATGATCCAAAACTCTCTTAACTCGCCTGCTAATAAAAAACAATGTCTTATCAAGGTAACTTTTACCAGATTTACAAAATACAGTATAGTCATTGCTTCAACTCAAAGGAAATGATTTTGATGTAAAGAGAAGTAAGAGCACGACGTAAGGTATGTTCCAAGAACGCACATTTTTCAATAACCAAGTCAGGAACCAGATCTTATTGCCGACCTGAAATATTTAATTAAACCCGTCCTGAAGTAGATCGGTTCACTTCTAACTACATTTTGTTGCGCCCATGGGAACCACCAACGGACGTTGGCTTGTCAAAACGATCGAGAAGTTTAAAATCGAATAGCGCAGCAAGAAACAAAAAGTCGTTATAGTTTAACGCGGTGTATAAAGCATAGCTGGCATTTTTGTTCTTTCTTTCATACATTCTAATATAAATTTATTCAAGACAAATGCAACGTGTATTTCATCAATGGCTTTTTAATATGCGTTAGTTTTCACTTCCAGCTTTGATTCTTTTGTGCTTTCAAATCTTGCTAACTTGCTGTATATAAAGAAATAACGTTGCTCGCAACAAGCAACCGAGTAGGCGCTTCGCACTTTACTGGTGCTATCTCAGAAAAACTTGTCCGAAAATAGAATAAAAGAAAAATGACGTTTCTTGGGTCGAAAACCCTTGTTTGACATATTTCATCATCTTCATTTGTGACGTGATTGATTTTACTGACAATACGAATTATACCTTAAGATTGGTTCAGAGCCCATATTACTTCTAGCGATGATATAAAAAAGACTGATAATTTGTTTGAGACTAAGACACTCCCATATTGTCTCTGCAGGTCAAACCGTAAACTCTGAAATAAAGTATGTCAAAGTTTTCTCTCCAAAAATCAGGCATCTAAAGTCAATAAACTAACGCAGTATTTGTATTTTGTAAACAATGACAAACACTCACAACTAAAAACAAAGTTTTCATGGAAAAACTCTCAGTATGTGGAAAATAGCTGAAAACATATGTTACAATCGATTACTTTTCCCAAACATTGTTACTCTTGGGAGAGTATAAGCGGCCCTATAGGACGAGGTTATTGTGAGGCTAGGTCACTAAATATGTAATAATTTACTGGACTTCATTACGATTTTATTCCTGAAACTAATCCAAGTATTTAAACCAATCTGTGCAGCATTGACTTCGAGATGTTGTTTTCCACGGCCCGATTTGGTGTGAACAGCAGCGAATGACAGGGTTCCCACGCGGTATTGAAAGTATTGGAAAAGTATTGAATTTCAAAATTGGTTTACAAGACCTTGAAAAGTATTGAATTTGTCCAAAACGTGTATTAGGTATTGAAAGAGTATGGAAATTCTAAATGGAAAAGAAATCAGACGTATCTGAGCATACTTTTACTGAAGGCAAAGCACTTCATTATTTATGCAATGTGTAAAATTGTGTTTCATGATTAAAAATTTTGAAAAATGAAGAGAAGTAATGGTATTTAACTTCCTAAATTTAATATTCAAAAAATATTGAGAAAATATGGAAAAAAAATTTTTAAATGCGTGGGAAACCTGGAATGATTATGGAATGAACACATTGTGGTTGATGAATGAGAAGTAAAACATTCCGGCGAGCATACATGCATTGCAAGTTTGCACAACCTAAAAACACGTTCTATATAACATATGCTTTCTTCTAAGAATATTCTCCTCGGATAAGGGAACTCTCTGCAGTTGCTCTGCCTTCGAACCGCCTTACTTTTTATTCTGACATCAATTAAAATTTTAACTGTGAAAGTGATCAACACAGAAAGTTCTGACCGGTGGTAACATTTCGCGAGGCCACTAGGCCTTGTGCTGTTTCATTATGATGTTCAATGGCTTATTTGTTGCAGCAAAAGTGCAGCTTTCTCGTAATAAATACAATAAAGAACGATGCAAGAAATCTTTCTTGGTCGTCAAGGTGACTATTTCAATGTGTGTGAATAGAAAACTCCTTAGAATGAAGTCGACGGTAAATCAGGAAAACAATCGTACTTCAAAAGAACAGTTTTTTTTCATTAAAATGTTCAGGCTCTGGCCCCAGGGGTGTGCAACAAGACCTTGAAATAAAGTCTTGAAAGATTTTTCCTGGCTGCCCCACTTTCACCTGTGTAGGTTTTTGTCGAAGCTTCCACTAAATCATGATTCAGCCATCCAGTGTAGTCAGGATAGGAAACGTCAGTCAGCATTATTGGTGTTAACAGGCTAGTTAACCAGTAAAATTTCGATTATTGGACGACGCACCACCTTAACTTATTTTAATCAAACAGATTCCGGCTGGTAGGCCCGGTAACCAACGTGGCAGCGTTCGTGAACGTCAGAGGTTTGTTGTGTATGTGCAACTTCGCCGATTGTTACGACACTAGATTGTCACAATGGGCCTGTAACAAAGTTTTGAGGCTTACGTGTTAGTAGATTTTTTGTTTCTATGAATGCTGTAACGCAGGGTCTGAAACTCAATTTGTTCCGTGGGCCACATGCGGACTTTTAGGTAACACGTGGACCGCATTATGACGCTAACGCAACAATAGCGGTACCTGAAGTTACTAGAAACAGCTTTTACATCTTATTTCCTGCGAAAGGTATCATGAATTATACGCAAATCATTTCTAGACGTCTCTACGTTCCTATTAATCAATTCTAGCCGTCAAAGAAACTTGTTCTCTCGCTAGCTGAGCACTTTGAAACACCGGTGAATAAAATAAATAACGTAAATGTTATTCATTTCGTTCATTTTCATACCTGCTTTTCCACTAGGGAGGGTAGCGAACGCAACAGTCCTAGGAATACGTGCAATACCTCACGCTCAACAGCAATTTCAGATAGCTCTGCTTGCCCCACACTAAGACGGGACCACGCAAGGTCGGAGATGCAGTCACTCCACCTAGGCCTTGGACGATCTCTGGACCACTGTTCCGTGGGTTTAGCCAGTAGGACTTACCTCGCCGGTCTTTTGTGGGGCATTCTGTGCAAATGGCCGAACTAACGTAACTGTGATCTCTCAATTTGGAGAGGTGGTTCAACATTCGGGGCTCTGCGAATTTAACAGCTGCGCAGTTTGTCGCGAAGTGTCACACCATGGGCGTAACCAGGGGGGCACAATGCAACGGGCGCCGAATCACTGGGGGGGCGCCGAAAAATCCCAAAAATGTCGCAAGTTTTTTCTTTAATACAGTACATTTACTCCCAAAAGACTTTCGGTTCGAACACTGGGGCGCCATCTAACCTCTGTACGCCCCTGCGTCACACCGTGAAGTCTTCGTAAAAATCCCATCTCTGGCGCTTGCACCTGAGTTAATATTTTTCAGTCATTACCCAAGATTCATGACCATACAGTAGGTAAGGATCGGAACAAAGACCGATTTGAAAACTGACAGCTTTGCGGTGTTTGAAAGCTCCAGTTTTGTGACTACAGAGCGATAAAACTCACGCAGAACTGCGTTAGCCTTACCAATCCGTGTAATTTTTTCGCGCACTCCAACCGTCACGAACCAACTGTCGTGGGATCGGATCGAGGTAGACTGACTCCTTCCGTCAGGTGCACTGAGGATCGTTTGTTGTGCTTTTGTAAGTGCTGGCCGATGTTGCCTTTTGTGCTTCAGATTACTTAAAATTTTCAGTTCTTATTCAAATGGAATCACATGAAAAACAAAAACATATCAATGGTTAGCTACATCCTAACGCATCGACACATAATTGCATTTCATAAACACACGCAATTGATTATCTTTCGCAAGACCCTTGAGGTGTCGCCCCACTCGTAAATATCACCACTAAGTACTAGAACTTCTCCACCTGTGGCAGTGTATTGCCGCTCACTTGCAGCATACAATGCCTTGGGTTTGTAGAGAGACATAATACCTCTGTATTATTAGTGCTGATTTTCATTCGGGCTCGGTCGCACGCAGCAGAAAACAAGATCGAGTGCATGCTGAAGACTGTTGAGAAGATGTTAGCAATACCAAATCGCCTGCAAAAAGTAAACGGTTGATCCCAGGGGCATAACAAGGTTAGATGGCGCCCGGGGCAAGAAGCAAGTTTGGCGTCCCCATTTTCGCACCTGAGGTCTTTCGGAAGCAAATGTATTGTATTGAATACTTGCGACATTGTTCGGACTTTACGCCGCCCCCAGCAGTGATTCGGCGCCCGGGGAATTGTGCCCCTCCTCGTTACGCCCCTGGTTGATCCTGCAGCTCCCAACTGTGATACCCTCGTCGACTTCGCTGTGACTGTCTATCCAATTCATGTATAGTAGAAGTAAACTATGAAAAGGAGCGTGATAACACACACCCTATTCGGAGTCCAACAGCAACAGTGAACGGATTTGATTTAACTCTCCCGACACGGCTACAAACGTCTGAGCAGGACTACAGTGATTTGACGGCCAGTAACAGGCGGCCGTTAACACCGTACTCCCGCAACACTCTCCAAAGCTTTTCACGAGGAACCCGGTCGTATGCTTTCCCGAGGTCAGCAAAGCATATGTGGACGTCTTTTGCATACTCCCAAGATTTCTCAAAAACTTGCTGGTGAGTGACATTTGGTCTGCAATGCTACGGCCGGGACGAAAACCGCACCGGGTATCATTCAGCTTTGGTTCAATTATTTCGCGGCATATTTTTGTCAAGGCACTTGGCAACGTAAATGTTAATTATTTGAAAATTCCCCAAAAAGCATCGAGGGCCGTACAAAAGGCCTTCGTGGGCCACATGCGGGCCGCGTGTTTGAGACCTCTGATGTAACGCCTGCAACTTGCGTAGATAATATTTTGATGAACTTGGCGTTCAAATAAACATGGTATTAAACTAAAAAATTGGCGTGATGCAAAAAATCCTTATATACCCCTATGTACAAAAGAAAATGGTATTTTTTGGGGGAGGGGTGCTGGAACGGACCTTGCCTAAGACACTTGATTGACCTTGCTTAGGACGCCCGGAAATTTTAAGATGTGCAGAAGCAATGCACGTTTACCAAATACACACACTAGGCAAAGTTGCAAAAAAGTCGTGCCGGGATTGACCGACCTTTAAGGACTGCAGTAGCCGATATATTGGCTTTTCCATTTTTTGCGATAACTCGTGAAACACTGAAGCTACGTCAACACGTAAGACATTGTAAGAAAGTTTTTTTGACGGCGCATCTTGATGATGTATTTGTGATGTCAGACCGGGAAAAAACGACTTCCGCGTAGCCAAAAAAGCAGTGGTTTTGTTCAAAGACTTCTGGAGAGAGAACCAAACACGTTAGAAAATTTCGTTTTGCCTAACAAAAGTCAGCCGCTATAAAACCTTTAAAAATTTTAGGCAAAAACTCAACATAGTGCTGGAGCTGGGAGTCCCTGGGAAAAGAAGTCTTTTTTAGAGGGTGTTTTTGTCATTTTTCGCTTTCGATGGCCCATATCTCCTGTTCCAAATACCGAGAAAATCTGAAAATTATAGGATATGTTGACATTCACGTCTTACAACATCTTATAATTTTTCAAGTAAAAATAATAAGAAAAACGTTACGACAAATGAAAATATAAAATATTGACAAAAAGTTCACAGAAATTTTTTAGGATATGTTGACATTCACGTCTTACAACATCTTATAATTTTTCAAGTAAAAATA
>JGI24021J15306_10006003_pt1 | contig 14515 bp, 8 predicted proteins | sample Ectturendosymbi1_FD_15306 | JGI IMG/M metagenome (IMG submission 15306)
TGTTGGTGAAAAACTAAGAAAATAAACATCAATATCCTGATCGCTAAGGGGGGTGCTTGAGCACCTTCAGCACCCCCCCTGGCTGCGCCTTTGGCTTCAAGCATTGTGAAACTTCCCGATGATGCTTTTGTTTTGGCTGCGACGGCCGACGCATGCTCCATGGTTAATCTTGTCTGTTTGTTTATGACATCGCACCTGCTAGCGTTGTTGTAAGATAAATGTCTTGACTTGCTTCGTTGTGCTTTCTTGCACAAGTTGTTAGGATGCGTGAGGAATATAACAGCGTTTTGTCAACTCCTATTGAGGCCGATAATATCGCCGTTTTGGCCGATACCAATATATCGGTAAAACCCAAATATCGGCCGATATATCGGTCGATCTCTAGTCATTAGCTAGCAATTCACAAGACTGTTTTGTAACATATAGAATGTGAATGTCACTTGTGATGTCATAGAGCAGACAAAGGAAATTAGTTAAGAGCCAATTTTTCTGCATTTGTTTGTTATTTTTTTGTAGAAGTTCATAAATGTTAGTCTTGAGAATAGTATGTTTCGAAACACTGCCCTGTTTTCTATTGAAAGCAACAAATTAAAAAAAAATTTTTTTGGTATCCATCCCAAATTATGCGATCAATGTAGGGGGGCAAAAACGCAAATATCATGAAAAGTATTGGATTTAGGTTTAAACTGCGTGTTTAGAAAGCCCATCCTAGAAAATATGGGTATAGACATCAATTGCATTAGGAGTGGACTAGCAGATCTAGAGTTATAGTCATTTTTGTGTTGCTTATCAGTGTGAATGCCATCTAGTGGTAGAAAGACAAAAGCAGTGATAAATTAAAAACTGCTCAATCAATTTTTGCAAAATTGGTGTCAATTTTTCCTAAAAATTTGTTGCTGCAAACATATGTGAAAAGGAACGAAATCCTAAACCATGTGGTTCCACCCATGGGCTGAATTATAATGAAATGACCCTGACCCTAACCTAACGCTAACCCTAATCCTAACCCAACCCTAATCTTAACCAGACCCTAACCTAACAAACAATACAAATCCCTAAATGTAACACCTAAGCGGAGCCTGAAAATAGTAAAGAAAAAAAGAAAGTCGGCAAGGAGAGCTAAACTGAAAACCATAGGCATAGCAGCCGTAACACCTAACCATTACACCATGAGCAGGATGGCGTTTTCCTGACAAAAGTGGCCTTTTTCTTGGTATTACGTCATGCCACCATACCGAATCATTGACTGCTAGCACAATAGCTCCAGCCGATCTGTTGCCACCAGAATATCGCCGGTAAAATAAAGACTGCCTTTTCAAAACCCAAGTATTTTGGCCATTTGTTATCAGGATTTTGGCCATAAGCTACGGAAGATATCTTGCAACTCTGATACAACTGATGTCTTGGCTTTTTAAATGCCTTGCTGAAAAGTGTGATTGATTAGGCATTTTTTAGTCGGTGCTTGGTGTATTTTCTCAAAAGTAATCTGGAAACCTAACGTATATATCTCCTGAACCAAACACAGGATTTGTTTAATTCAGTTGATATCATTGTTGTTCATGTACAAACATGTTTCCTTGCCGTTGTTCATCATAAACTAATTCAAATCATGGTATGGCATCCACAAAGTTGAAAGTAGTTGCGATAAAGGGCAGAAATACAATAGTAACTGGGAAAATACATTTCTTTGGTTGAAGAAAGCCAAGTGTCAGTGATGTTTAGAAGATGTATATTCATATTGCAAGTTATGTCACACTACAAAACAACTATGGCAGTGTCTATTTTGCCGCCAGGATGGCAGCATCAAAACGCTTGGTAGAAAGGAAGTAAGTATAAGTAAAAGATAAACCTACAACCTAACCTTAACCCTAACCATAGCTCTAAGCCAGCTATGTCCAACCCAAATGGCTTACTGAGCCAAAAAGTATGTCACTATGCTATCTTAACCAGGGCCGCACATTGAATGGCATATTATTGAGGCCGCACATTGCATGACTTACTTTGATCTTAGCAAACTAGATTTAGCTTAAACTATCATACTGAAAGTGTGCGAACCTAACTGCATTGGTAACAGACGTGATAAAGTGTTTCTGAGGACCACCTGCATCAAAGATTTCAAATTCAAGTCTATCAAAACAAGGACAGGTTGTCACCATGTGGGATACTTTTATTATAGCCAAAACCTAAACTGGGCTGCACAAAACCCTTGACTGGGCCGCGGGTTGGACGTAGCTGCCCTAAGCTAATCCCAACCTATCCCTAACCTAACGCTGAGCTAACACTAACCTAACCTAAAATTAAGCTAAGCTAACCCTAATTCTAACGTAACCCTAATCTTAACCTAACAACACTAACCCCTCAAGGTAACACCTACGCGGAGCCTGAAAAAAAAACAAACAAAAAAAGGAAAGTCGGCAAGGCGAGAGTCGAACTGCAAACCATTGCCATAGCAGCCGTAACAACTAACCATTACATCACGAGCGGCACAGTGTTTTCCTGACAAAGTGACCTTTTTATTTGAATTGTGTCATGCCACGAGACAGTGTTTGACTAGCGGCACAATAGCTCCAGCCGATGAGTTGTCGCCAGAATCTTGGCAGTAAAATAGACACTACCAACAATTATACCTGGTGGCATAGTAACTTGATGAAGACATAAGAAGAGAGTTCTACCAACAGGACAAATTGCCCTCAAAGCCATGTCATATAATTTGGCTTTTTTTAGACATGATTTGACTTTTTCATCAAACGGTGTTTGGCAACCCTGTAACACCATGGTACTTCAACCTTGTGTTGCTTTGATATTTGAAGTAATGATTTAGCCCTTGCAGTCAGTAGATTTTATGCATATGTTTCAGTCAGTGATCATCGTTTGGTCACCATTGGTAGCTACAGCACCTGTACTGTATCTGTAGACTGTTGCACTCAGTTGAGTTGTGTGACTGATACTGTTATAGTAGAAGTATTTTACATTGTTGCCTGGTAAGACTTTTCCTTTAGAAGTTTCTCATCACTTTTACTGTAACACTCTGCAGTAATTTAACCTTGTAATTTTTGAAATGTTTGTATAAGTTCGTAGTAATTATTTAGCTCTTGTAATCAGTAGATTTTGTACAAGTGTTTCAGTAGGACCTGCCATGAGTCAGTGTTTGTTCTCAAGTGTTCCTACCTTTTCATTCATATATGTAAACTTAATGATGGTTTTGAGCATGTTATTAACTGATTATGATTGGATCAACCTGCAGTTCATTCAATCTTTTGTTCATATATTTGGAACACACAGATTAAGAGAATTCTAAGCTTGTCATTGAATTGAAAAGTTAAATTCAAACTGTTTAACCCAGAAAATGGGTCAGAATTAAAGCATGTATCTACAATAGTGTTTAATATATGGTTCTAAGTTTTATTAAAATAACTAAAGACAAGTTGTAACATGTAATTTTAAGCTCATGGCAGAAATTGCTGTTTTAGTGACAAAACTTGCTTCTTTGGCAAAACTAAATTTTTTTGACAAAAAATATACTGCCTTCCGAACAATTTGAGACCCCTGTGAATATAGAAATTACCACAGATAAATTTACAATTTTGGCTAAACTTTTTCAAAAGACAGCCATTTTGACCATTTTTATCAGCATTTTGGCCATAAGCTATGAAAAATATTTGGCAACCCTGATCAAGATCCACAGGCGTACCTGTAGCCACTGCCTTTCCAGTCTGGCAGAGAAAAACAGTTTTGTTTTTTTCATCAGTTGCTAGAGACAAGAAAAGACTGCGTTGTATTGTGTAAAACATGTTTGACCATTTTCAGCCAAGGCTTTTTGGTTTTGTATGTTAATGTTGTTGTATTGCAACTCATGGTTTGTCTCACCGATTAAGCTAAGCGGTTTTTAAAATCTAGCAGTGCCTGAGGATTCATCCTGTTATCAAAATGGATGTTTTATGGGAGGACAGAGATATTCGATTCGACCTTAGTGTCCAGTAAGTGCTTACTACAGGCTATATTTGCAGAATGATTTTGTGAACCTTGATGTATTGCCATACTACTGTTGCATGAAAAGGCTAATTGTCTGAGCCCTTTAAACAAAAAATATGCTGGATTTTCTTGTTTTATTAAGAGCTTGTAATTGATACAGTATAATCCAGTCAAGTGGTTCTTAACCCTTTCTTTACCACACCACACTTAAGTAATCGTACTTTGTTTCAAGGCTCCCTGACATTACATACAGTAGGTTGTGAAAGCAAATGCATTTATTGGCAAATTTCGATCAAACTTTCCATGTTGTAGAGCATGTAAGGGCTTACGCCCCCCCGGTTAAGAACCACTGGATAATTAATCACTGCAAGAAATCCATGTAGGCCTACTGTTAGTGTTTTTGTTTCTGTCAGTTTGGTCATATGGCCATGCCCGTATCTACACCCTGTACTGGATAGTGTGGCAAGCACATGATAGAGTTTTTTTTAAGAAGTTTTGCATCACGATGTGGGAACAACGTGCCCATGTCATGGCCATGGATGAAGGAAATTATGGCATTTTACAACTTGCTCTACGAAGAGACCTGACTAGAATTGAATGCTGTTTTCAATAAGTGCTTGCTTATGACAGATTCATTTTGTGTATTGAAGAAAGTGAAAATAATATCCATGCACATGCCACTTTAATAGTTCTGCAGAAAAGACAAGACTTGCCTCCTAAAGCAAATGCAAAATTAAAAAATGCAGTAGGGGTCGACAGCATCAGTGGATTAAATTGAAAAATGTCTGCCTACTGATAATTATTTTTGTAGTCAATTGTCTGTTTTACCACGAGAGTGGGTTTTGAGTAGAAAAGTGTCTGTTTGTACCATGAGCATGGTGATTGAAATGAATAGCAGTGGTTTGTACCACGACCGTGGACACTTGTAAATACCATTAGGATCACTAAGATTAATTTCCGATCTTCACATTCTTGATGATCTTAGTGATCTTAGGTATATTAGCAATCTTAGTGATCTTGTATTTACAGGTGTCCCATGAGTGTGGGTATTGAGAAAAAAAGCCCATTTGTACCACCAGAAAAGTGTCTGTTTGTACTACCAGTGTGTGGATTGATTAGAAAATCCTGTTTGTTAGTGGCATAGTGAGGCTAGGTGGGTAAAGTTGTCATCCATTGTACAAACAGACACTTTTAAAATCAATACCGACACTGGTGATATGTATAAACCACCACTTCTATTCAATTCAATCCCCATGCTGGTAGTACAAACTTGTGCTTTAATCCCAGGATGATAGAAGATCCCCATGCGAGTGGTACATCCCCGCACTCGTACTGACACCACTGACAAATGCTTGAAAAATGATCACAGTGTACACATCAAAAGGCATTTAAGAATATTTTTGCCATTTTTTTCTGGGTCCAAGTATTTTCTCAAGAGAGAATTGCTAAAAACTCTTTGTTTGTATGTGTTATCACTAGTCTTGAAGCCAGTGGCCCAGTTACATGGACAAGACCCATGATCTTCTGTTTTTGATGTTGATACTTTTGATTGAAAAGTCATTTAAATTGGCAATACTGTAAACTGTTTTCAACTGTAGACAGATGAACATGAGATCTGGGGAAGAATTAATTGAGGTGTTTCATTCAGTGGAAGACACTAAAGGCAACAATGGTGATCGTGGAAAACTCATGGTAACAAACTTGCGTTTAATCTGGCACTCCACATCGTATCCTCGAGTTAATTTGTGTAAGTATTGACATTTCTTGGTGCTTGAAGTGCTTTCATTTTGTATCCTTCAAACAAAGTTCAACTACATAGTAGCATCCTTTTCAAAGTAGTCATGCCATGTCAATTCAGTTCATCATCAATGCATGTAATTATAAGGTGCAGTTATGCTACTAATTGCAAAATATGGCTTATGAAAGCATCATATGACTTTTTTTGATAACTTTGTTCTTTCAGCTTAAGTGTATTTTCTGATGAAAGATGTTCATGTTGGCCTGTTTTTGTGATGTAAAAATATGGATGTATTAAAACGATCAATGTAAAAAAATTTCTTGATTTGTAAAAAAATTTTTTTCGATAAACTAGTAAATAAAAAATGTGAAAATAAAAAAACAAGTTTATTTTTAAAATAAGTATTTCAGTTGACAAATACATTTTTTTCATTACTGAGCCCAACTCTGCTCACAGACTGTTTCCACTGATGTTTGTGAATGAACCATGTTTTCATATGTTGCTTGTTTCTTTTTTATTTACTGCAGTTTTTTTCATTCTCGTATGGGCAAACAAATTGAATAATAAATAAATATTTTAAAATTTAGCAAGTCTTTTTGAGCTATAAACAGAGCCTTATATAAGTCCTGAAAATGCAAGGAATGCAAAACCAGCTAAGGGTCAGCATTAGGCCCTACTGGAAGCATGCAACTTTCCACAAACACTCCTATTAGCATTCGTCCCAGTAAATTTAGGCATAAAGATCTTATTACTAACCTAAGCCTGAAGTGTCAAGTACTGGAAAATGGGAAGCAATTCTTTTACTCCATGCCAGAGTTATCCGGTACAACAGCTGACCTATTTGTAGCCTACATAAGTCTATGAACAACCATCATTTTGATGCAATTTAAGAATCCTACAGAACTGTACAATAAAGTGTGATGTAGCATTATTACAAAGATGTGTGATGACTTTCCCTAATGCTTGTGTTCTAGTATTCCACATTCCAACTATGATGCATATGCACTTTACTTAAACTAATTAAAACTGCAAGATGGCAAATGCAAAGTCACCTTACCAAATGTGTCATTTCATGGCATGCAGTTTAATTTCTGCTTACCGGTACTCATAACAACAGCCATAATTTACGATTGATTTCAACAAAGAAAAGTAAATTAGACTTTGTTGAGAGAATGTAAAGTACTATACTGTAGAAAAGACAAGGTTGCCAACAATTTATTAGATACAGAACTACACTGCACTGTGCACATGGAACATATGAATTTACAACATGGTTTTTCACAAACTTCAGTTTATACTTTACAAGATCTGATTTAGGTAGTTCTTCCTGTAGAACACTATTTTCAGAAGATGTGAAGTGCCCAGCAAATGCATGAGTACAGAAAACCCCACTAATGTTTCAACATTTTATCTAGCTCCCAACAAGTACAGTATTTGCATATAAATGAACTTGCTTCTTGGGATCAGATTTGTGAAAAAACAACTAGTGTGAAACGAAATGACAGTATAACACGGTTTGTGAAAACTCTGTGAGGTTATTTTTTTCTTTTTGTTTGCTATTCTTGTTGCTTGGTGATGTATTTTTGATCAATTATATGACTTTTGAAAGTACACAACAGACAGTTGGTGTCTTTGGTAGAAATGCTTACCATTCTGCTTTACAACCAATAGTAGTTGAGCTTGTTTTGTAGTACAGCATTGCAATTGCAAAGCATCAAAATTTTAAAGAACAATCTTGAAATGTTGAAATTTAAAACTAACTTTGCTGATGGTAATTTGGTTTGCAATGTGGTTCTTTTCACAGCTATTGGTTATTCGTGCGTGCTCAACATCACTACGAAAAGAGCGAATTCTGTAAGTATTTGCCTTGTAATATAACTGTGCAGCATTTTTTGAGTCACAAACCTTGCTAATTTGATGCATTTCAGAAACTTCGAGGTGCTACTGAGTCGTTATGTGTATCTACAAAATGCAATAATAATCGTTTTGAGTTCATTTTCACCAATGAAAACAGTGGAACAACCAGCTTGTTTATCACTGTCCTTGCTGTTTTCAAGTAAGTTGCAGTTTTAAATGCCATTTTTTCTGGTAATTCAAAGGACGCTGCTGTACCTTTTTCCAATTATGTAAAAAATAGCAATTGACTCTTATCTTCTGGCCAGTTGGTATATATTTTTTTTCTTGCAGGGCATATGACTCCACAAAACTTTACCGAGACTTGAAGTTGCGTGGTGCATTGATACAAAATAAGCAGCTAAAGCTTCTGCCACTGGTACAGAAAATTACAAATCTGCAATATTGTTTGCGTTGATGTGGAGATAGCATTCTCTCAAATTGTATCTGTTGCTAAAACCTATAACGTATTTACAGGAAGAGCAATATGACAAAGTCAATGGAGTCTGGAATCTATCCAGTGACCAAGGAAATTTGGGAACTTTTTTCATAACCAACATCCGAGTAGTGTGGCATGCAAACATGAACGAAAGTTTTAATGTCAGCATTCCTTACCTGCAAATTGTGAGTAGGTGTTATGCGTGTGCTCAGATTCCTTGTTGGGGTCTACCGGTTGCGAGTAACATCTTAGTACATCTTTGATGTCAGTCATAGTCATTGGTGGCAGTGAAAAAAGACCGCCAAGAGCGTCAAATTAGTGTGTGCCCATTTGCCATGAAAATTGGTCTTATACTTTGAGGTCTACTTGCATTGGGTTTGTCTTCTGTGCTATGTTACACCCGTGCAGAGATACAAACCCTTAAGTAAAACTTTTTCTGAAAATGTAAAATTGGATTCTTCCTTTTTTTTTATTCTCAACGTTGAAGAATCATCATCATCATAGCCTATCCCGTCGTTCGCGACAATGGGCACGGCGGCACTCACAATCCTCCAGGAATGACTTTTGGCCGTTTGTTTTCCTGTTTCAGTGGCAGACTGTTTAAGTTTTAACAGGCCTCGGAAGACGCAGTTTTGGACGCCCAGTCAGTCGGTGAGCATTGGGTAGCTGGTAGCTCGNTGTACAGAATTTGCTTAGGCAAGCGGTTGTCCTCCATCCCGCACACATGAGAGCAGCCCATACGTCGATGTCTGATGATGGTTATGAGGTCGCAGGAGCCTGTCTCTTGCAGAACCGAGGTATTAGGCACGCAGTCTCTCCAGAACAGCCCCAAGATAGAGGGAAGATAACGCAGGTGAAAAGCGGTATGGCGGCGTTCTTGGTGCCGATACGTTATCCACGTTTCTTAACCATAGAGAAGCACACTGACCATACAGGCCATGTACACCTGGTTTTTATTCTGATGGAGAGGTCGCCACAAGACCAAACACGTGGACTAAACGTTGTCGCGGCCTTCCCTGTACGAAGCTCCGATTTCAGGGAGTTTGTGTTGCCGACTGTCGACCCCAGATAACACAGACCTTGTCTACTATCTGCAGCACAGCTCCGTTTATGCTGATTTGCGGGGTAGAACTAGGTCTTTGAGAGAGGACCACGGTTTTTCTCAGGCTGATAGTAGTATTAAGTTCTGCGCAAGCACTAGTGAAGGACCTGCAGAGGTTTTGAAGGGTGGATGTGGAGTTTGCCACGAAGGTAGTGTCGTCTGCATATAGCAGTTCTCGAATAAACAGTTGTCTCACTTTCGATTGTGCACGTAGGCGGGAAAGGTTAAACAATTTACCAGATGTGCGACAATGTATTGATGCTCCAGATGGCTTCGGGAATGCACGCATGAGTAGTGCAGTGAAGAAAATTGCAGAGGTTATGAGCAAGGACCCACCCCTGCTAGACGCCACGTTTGATCGGAAAACGATGAGATGTCGAGCCATCGACCTGAACAGTTGCATGCATGCCGTCGCGGAGCGTCAGGATGATGCTGAGCAGTGTTTCAGGGCAGTCAAATCGGCTGAGGATCGCGAATAACCAGGATACCTACTAACAAGGTTGAAAGCTTTGGTCAGGTCTATGAACGCCACGTATAGAGGACGCGATGCATTTTCCGTGAAGTTGTCTTAATGAGAACACCGCGTCATTGGTTGAGTGTGATGCACGGAAATCCCACTGACTCTCCGGCCGGACCTTGTATGCGGTGACTTGCAGCCTAGGAACCCGCGAACCAAAGCTTTCCCGGCAACATTAAGCAGCAAAATTCCTTGATAACTGTTACAGCCTTGTCGACTTCTTTTGTTCTTGTACAAAGTAAAAATATTAGCATCCTTGTGGTACCGGGGAAGAGAGTGGGTCCGCCAGCATGGTTCAAAGACTGCTTGCAGCACGGCAGTAGGGCTTCCGGAACAGGACTTTTCGGTCTGAGCCGTTCCGGTCTGGCCGTTTCAGTCTCGAGACAGTCGTGTACCCAGGGCTTCACCGCCACGTTTCAGGACTTCACAAAGTATGCCATCAGCTCCCGAAGCTTTGTTGCTTTTCAGCAGTTTGACTGCATGTTTCACCGAGCCTAGAGGGATGTCGACGTCCAGCTTGTGAAGCGGAGAGTCAGTGGCAATGCACGAGTTGCCTCTTGCTTCACAGCCACATCTTTATCATACCGGGAGCTGAAGTGGTCTACCCATCGATCAAGTTGCTTTGCAAGGTCGCTGCTTGGTCTACCGTCTTCAGATGAAACAGTGGCAGCCTTTTTGGATGTTGGACCAATACGTTGATACCCTAGCACAGGGGGCTCAAACTCAAGTTGTTCCGAGGGCCAAACGAGGACATATAAAGTAACCCTACGGCCGCATTATGACGCTGACGGAACAATGGCGGTATTGAACCTAACTAGAAACAGCTTTTACATCTTATTTCCTGCGAAAGGTATCGTGAGTTGTAGGCAAATCATTTCTAGCTGTCTCTACGATCCTTTAAAAGGAACTTGTTCATTCGCTAGTCGATCACTTTTAAACACCCGTGAGTAAACTAAATAACTTAATTGTTAATTATTTGAAAATTCCCAATGAGTATCGCGGTCCACATGTGGCCAAAGACCCCTGCCCTAGTACATGCCACAGAGGCAGTGGCGCAGCCAGACCAAAATTTGAGGGGGGCGAAAATGTGTGACTTTCGGCGAGCAGCATTATTTTTGTTTGGGACGCTTTTTCTCAAAGCACAAATTGATTAGATATGCTTAAAATTTCCGGGGGGCATGGCCCCCTGGCTACGCCAATCTACGGAGGTCACCAGTGTCTGCACAGCATTGAATGGGTCGCCTGAGACGAATCCAGTAGCGATGCAGAGCTGCGCGCCTGAGTCGTTGCACATGACTTTTTGCGGTGGTTAGACGTAATCTGGCATAACGGGTGTTTTGCCTCAAGTGCTCGTAAGGGCAGGTTGGCACTGTCGCGAAACCAGTCCGGCTGCTTTCTTGAGGGGCGACCGAAAGCAATAACAGCACTATCTGTGACTGCAGTGCGTAAATTTGACCAGGCGACTTCGTGATCCTTGGGAGCAGGAGAGGATGAGTTGAAGTAGCTGCAGAACAAAGTTTGAAATCGTTTTGCTTTGACAGGGTCTTTGATTGCAGAGAAGTCGATGGTCTGCTGCGAGACAAGTGAAATTCTCTAGACCGTAGGCAAGCTTACAGCGGACTAGTGCACGATCTGTGTAGTAGTCCCCAGAACGCACGTTGCGACAGTGACTGACTTCGTTCAGCTGTCTCCTTCTCACCCAAAGTTATAAACTGACTTCATTTTGAAGCCCGAACCAGGCCTAAGCCCGAAATCACAAGCCAGAACCTGGACCAACGTTTATTTTCGAAGCCCGATTTAGGCCCGCACGAAAGCCAAATTTACCGAGTAGCCTAAGTCAAGATATGCACAACTGCGCGGTATCAAAAAACGTAGTGTGGTACGGGTATAGCTGCAGGTACACGGTTTATCACACCCAGAATAGCAACCACCTTGACACATTAGCTTAAACAAGCACAGACTTGTTAGTCAACGCCAATACTGTGGAATGTAATGTTGGTCAAGAAAAAAAAGCTGTCATGAAACTATTCACGATGGCGTTATAGCCATAAGAGAAACATCTAGGATAGTGTTATAAGAATGAAAAGCCGGTTTGTAGGCCATCGTTTCTTAAAACGAGCCAAGAATCGTGTGATTGATCTTTTCGAAGTAAACACCAACGCGTGCTAATTTCCTCACTGCTGTCGCCTTCTCAAAGATGAGACTAATCTGTGCAGAGAATAAAAGAATGAGACTAATCTGTGCAGAGAATAAAAGAATGCAGCTGCATTTGCAAGTAGAATTAGCTGAGGAAAAGTCACAACCACCTCACTCAATGAAGTCATCGTGGTGAGCACAACAAATGTACCTCACGAAAGAAAAAAATCGTTACTCTGAACATTATAAAATAGTTTTCTGTGCAGGCGCTAAAATTTTGACAAACTTTAGCCCGAACCCGACCAGAAAAGCCCGACTTAAGATTCTGTTCTCACCAACACGTGATCGAGTTGATGACACTGTAGGAAGAGAGGGTGCATCCACGTGACTTTGGCACTCGTGGAGCCAGCAAAATATGTGTAGCCTGAAAGACAGTGATCGAAAGAAGAGCTCAAGCAGTCGTTGTCTATTTTCGTTTCAGATTCCCCACTCCATGTGGTCCAAGCGTGCCAGACCGGGAGGCATAGTCCGAACCAACACGGGCATCGATGTCACCCGCAAGTGCAATCCGGTCGCCCGGCCGGATCAATCTAATAGATCCGATCGTAGAATCCATCTTTTACCTCTGACAAGGCAGCAAGGGTCAGTTCATATGCTGACGGAACAGTGAGGTAGCCAGTGGAAAGCTTAAGTAGTAAATTCATGAGGCAAGGTGAGACACAACCGGGTTCTCTATGTAGGGCAGCAGGGAATTTCTAACGGCTAAACCCGTACCGTGCCTGGATCGCGATCCACCAGAGTAGCCAGACCAAAAGAAGGTGTAGTGGTCTTCTCGGATTGATCCGGTTCCAGTGAGCCAGGTTTCACTGAGCGCGCATATGTCAATGCTTAAATGGGCAAGTTGCAAGTCAATTAATGCTGATTTCTTTGGAGAGTGGGAGTCACATCATTAGGTGCGCTCAGTGAACGAACATTCCAACAAGCGATATTCAGGAGAGCAGTAGTAGGATGATGACCTGGGTGCGCCTACCTCCTAGAACGCAAGCCGGGCAGCAACGGCCTCCACGTGGGCGTGAAGTCCACGATCTGCCAATGGGTCCGGTGGAACGCGTGGTGTGACGGCCGGAATGATCGGAGATTGCCTTGCAGTAGCCAAGCAGGCCTAACGACTAATAAGATAGGCAGAGATATAAGATACACCTTTCTAAATATTTAACTGCACTGCACCGACATGAACACAGCACTAGTGGCATGCTATTACTGCAGCAGCCTTCCTTTGCTGCCAGGAAGACTATTTGCGGTCTGCGCTTTGTCTGACCTCTGCCCCTTGACCTGTCCAGCATGGGTGATCCTGCCAGGAGTGAAACTCCCGCAAGCATAGCTTATAGGGTCGCAGTCGTATGCAAGCTCTTTACCACGCCAAAGCGGCAGACCAAGAGAGCTGAAACAGATGCAATAAACAAGCTTCTCAGAATTAAATGCTTTGTGGACGAAGGTAATTGAAAGTCAGTTACAATTAAAGGTAGTTCATACATCCCAAAAAAACTTCTTTATCACAAAAGTTAACGTATGTGCTTTTACTGAATGCTGTTGAAACTTTGGCTATTGACTTTTTCTTTGTCCAACAGTTTTGCCGTGATATTTGCTTGACTCCAAGTAGTGATCGGACCGGGGCAGGATTTTTGGCCGGGGCCGGGTATTTTTCCGGGGCCGGGGCAAGTTCTGCACACACGTGCTAACTTTGCGCCAACATTTCCGTTGCTTTGCCCACGGAATGGACAACGAACGAGTGTGTGTTGTGTTTCATCCTAAACAACAGTATGGAATGCAAGAGTTTTCCGTGCTTTTAATGTAAGTATGCCACCAGAGAAACAAACGCAAAAACTCTAAGGAAATAGCAAACAATGTTTTTGCTGTTGTCTAACCTATAACATCTCGACACTCATGCATAATGAAGTCGCAGTAAGCTTTGATTCATTCTGATCACCTAGACATTGACGCTTCTTGCTCCTGACTGCGAAACAAACAATGCAAAAGAAAATTTTACCCGCGTTTCTACAACTATGCTCACACATTAACGTTGCATTACATGACCTAGCCTGCATGACCTGGCGATGACAATGATCAGACGTTGCACGTTCTTCTGCCCTTCATTTGTTACTAATGCTATCGTACTTGTGGAAAGTTTGCGGCTAGAAATGTACACGTCCGTCACAGATTACTTGTTGCATATTAACAGTGCCTTGAATCGCGATAAACGCCGTTACAATGACGACGAAATTAATGTGCCTCAGTAAGATCTGCAAACTGAGTTGATCGCGCCAGCAAGAATTCAAACATGGTTTCAACTGAATAACAAAAGAACGACGCAATGGGAAGGAACGAGAACTTCGGCAGGGAAAGTTGAATGACAATTAACAGAGTGTGTTGATTTTGGCATTTTAGTGAAAAGGCACTTTGTTCTCAATCCCAACATTTCCTGTCGCGAGTGACTCAATTACCGGTACGAATGGAGGAAAGCACACTGCACTAACTCTGTCGTTGAGTCAACTGAAACAATGTAGTTCTAAACCATATGCATGAGTGAGAATCTTGAGAGAAAATCTGCTGATTTTGCGCGTTCACTCATTAAATTTTTATGTATTTTTCGCCCCGGCCCCCGGCAAAATTTTTTCATTGCCGCGGCCGGGGCCGGGCCCCGGCAAAACCGAAATCCCC
>JGI24021J15306_10006004_pt1 | contig 14513 bp, 10 predicted proteins | sample Ectturendosymbi1_FD_15306 | JGI IMG/M metagenome (IMG submission 15306)
CGCGCTATGGTGTTTGGGTAGATTATTCATTTTTGCCAGATACACCTTGCGCTTGAGAATTCAGTAGAAACGCCATATAAATTTCACTGTTAAGAAAGAACGCTCTCGTCAGAACCAGCAAATTTCCTCTCGAAAGTTAGCAAACGTGCTCAATTCTCGTGTTACTGCTGTACTGCATATTTGCGCTCTACCACGATCGTAACACGGTTGACTGAACACGATGACGTCATAAAATCTCAGTTAAGAAGGGCCCCGCGCTTTGGTCTTGCATTGGGCCCCGCATCTGCTAGGACCGGCTCTGGCTGCAATGTCCCAAATCCACGCGTATCACGCAGTTTGAAAGACAGCAACTTGTGATATAATGTGCAAGGCTGTTTTTTTCAATGGCTGTGTGATGATCCCCTTTGTAACTTGGTCTGGGTGTGTCGGCACGTTTATTAAAGGTCTTCCTCGCATAAACAAAGCTTTTTTGCTTTGGAAACACATCGCTATTGCGTTAAAAACATACAATGTTACTTTTCAAGTTAATTTTTCGTTACAAAAATACCAAATAATTTGAATTTATGTGGTAAGAGTTGAAATGTTGCAATATCTGAAACAATATCGTTATGCAAAATGTTTCCTTTAGCTATTCCCAATTATTACATTAAATACGTTTAATAACGGTAGCATCACTTTTGACAAAAACAGTAAAATTTTGTTTAATTAAATCTGATTTGCTTTTTAGCTGAGGTGCAATAGGCTATTTCAAATCAGTTGATTTTCACATAATTTGAAATGTTAATAAAATCTCATAATAGGTATGCTCTTCATTTATTTGGAGGGACACTTCGTGAAATAATCACCATGATAGAATTTCTACATGAAAAGTACTTTTTTTACTCTATTGATAATAATATTCTAATTCATCTATTTCTTGCAGAAGGTGAAGTTTGTCAAAAAGACTCACATTTTCAGCAAAACATCCATAAATGCAGCAGCTTGCAGCAATTACCAACAACAAAGCCTCCTTTCCAGACATCATGTTTAAAGACCTTTAGCGATTCTATTTGAGGGGTTTGCCTCTTCACTTTTGCCAAAATGTTAAGTGCTAACAAAAAGGAAATTGCATCAAACCGGCCTCTAGTTTATTTTAAATAAATTAAAAAAGTTGTAATCATTACATACAATTAACCTGCAAAACGAAAATGCAGTAGATAGGCATGTTTAGTGTCAAATTAGAGGATAAAGTATCACTACTAGCACCCATTTCCAAACGTTCAATCAAGTAGAGCTATCAAACCTCAGATATGTTAATTAAATGAAGCCTTTGCACAACTCTTTGCATTTACTATACATGTATTAATTGCACACTGACACAACTGACATCATCACGTACATCTTTGGTTTGGAGCACACTTACACATTTGAATGTTTTTTGCATAATGCATGCATAAGTATAGCACAAAAGGTTCAAAAAAGATCGCATTATGTATTAAATATTTCAACATACATTTTGCCGAAACTTTCATTTCCCTTGTTGGTATTTAGGTTAACGACTGTTTTGATATCTTCACCCTAAAGATGGTTTAACATGTATAAGGTAGCGTTGCACAAATGTTCTAACGAAATGCATCAACAGCAAAAAAGGATGACGTTTGTGATACTTTAAGAGGAGAAGAAACTTATTTTCCTGGATATTGGTTCGAACACGCTGTACCCACACCTGCTTCGAACAAATAGACAATTTATCAACGAGTTTGATTTGAAAGATAACAAGGCAGCAACTAACGACGTATTCCACGTCTACGCAAAGGAAAGAAAAATATACCGGTAATGAAAGGTGTGCTTGTCTAGCCATGGGCGAGTCAGCCTACCGAACACCCCTCATTAGCAGACCTCAAGCACTTGGGCAGTGCGCACACGACCGGCAAATAAATGATTCACTTCTAGAAATTCCGTTTTACAATTCGATCACTGTGTAATGCCGCACAGTGTTAGGTCAACAACCACGCGCGTCTTGCGACATATTTTTTCCGGACGATACTGGAAAGCAATTTCGCAGAGACTGTAGTGCTGAAGCTTCACAAAAACAGCAAAAACGACTTTATATTTATAGTTGTCAATCAAACAACTCTGCGGGATTATTGACAACCCAATGGAATTATTTTTCTAAAATAAATCACGAAAGCGTTTTCCAACCGCCACAACCAAAAACTAATTTAAAAGAAGGCTGAAAAACGTGTTTCGGCATTGCTTAAAACTGGAGGAAGCCACAAAGATGTAACAAAAACATTCAGGGAAAAAGCTGCAGTGAGCTCCGAAAACCGTTTTTTAATATGACCAGGTGTGTCGAACTTATTGGACACGTTTTTTTGCAGTAATTCCGGTGTGCGGAACACTCGATGAGCTTAATTTATTTTCTGTTTCTTGATGTCCATTTCGCAAATCCATCACTCCTCGCCCCAAATACTTCGCTAACACAACGCTCCTGTCTGTTGTGAGCATCTCCGTTGTTTCTTGCGCGCAACTGCTCGCGAATGTTGGATGCGGGGCAAGCGTGGCGTAACGCGTGTTGCTGCCGCAAACTTAGTAAACCGAGAGTTATTTACACGAGCTTTCCGTAACGTTTGTCTGCGTGGCAGTTACTGGCTTCATGCCGGGCGACTGGCGACGCAGAGTGTTAATGCAAAAAATAAATTTAAACGCGGATGAATTGTTTCTCACTCTGCCGCAAACATTTAGAAACGTTAAAAAAATTAAAAAGCTTTGAAAACCAAAAACGAGCTGGAAATACAACGTTGATCTGCGGGTGCATTGAAAAAAAAAGTTTTTCGTAAAACTTGTTACTTTCAGAATCTGACTCAGTGAGTCGAAAACGTATGCCTCGTCTGGTCATGGTCGACTGGATAGTAAGCTCGTTTCGTTAATTAGAGGCACTTCTGAATATTCGTGCAGTAGCTAGCATTTACCATTGAATTCAAAAATTGTTTGCTTGTACAACATTTTCTGCAACTCAACAAGATATATTTTGTGATCTGGTTTTGCTTGAACCTCATCTCAGTAAACGCACATTCTTTACCTTTGTGTTTATTTGGGACACGTTGTGGCGAGTAATAAACAATTTCTGGCGATATTTACAAAATGTCTTCCTGCTATAGGCAGAACCAAAACTTTTAGCAACAAAAAACCGTTAGTCAAGTTTGTGCATGCAGAAATAATCCTCTACATAAAGCCGATGAGCCCAGAGCTCTGCCGCCGCAAAATCCTCGTCCTCAGCTCGGTGCCTCGCGGCAACTTTCCTGCTTCGTAACACCAGTTTTCGCTATTTTCGCTGTCTCTTGTAGCTATGAGCGAGCAGCAGGTCGTTTATATGGCAAACTGGACTTTTTCTCCTATTTTTGCAAAGGTCAGGAAACAGATATTTATCGGTGGGTTTTAGAGAAAATCTTGGTCAGCAGTTCATTAAGCAACGCTTGGTTCGTGTTTTCGTCATGAATGATTTATTTTAGTTTCGCGTTTTCTTTATGGATGATTTATTTTAACTGCTTTATGAAATTCTTTGTTAATATCCTTTTTAATGCTAAAAGCATGAAAAGGCCCAATATGTGTCATCTTGAAGCCTCAATATGTGTCATGTTGAGGCCCCAATATGTGTCATCTTGAGACCTCAATATGTGTCATATTCAACATCAATATGTGTCATCGTTTACCAAAAGTGTCGGTATTTCGCAACCACAACTATAAAGATGAGACGACCACAACTATAAAGACGAGCAAGCCTTCGGCTTATTCGTTCTTTTGAGTATTTCCGTTCACCGCATCGATCTGCTCCACATAAAAATGACAAGAAATGAAACTGCATCGGATCTCGTGTGTTGTCCTGGTGGTGTTACATTGACGAGAGTAAGGCCTTCCGCAAAATGTGTTTACATGAAATAATCAGACAAACGTCTCAAGATGCGGTTTGCAGTGGGCCGCAAGGTCACAGGCCACCGTTGCTGAAAGATCTTTTGTCCGTGTTGGTCTGAGCTTTCTTGCAGGAGGAAGCGCCTGGTTATAGGTTTTCAGCTTCAACAACACGAAAAACCATTTCAGTTAGGATTACGTAGGATATTACCGTCTACAAATTTGACCTGATCACACCATTTTGCGAAACTATATCTTTATCCCGGAAGGTCGTATAACATTGGATTTAGAAACTGAAATGCAATATGCTTATATTCGACTATCTGGCAAGATATAAAATTTCCATTTAAAAACTATAGAACTTTTGTCTAGAAAAGAATCACTGAAATTGTGTTGAATTAATGAGATATCAACATTACACGCAGAATGCGCCTCAGTAAACCTTGTTTTGGATAAACGAATATTTTTGAAAAAATGCTTTGTTTTTGTTCCAGAGGTGCGATCTACTGCAACATCATTTTGACACAAGGTGAATACCTATGCCGTGAAAAGTAATGTGATGCATGAGCAATAAAAAGGTGAATTAACCAGATTTACATCATTTTCTTTTTTGTTTACTTCTACTCAGCATTTGAAGTTCCGAAGTGGCACATTGCGTCATAATCTTTGGCCAAGTCGATGAGGTAGAATAAACAAAATTAAGATACTCCTTGCTTACCATGTAATCGATGACAAATCATGTCTACTCAGCCTTACAATAGTAAACGCACTAAGACAAGGTATTAAGACGGATAAGCTAATCTGTACTTGGATCATTTCAATGTTGTGAAGACAATCCACTCTACAGTAGACAAAAGTGGAGAAACTAATTTGCAAATAAGGTAACAGTTGGTCTACTAGTGCCTTACGACTCCATGAATCAGTCCTCTGACCAGTTATATTGTTGCAGAAAAAATAGGTATATAACCAAAGAAGCAAGGTTTTTGCTCTCCTATAGGTTTTGTGTTTCCTCGTAAGCCAAACCATTGTTGCTTTTGAAAATTCCGGATGGTCAATTTTAGAAAAATGCATAAACAATTTGGTCTACAACCAAACTTGAAAAAGCAACAGAAAAGCATGCTTTCGTAAATACTACAACAAAGAAGGTAACTCTCTTGAGATGTGATTATAGCTTCATATTTTACGTCACAATGAGGATTTCGTGCAGGGTAGCTTTCTGTTGACCGTAATCAAAGCCTTTCTTAAGATTTGAAGAACGTTTTCTTGTCTGTGAAAACTGATGAGTGTTTATGCTCTTTGTGCTAAGTAAGCTTTTATAATCAAAAGGCGGTGCAAAAAAAACGTACGCATTTCCTTACAATAGGATCGCTTGTCGCTAAAACCACGTTACTCGACAAGTGGAACTCTTGCTGAAATGCTCAATATGCAGTGGCGTATAACTTAATTGAGCAAGCGCACTCAACAAAAGTGATAGGTTGCGATGTGTGTATGCCCTACAGGTGCAAAGCGTATTTCATCTTAATTACGGTCTGCATTATTAAAAGCTTTCGCTATACTGTAGTGCAGTCTTGATACCACTTGAAAGGTTATTTTCTGGAAATGACACCTCTTGAACCTGAGCGTGACATTAATCGTACGAAACCTGGAACTCCGGCATTCTGACACAAACGAACTCACGAACATTGCCAGGTCAAATAGACAACAGTCAGTTGACTGCACCGGCTTACAGGAAAGGCTGCGCTGCCCCTGCGTTGATGGACACTTTGGTACGGTGAGGACTGAGCTGGACGCTTTCTTCTGTCACGCACTTGGAACACAAAAGAATAACAAGCTTCATCAGTTCGCCCACTTTCAGCAAACTTCATTACAAACGCTTACAACTTATAATAATGAGTGTTTCCAGTTATCGCAGCGTGATCTTGCTTTTATCTGCCTTTTGCATGTAGCAGCTGAAATGCGATTTGCTATTTGTAAACCTGGGTGGCATACAGTTTTGGATCCAACGTTGTTTTCTGCCGCGGCATGCGCTTTCGGTTTTGTCCCTGCATTTTCTCGTTACATTTTCTTTGGGAAAATAAACCTCACCTTAGCTGTCTGCAATTTTAGCGTATATGGTCCCCTTCATCTTCAAAGTGACGAGAGGTTAGGCAATACTGTACATAGGGACTTTATCCAAAGATCACCAAACATCATTGTATCTCAAATTTTCGATCTTTTATCAAAGCAAACGAGTTAGTCAACCGCAAAAGTTAATTCAAAAAAAAATTGCAACCGGCGATAAATATTTAATAGCCTTTACATCTCTGAAAATATCTGTTAAAGTTCCACATTCCCAGTTTCGACCCGTGGCCAACTGCACCCTCTGCTGCAACGCTTTTACAGTTAGTGCAATGTACACCTGAATTGTAGCAAATAATACATAAAAATTGTTTACGGGAACCTAAAATACATTGCTTGTTTGCTACGGCTATTTATGAGTTCCATGGGCAATTTTGTTTCTGAACTTTTTGTGATAAAATTATGCTGGACAGTTACAACATCAGAAATGAATTTACAAATAAAACAACGGTTTCAGGTTCTCTGTAGCTCCTTCTGGTGGAAACGATAATTTAACGTTCCTGACCTTTTTGTGATAACTAACGTTTGTGACGTTTTTTGTGATAATTTAACGTTTGTGACGTTTTTTGTGATTGTTAACGTTTGTAACTGTTTTGTGACGTTTTTGTACTGTATACAAAGCTGCTTACACGTAACTTCATCCTTTGTGGTTATGGATGTGACAGCAATAAATTGCATAGTTACCTGCTCCTAAGAAGAAAAATGTCACGTTTGCATAAAAAAGACCTGTGTTGAAATTGACCACGTACACTGTTCGCCTTCTTTCAGGAAGTAAAATCTTTACTTGGAAATTTTTCATAACGTTTCCAAACTTTAATTTCAAAGTGCAAAAAGTCATTTTTGCGAATTGTGGGTAATCCACGTAATGAGGCGGGAGTTACGCTGTAGTGGTTTTTAAGCAAGACACCTCATTTTCACATCAGCATTTCCTCTGGGAAGGATCTCGGGAGCAGTCGCCGAGGAGTTCTTGAAATACCTCACGGTTTTCAACGTCTGATAGTTCGGCTGGCTCCACACCAAGACAGGAACAAGCTAGGTGAAGGATATAGTCACTCCGCGTAGTCCTTGGTCGACCATTGGGCCGCTTTCCCGTGGATGTAGCCAGCAGGACTTGCCTCGCAACTCTTTCCTGGGATATTATGTTCACATGGCGAACCGTCGGAGCTGAGGTCACTCAATTCGGAGAAGTGGCTCGACCTTCACAACTTTACGAGTTTTACAGTTGCGCAGTTTGTCGCGAAGTGTTGCACTGTGAACTCTGTCTCTGCCGCTTGTGTCTGAGATCGCAAAATTAACGAAGAATAATGACGAGAGGCGAGGATCGGAACAAATCCCGATTAAAAAAATTTAAAGTAAGCAGTGGTTACAAGCTCCCGTTTTGTGATCACGGAATGAAAAAGCTCCCGCAATATTTCATTTGTCTTACGGAACCGTGTAGCAATCTACTTATTCTGCCTTCTGTCTTTCATGAGTACGATAGCAAGGTACTTGAACGTATCGACTTGCTGCCGTGCGTGATGGTGATAATCAATCAAAGCGTGAATTCCAAGTGTCGATACTTTGGTCTTCCTCGTGTTGTGCAGGTGGTTGATCAGCACTGTGTCAAAGTGACTGTCCTGGTGAGACGCGGCACAGTAGATTTAAGTGCAGTAAACGACGTTTGCAATGCTATGAAGGTTTCTTTATCTCACAGATCTATTTCAATTTTGTGCTGTTCTTGTTCTTGCAAAGTGGTTCTCGTTTTTTCTGTCTGTTCAGTTCACATAACTGGCCACAAAGTTGCAGAGATGCCATTTGAAGCAAACACACTGCAACATTTAAACCAGCTCGATTGGATATCAATGCAAATGCTGATTCAGCTTTGATGGATTGGAAGAATGAGAAAAGAACGTTTGACGATTTCGTTGCTCAGCTCGAAGACAAACGAATGTAGAATAGTCTTAATTCAGATAATTTAACTTTAGCCTCTATTTTCGCTTTGGTATTGGGCTCGTAGCCACCGGACAACTGCCACCCCGGCATTCTACCACCTCGGTCAACTGTCACCTAGGACAACTTCCACCTCGGACAACTAGGACACATTGAATTCACTACGTTTATTGCCATTAAAGCCTTTCGAACTTCACAAGGTGCTGCTTTGGTGACAAAAATTTGAAATCCCAAAAGTGTTTAGGCCTAACAAAAGTTTTTTCGTCCTCTGACCACTTTAGAGAACCTTTAATTCAGGTTTAATACTTTGAGGGTAGGATGTCGTGTCGATGTCATTACATCTTCATAAGCATTCTTAAAGCAAGCGCAAACCTTAACTTTTTCATGAGCCTTTTCAATTTGTTCACAGCTCAGTTCTCTCATGCACACTGTTCCATCATATGCATTCCACGCACTCATAAAACCCGTTTACTTTCGTCCATTTTACGTTCTGTGCATTGCTTTACCTCAGCTTTTCATGTGAGTTACATGCAGCAAACGCATCGTTACAACTCACTTTTGCTGCACTATGTTGAAGCAATAACACTGTAGCACAGTGGTTCTCAACCGCCGTGCCGCGAGAACTCCTCTTGCGTGCCGCAAAGCGATAGTGTGAACTGAATTTAATAGCTCGTATGTTATGTGTAAAGCGCATTATCCTACTGCAGGTAGCAGTTGTCCTGGGTGGGTTTTGTCCTAGGTGCCTGTGGTCCTGATACCTTTTGAGTTTATAAAAGATTGTACTACAATCCATTCAGATATTGAAGTGATCAGGTCTCTTTGAACCCCAAACGAAACAGTTACACCTGATCTTGTAGCAGTTTGCAAGCAAAACTTCGGCGAACGGTTAAACGAGTTCTTTCAAATGTTGCAAATACTGAATAACAACCGTCGGTGCAAAGACTGCAAAGACTTTAGTGGAGAGTAATACTGACAGGAATTATGCATAGACGCTTCCACCAACGGTCTTCTGTTTCCAGAAATTGGTCAATGTCCATCTGGAAAACAAAAATTTTTGTATGTTTGTGGCATTTGATCAACATGCCTCACTAAACGCTGTTCAAAAATCATCTTGCTTGCAGCATTCAACCCTATGGAAGGACTATCTACAGCAACAACAACGTAAAAGAGCAGCTCTTACGAATCTTTGCCAAATGATCTGCATTCCTATGCTGCATCATTTCATACCACTCTGAAAATCAAACTGGATTGTGATGCTTGTCAGCAGCGCTTTGCCAAAATAATGGTCTATTGTTGTGAATATAACTACAACCCCATAAAGCTCTGTCGCGCACAAAATGATCAATGCAATAAATGCAAGAAAGTTGGAGAAAATCTGATCAGTTCAGATAACGTTTAGGCTTTTCTATATCATTGCCAGCGCAATATGTGTTCTATGCCCAAAGCTTTTATCATCTTCGTCTGTTCCTGTCTTGATATTTAGAAAAAATTTGTGCTTTTGTTTATTTCAAAAGTTGGCAATTACAACAGTAGCGATGTGTCTCGATTGATACTGTAAATGTAAACAATTTATCTTAAAACAAGTGTCGATGGATGAGACAAGCCATACGATACAACTCTCGAAATATGTGCGGTGATGTAACTGTCAATAGCAGTGAAAACAAACAAATGCGATTTAGCGCTGATGAGCAAGAAACGTAGTGACATCATTTTTGGCCAACCGACTATTATTGAGCACAACGGTTTAAAGAAGGATTTTGTCGTTACGAGAGCATGCCTGTACGACCTACCCTAAGCTCGTGTCGTACCTGAGACTGTTTCCTAATTAGTCAGGAAATCGTCAACATATTGCAGCGAAATCTCGGCAGTATAGTAAAGCTGACAGAATTTGAAACAAGAAATTGCTGAACTACAAGAAAACGATATTGTTGAACCAAGCCGTTTGCAGTGGGATACACAACCAGTTGTTCGAATTGATGAAAAACTCGTACATGTGCAATTACTCTCTGACAGTCAACATGTACAGAGAATCGGGGTCTTCAACTTTCAGCTTGCGATCAGTCGTTTTCTAAAGGATGAAAATCGAATAGACTTTTACGCTTATCAGAAGACATAACGGCGTTTGATTGATCACAAGAAGAACATGACTACAATGTTGCAAATTTGCTCGAAGCTTTCTGATGCCGCAATTCAACGATGAAAGAAAATAAGTCTCTAAAGACAGCGGCTCAAATAAATGTCTTCGAACATCAAAGTGAGCTCAAAATGATCAAAACAGATTCAGTTCGTTTAAACCCGCTTCTAGACTTCCTCTCCCACAGAGCAAGAAGGACACCTAGCGGATGTTAGGCGTGATTGCTTATCATGCAAAACGTATTCCAAAGTTTTCCCACCAAGTTTAACCACTTGTCACTGCACAGTCACTTTTGTTGGATAAAAGTCATACCACTCCTTTGCGAATCTCAAAGTGAATTAATAAATTGCAAACCCCTGTCTTCGTCAAATTGATGAAACCCTTTTGTATTAAATACGAAGTGTCAGATGTGATAGTACGTGGCACTCCCGTCGCCACGGGGTTGGGGGTTTAGCCCCCCTCAAACAAAGCTACACGTCCACCCCAATTGAAATATGAAACACTATGAATAACCTAAGTGAACTTTTTGTCAAATTTAGAAAGTTAAGCCCTCCTGCACTAACGTAAAATCCCCTATTGAAGACTTTCTGGCTACGGTTCTGGGTCGTAGAGGTAGGAATGCGCTTGCAAATCAGAGAAAAGTCGGGCAAAAATTTAAAAAATATTTGAAATTCTCGTATAATTCTAAATCTGACAGATTAACATATTTATCACATCTATGAAGAACAAACATCAGCGATGATATCTTGGGGATCCAGTACAGTGGTTATACAAGGTTAGTTGCAAACTTTTTTTCCTGTTGACGACGGAAACTTTAAAGCCGATCTTTAGTATACCCTTAAAAAGGTTATACGACAGTTGTGTCCCCCCACAACTTGAGCCATAGCCCCATTAACCATGTTGGAAAACTTTGATGTTAACTTTTGATGTTTTTTGCCTATTTGCCGTAATTTAGCTTTTTCTTTTTTCAGGAAAATATCCGAAAAACTGGACAAACTTTTTCGCACCATCAAACGTTTTGTTCCCCTGCAGCTATGGTACATGCTACACCAAATCAAGCCGGGAATCCAGTCGCCTTCATGTCCCGAATGTTTTAAGGAGGGGATCCAATCCAGGTGTCGAAAAGGATTCAACAGCAGTATTTGGAGCTGGACGAAAACGGAAAAATATTCCTCTTCGTTACCACATCGAGTTCGTCACAGATCAACAATCTGTCGCCTTTATCCTGAGCAATCGCAGCCGAAATAAAATCAAGAACAATAAAATTCGAAGCTGCACAATAGAGTTGGCGTCTCTATATTACACCACCACGCAATCGACCTAGTAAAGTCAGTGCTGGTTCAGATCCTTTGAGGAGAGCTCTTAGTGCTCAGTTTACCAAGTATGTCGAATAATGAAATTCAATTTCAGTTATGTTACCTTGAAATAACTGCATTGCTGCATTTGGTCGGAAGCAAAAACTTGCCTTTCCTCACAGAAGGTGTTCGCAAAGCCTGTCAAAATTGTCGTATGTGCGCAGAAAACAAACCAAGATTTCGTCAACTGCCGCAAATCACTCCAAAGATATTTAGCTTGAATCTAGAAACAAGTTCATACCATACGTACGGTTATTCATGAATGTTCAAAATTCCCATTCGCCTTTCCTTGTCACACCATAACTCTGACTGTTATCGTGAACCTCGACCAGTTATTTGTTATTACCGGCGTGCCTAATCGTATTTATCCAGACCTTGACTTATCATTTGAGATCCATGAACTGCGGTCATATCTGCACAATGACCCGGGCGCCGAATCAGAGTTGCAAGTCGGGGCCGGGTGCGGGCCGATTTCGGGCCTGCATACACAAGTTTTTTATACCATTCGAAGTAACGATTTTTTTCCTTCTTCAAGTACATTTGTTCTGCTCACTGTGTGACTTCTGTGAGTGAATTAATTGTGATTTTTCTTCAGCTAACTCTATTTGCAAACACAGCTGCATTCACTTGTGCTCTGCAGGGATTAGTCTCACACTTTTTTCAGAAGGCGACAGCGGTGTGGAAATTAGCACGAAATGGCATTGGTCGAAAAGATCAATCACTTACGCGATTCGTCGCTTGTGTTCAGAAACGATGGCCTACAATCCAGCTTTTCATGCCTATAGGGCTATCCAAAATATTTCTTTTTATGCCTATAGCGACATCGTGGAAAATTTCGTGATAGTTTGTTTTTCTGTTGAGAAACATTACATTCCGCAGTATTAGCACTGATTAACAAGCTGAGTTTGTGCTGGTTTAAGTTAATGTTTTGGTCAAGGAGATTGCTATTTTGGGTGTGTAAAAACCGTGTACCTGTAGGTCCACCGATACCAGGCAGTTGCGCATATCTTGACTCACTCGGTAAATTTGGCTTTCGGACTAAATCGGGCTTAAAAATAAATGTCGGGCTCGGGCCGAGTTCGGGCTTGTTGTTTCGGTCGCGGTCCGGGTTCGGGCTTCAAAATGAGGCCGGTTTACAACTGTGCACCGAATCACTTGTAGGGCGCCAAACAGTCCCAACAATGTCGCAAGTATTTTTTTCAATTCGGTACATTTGCTCCCAAAAGACTTTAGGTTCAAATATGGGGATCCCAAACCTGTTTCTTGCCCGGGGCGCAATCAAATCTCAGTCCGCCCTGGACCATAGGTCGCCACACGGCCCTGCCTTCATGATCGGCATCACCCAGATAAGTTGTCTTGTGTTGTTTTGTGCGCGCGAGTAAATTTGATCCAGTTGTCCGCAAAGTTCGTTCACAACTAACAAACGCCAATCCCATCTATGCTCACAATGACTCATGCGAAGCTGATCTGTTACTGAGAGATATCTCTCTACTTCATGGCATTGCTGGAATAAGATTGATAACAGCGTTAATGTTGATGATAGCGGTGATGTTGCCAGTAATGAGGCTAGTGATGTGGTTGCTACTTCCTTTCATTAAAAATATTCTCCAGGCGAGGTGCCGATGATGCCTGAATGTGAACCGTCACCGCCAGAACAATCGTTTCGTTCGCAAGGAAAATGGGTTGTGCATGGATACATTCGCAGTAGCAAAGGTGTGCCATCAATGTGCAACAGCATTATTACCTGAAAAATCTGGCTTGAATCCAATTTGTGTCCTTGCTAGTGATCACTGTATGTGGTGCAGACATTTACATCGTTTGCACGCGAAAGGGAAACCAATTAATCTCCTTGCTGTGTCATACACTGTTTGTTTTCATTAGGACATCACGCATCTTCCCAAGTAAGGTAGTCTGCAATCGCGATCATCGTAACAATCAGTTAACCTAACCGGGCATTGCAAGCGTTTGCCGTTTAGTGTTTTGCACTTAGTTGACAGGCAGTGTGTCAAAGTAACAGGGGCAGGAGCAGCCAAATTCTTCGGGGTGCTAAGGATCTTTGCCGAATTTCCATAAATTTAACGAAACTTTTTTAGCAACATTTGCCTGAAAATTTTCTCCCACACAGATCATGAAAACTTTTATTTGGTGTGACCACCAAATTATCTCTCCAGGTGTTTTTCAGAAAAAATTGGGCGTCAATTTTTGAACGCGAAAAACAACAAAATGAGCTCAATACAAACGTCAATTTTCGTACGTAGCATTGTGACTCCATCCAAAAACTTCATTTGTGGTTTTATTAAAAAAGACAGACGTCCGAAAACTTGCCAGACTTTATTCAATATTGGCCATGACATTATGAGACGTCAAAGCAATCGCAAGACTTTCTTTGAGACACATCTGTTCCTTACGCCAATCTATACACTATCTGACAAAATTCGACGTTTTTGAAAGTATCTTCTAACTTTCCAGTTTGGCTGGAAGATGTAACGATTTACACTAACCAAAGTTCAGCGACCACAGAGGGACCCGAACCCTCAATCTTCTGATCCGAAGTCAGACGCCTTATCCATTAGACCATGCGGCCGACAACCAACAAAAACAAAATTTTACTAATAACAATCTGTTTTTACGCCAATCTGTGTTCACAACTGACGATTGATCTGCAGCAACACTTTGGAAGAGTTTCAATTAACAGACGTGTGCACAGCGTCCAATTGTAGTCGGTAATGAGGCTTCATTTTGGGGATTTACAGTTTTGTGAAGTATGGAGTGCAGATTAAGCTTCGTTCTTGCCACGTGCACTCTGGCCAGGAGTGATGTGGACTCACTCACTCCCGACCAGCATCAATTTGACACGTAAATAGTCCATCTAGGGCTTAAGGCTCTCTGCCTTCCTGGAAATCCAATCTGTTTTTGTTGCGTGTGTTATGTCGTAAATGAGGATTAGATTTGCAGTGCAAAAAGTGCAGTTAAAAGTAGAGTTTGATACACTTTGGAAAATGATCACAGTGATGAAAAATAAGGACCTGCTAGCACATCAAATCAATTTCAAACATTCATTTGTGTTTTCAGTGGAGAAGTAGCTGGGC
>JGI24021J15306_10006005_pt1 | contig 14511 bp, 12 predicted proteins | sample Ectturendosymbi1_FD_15306 | JGI IMG/M metagenome (IMG submission 15306)
TGAGCGTCCTGTCCAACGTTACTCCGAGGTATTTAGGATCGGAGGAAATGGGCAGGGTTTCGTTGTTGTATTTGACTTTAACATTAGAATGCTCATGGTAGTCATTTTGACTACTTCCTTGTGCTATTTTTTTTGCTTTTGGTTTTTTGTTTTTTTTTGCTTTCACTTTTTCTGTTTTTTTGCTTTTGCTTCCCAGTGGATGTGATTTTAATTAGTTTGTTGGCTTAATCGGATGACGAAATGGCTCTTTGAAATTCCTTCGTTTCTGGGCCAGATGACTCGTTGCTTTCTATTTGTGTTCCAAATTACCGGCTATCGCTTTTTCTTATATTCCATACTTTTTAAAGCTGCAGTAGAGCGTCTAATGGTCCAGCGTTTGATAAATAACAAGACAGTTATGGCTAAAAGGACATGTGTTACAGCAGATGAGCTTCTCTCCATTTTGTGTAATCTTTCTGACAATATATCTGATTGTGAAGATAGTGGGGCTGAATTAGATGACTTACATATTCCTGATTTATTTTCGATTCTTTTTCCTGTGACGAATCTGAACAGGACTTTCCAAGGAGCTTCAATTTTGGCCCTTGTTTACGTGATCATCCTCTTGAACGACCTGGGTTTCAAAATCAACTTGAAACAATCATAGCTCCTCAGGAAATGGATGATAGTAATTCTGCAATAAATGTAGGTCATAACGAGGAAAGGTATGATCAGAACATTGAGTTGGCACCTGATACTTCACAAAGTGAACTTCCTGCTGATGGGGAGTGCCATTGTGCAAAAGTGCTACGTCCAGACCGATTCTGTTAAATCCTCTGTTTCCTTCATTTTGATGTAAAATCGAATCGTCTGCAAAGGCTACAGACCGATAAATTTGCTCTAGTTTCTGAAGTCTGGAACCACTTTATGAATAACTGTTGTACATGTTGCAAACCTGGAGTTTTTATCACAATCGACGTGCAGCTTTTCGCCAGCAAAGCCAGAGGGCCTTTCACCCAGTTCATGGCGTCAAAGCCAGACAGGTTTGGGCAAAAATATTGGTTAGCTGTGGACAAGGAAAGTAAATACCTGATAAACGGTTTTCTGTATGTTGGAAAGGATGAAACACGCTCCGTAAATGAGCGGGTTTCTGATCATGTTGTGATGCAACTCATGCGTCCTTATTTCAATAAAGGAAGAAATGTTACAACTCATAATTATTTTACTTCTGTGAAATTAGCCACTCAATTAAAAGAAAAGCAAACGAGTCTTCTAGGAACAGTAAACAAAATTAGGAGAGCAGTACCATTATCTTCGAGAAAGGTGAAGGAAGAGCTTCATTCTTGCAAGCATTATAAATCTGGAGATATCACCCTAACTGCGTACCAGGGAAAGGTGAACAGCATGTGCTGATACTTGGAACAATGCACAAGGACATTAAAGTAGCTGATAATAAAAAGAAAACACCTCAGACTGTTTCCTCATGCGATCAAACCAAATACGGAGTCGATATACTTGACCTAATAGCTAAGAAATACACTTGCACAACCGGCACACAAAGGTGGCCAATACATAGTTTCTAAAATGCACTGAATTTGGCTGCTGCTATCAATGCCTGGGTCCTCTGCAAAGAAATCACTAATGAAAACATTTCTCGCTAAGACTTGAGCCGCACATTGGCGGAGGAGTTGGCTGGGCCACAAGTGCAGAAACAAACGAAATCACATTCCATCATTCACCATCAGCAATGATCATGACAAAGAGCTAAAAAAAATTTGCCAAGTGAAGATTTTGTGCAAGAGAAGCCTGTCTGTTGGAGTGTGAATTCAGTGTAAAAAATCGTTATGCGCAACTTGCACTGCTCTGGTACAAGGTGTATGAAAGAAATGCATGTATAGCCAAGTTGAGTTTTACAGATAATTTCAATTGTAAGTCCCATCAACGAAATACCTGTACTTGTGCGAGAAGTCGATGGAAATTACAGCTTCCTTCCATCGCTCCTGCTTCTTCTTCCCGAGCCGAGATAGTTGGGACGAAGCAGTTCTATCATAGTCAGTCCCCACTGGGGATCGGGTAGAGGAGCAATAGAAGGTCTCGCACTCTTTGTCCCAGCATGGCACATTGTTCTTCCGACTGCCACGTGGGATACTTTGTTTGGCCGCAGATAGTAGGCTCCCACAAAAATCTTTGTATGCCATCTCAATGTTTGGTGTGTCTGGAGGTGGCAATCTCTCAACGGATTCATCTGTGAGAAGGCAAAAGCGCTTCCAATCAGCCTTGCGAAAGTTCCAACGCTTCACCGGATCGCTGTGGGCAGGAAACTTGAGCTTCAGTGGCATTATGAGGGAAGCCGATGTTGTGACCACGGGAAATTTCCAAGAACATGTCTATCGGGCAGTCGGCTGTCCTGGCCGAAACTCGCGAAGGCCAGGTCTGGGTTGGTGCCGACGTTCCATCGGTGAGAGAAGAAGATGGCTGTTTCCTTTAGGTTATACAACAGTCCAAGGTTGCTGGATGTTGCCCAGGAGTCCAGGCTCTCACCGTCAGGAGATGTTTTGTTGTAACCCCAGTTGACATGTTGGCAGTTGAAGTCACCAACGTACAGACTGCGGTGTGGGAACGTCAGGATGGCCGTTGGTGTGAATCGCGAGCGTGGAGGTTTGTAGACGTCAAGGATATTGTATCCGGCAACGTCTGCGCACAACCACTCAGTCTCTGATTGTTCTGGAGTCTGATCGACCAGTGACCACTCCAACCGCTCATGGACAAACGTGGCAAGGCCGTGTTTCCTGCTCAAGATTGACCCAGCTTGTGAAAAGTTTGGAATCGCTAGCTTGTCTGCAAATGTGCAGTGGGTCTCCTGTAGGACGATGATGAAAGCCTTGTTCTTATAGGCTAGCTGTTCAATGACAGAGATCTTGTCTGCAGTATCCAGCTGGAGTATGTTGGGTCGTGGGTCTTCAGCTGGAGTTCAACTGGAGTATGTTGGGTCATGGGTCTTCGGCAGCATTTCTGCTGCTGCGCCTTGAGAAGGGCGTGTTATGGCCCACTCCATGCCGAACACCTAACTGTGAGTGGTCCTGACTGCGAGTGACAATTTAGGAGCTGTGTACAGTTCAGATGTAGGTGGAAAGCAATTATTCGAGAATTTTCTAGATTGCAAAATGCTAGTGTCAAGTCGTGCAACTTGATTATCGCGTCCTTTAAGTCCTCCTGACATTCTTCGAATTTCTTTGCAAATAATGCGAACGATGGCACTGGCAATATTGCAAGCTGCGAGCGGTCTTTCAGGAAACTGAAACTGGTCCTCTATTACCTCCGGGCCTTAATGACTAACAGTAAGTCAGGGCAGATTGTGTGATCTGGCTTTGATGAGCAGTGCCGGATTTACCAATAGGCTGTATAGGCTTAAACCTAGGGCTTCAAAATCCAAGGGGGGCCTCCAATGAACTGTGGTACGCATAGTCAATGGCCGGTATATGATCATTTAGATTAAACTTCGACAAAAATGTATGTCTTAAATATTATTCACAAAATTTAGTTTTATTCAACTTTCGTGATGATGACGCCACAGTCTTCCAACGAGTTGTCATAAATCTCAATATGACGGTTGGTCAAGCCGCATGCCGACTATTGTGTCGATCATGGGCGTCGGAAGGAGGGGGCAGGGGGGGCCAAGGCCCCCCCTGGATTTTGAAATTATTAGCGAAAAAAGGTTATTTTTTCAATTTTGAGGGGTAAAAACCAAATTTCACCATTCTTGGCCCCCCCTGGAACAAATTTTGGGAAAATCCCCTACTGGCACCCCCTGGAAAAAATCCTTCCGACGCCCATGGTGTCGATATACTCAAAGCACGTTGGCTGCGTCCTGCATTTGCTGAATCGTTCCGATTGTTACGTGTGACTCTATCAAAAGAACTTGTGGCTGTTCATGTTTGAAATGCACCTGATCAGTGGCACAACTGACGGGTGGCAGAAGTGCGAACCGACCCCCCCTGCCAAGCTAAATGTAAAAACCGGGCCCCTACCTAGATTGTATTTTGGTATTTACATTATTTTGGTTTCAGTAGATTGTTGTTTTTTTTGCGTTTTTCGGAGTGTTTTCCGGTGATTTCGGGTTTTTGTATAGCCATTCAATACCGGATTTGCTATTGTTTCTCAACTTTTTTCTGATTGTTAGCGAGTGGGCTCCCTTCAGCTAAGTGTCCCCGTGGTTCAAACCTCTAGTTGCGCCACTGCACTTGATCAAAGCAAGGTTGTACTGCAGATAAGAGCTAGGCCTACGTATAGGGCTAGCAGCAGTATCCTACAATAAAAGCATAGTTGTTCCGTAGGTGGCTGAGCAATACAGTAGTTTTGTCAGCGTTTGTATCACGTAAAGCTCGATTGGTATTTTTAGATGTGATTTTTTTCCATTTGAATTTTTTCAGTAAATCATTCAGAAATCGGATTGCTATTGAGTACTTGCGCAAGTTTGTACTGCTCCCATGCTAAGCAAATCAGAGAAGATCTTGATGAGCTTCAGTAGCAAGCAAAACCCAATTTACCAACTGGCAACTGTAGAACTCTTCCCAAACGAGACAGGGAAACAGCAAAAAATGAATTAGAGGGTCACAATGTTCCAGGAGAGGTTGTCCAGGCTAAGCATTCGGTACATTAAAAGTGACAAACTTAGGCAAAAAAATTGTAATGAATTCTTAGATAATTTTGTTATGAAGAAGGCAGGACAAAACCTTTTTAACTGTTTACTGTGCTATGTTCAGCCTTACCTGATTCGATGATTGTAGCCTTGTATTTCTTTATGCGTATTTTAATGGTGGGCGTTGGTGAGCTCAAAATTATCTAGGAATTCATTACAATTTTGTTTTCAAAATTATCTAAGAATTCATTACAATTTTCACATTTAANTTTGGAATGGCTGAGCTCACCAACGCCCACCACGGTGGGCGTTGCTGAGCTCAGCGCTTCCNAATTTAAATGTGAAACACTATAAATCAGTAAAGATTTTACCAAATTTTCAGAATGTCAAGAGCCTTGCGCAAATTTAAACCCTATTCAAAACTTTCTGGCAACGGTTCTGGTTTTCAAACCTTACATCTTTTCGCGCGACTGTTTAGTTGCCTTCGATTCTTACCAGTCTGAAAAAGTAACAAACACGCGAATCGTGAACCTAACAGTTACAGCCATTTGGGTGCGTTTTACGTGACGTGTTTTGCTTGTGTGTGTGAGATTTTTACATGCGTGGTAAGCGAGTTGCAACGTGGTCCTCACGTTGTGTTTTAAAGTCTTTATGCCGCCACAGATACTATATAGGTGCAGTGTGATTGTTTTTTTCTTTGAACACAGATAAGAAAAAACAGATGTGATTCTAAAAAAACGTAGACCGTGTGTTTTGTCCAATATTTCAATTGTGGTGATTTCGATTGGTTTGCCTGTGGCAGTTAATAATCCTGTTCCCTCCAGCCAAGTAGGATTTCAACAATTCCGTGCAATTTAACGCTTTTGTGTCGAAGGCAGCAACAAACGCAGTGATCGTAGGCACTCCAGTAATGATTTAGAACTTCTTAAAGGCCGTACTTTCAGAACGTCATTTTCGGATTTTCGCAAATTGATTAACGCTTTCCAATTTTTTCCTCACAAAAATGGGTGAGGGCACCTCACAAGTGAATTAGCCTAGGGTCTCGCATAAGTTAAATCCGGCCCTGTTGATGAGTATAGAACGGGACGAAACAGAGAAAGCTGACTTTGATGAAATCATAAACGAATGTTCTTCCTTAAAGGCACGGAAAATGTTATTATTTAGCATTTTTGTATAATTTGACCAGAAAAGGCTGGATATATGAATGATTCGATGGAATTGTGTTTTTCGAACACAAGTGATACATGACTTGCATTAAACAAATTTATTGTTTCAAATTAAATGTGTTTCATTTTCAAAGAAATGTAGTTTGCAGTTGCAATATATTGTTTGATTTTTTTGTAAGATGTAAAATTTTTTCAAGAAACACTGTGTAGCCCTATAAATTATGATAACGTTATTATTTGAATATTTTGACATTCTTCATAATAAAAACAAATGAGTATAGATTAGCAGCATGTTATGGTCTTTATGGATCATTTATATTTTATTTGCTGAAAAATGTCAAGCAAAAATATTCACAAATATATTCCAATTTAAAACATTTATTTTCGTCATGCTTTATCCTTCCTAATAATTTTGCCTATACTTATTATTTAAATAATTAGAAAGGGCGCACATGTAAATTTTGCCGAGGCGCCACTTTGCATAGACACGCCACTGGTTGTGAAGAAATCTCAGACAATACTGAAGGCAAGATACAGATGGCTTAGTTAACACAGCAAGAGCTAGTGTCGCCACCAACATGACGCTTTAAAAATACTAAACTATGTGGAGTTCAAAGCTAACTGCGAAATCATAATGCAATCGCTGCATTTGCAGACACTGTATGGAATAGTTCATAACAACGCTCAGCATGCAAAAACAAACACAGGCATGCATTCAGGCACAACTGGCGATGAGGGCATCTCAAATATACATGCTTATATGACTGAAGTATACAACAGTAAGTTCACTCTTTGATTGAAGTATACAACACGATGGCACAACTGACAGCTAGAATAAGGCTGAAAATGACATGCAAAGACATCAAATTACTTCTTGCCAGAAATATTTGAAGTTAGTTTTCTTATATTTCGGTTACAAGATAATTTCCCAGGTGCACTTTTTGCAGCATCATACGTTTTAACTCATTCTTTGCAAAGCAATCGAAGGCTGTTTGTATATTAATTCAAAACGGATTGGCCAGCACAATACTGTTGCTTGAATAAAGTTTCGTGAAAACTGTTAGCAATAACTTCAGAGACCGCACTTGTGAATACAGAACGTTGATTGCACAGGGTTAATACAAATTTTTTTAACAAGATCATTCGATGCAAGAGAAGTGTACAGTTGCACAGCAATCGTGTTTATCGCGAAGCAAAGCTGTGTTGGTGCAAAAAGAACAGCGCGATCAACAATTTTGAAAAGTTGGGCATGGCAATGACTCACATGGTAGTGTCCGCCTGCCAATTGGAAGGTTGAGTGTTCGATCCACGGCCACTGAGGAAATTTCCGTAGCGCTCCTTGGGCAAGAGTTTTCACCTCAATTGCCCCGGCAGGGGGCAAATTTCAGGCTTCGGCCTGCCACTAACCGCCATCACCAAAAATTAAATTACAAAAAAATAGATCAAATCAAAAACAAACCACAAGATCTTTTGGTAAACACCAGCAGTGGTAACCGTGTTCTGTTTATTGCAGGCTACAGACCAGCGCAGGAATTTGTGATTGAGCAAAGTTTATGTACACGCTGATTCGGTTAATACAAATTAACCAACACAGTTATCAACAATCATGATAATTTAGTTCACATAGGAAATCTGTACACTGTGTCTACAGATAATCCAGTGATATTTATTTTTCTTATAAATTAGATGGCTTTATGCTGGGGTTTCCAAGAGTAATGTAACCATGAAATTTGTACAGCTACATTATTTTTATGGCAAAATATTGGTGGGGACAAAAGACATTTGTGTCCTCCCTATCCAAAAGTTGGAGGACATGTCCCACCCGCTCCCCTTAAACTCGGTCCCTGCAAATGGAAGTTCATAAAATGGCTACTCCTTCTAAATTGCAAATAAAATTCCCGATGAAAGCACGCGCTCCATTCGAATCCCTTTTGAAATCGTATTCAAGTGAAGATGTAGAAGAGTTTGTCGGAAGGGTGTACTTTCTGACATCCTTTACAGCTTTTGCTGAATTGGGGTATGATCCAATATCGTTATTATTGTGAACTGCAAGATAACTGAGTCTGAATTGGACCTAATCTATCCAAAATTACGTCTGCGGGGCTTTCAATAGTCTGTGCGGGTTGAACCTCACTTCTCAATCTTAGTCTGAAATGTTTTCTACACTTGGGCTATCAGAAATGCTTTTTCTTTTCATAACTACCTGATATCCATTTCTCCAGCACTTTCTACTAAATAAGTCATAATTTAAGAATAATGAACGGCCAGAAGAATATCGGCGGTAAAAAAACTGTAAAATTCGACACTCTCGCAAAACTGTTTCCAGCAATGAGAAGTAGACCTGTAAATTGACAACGATACTATTGGACGACTTACTGAAGATAGAACACCACGCAGGCTTAAAAATATTAAGCAAATTAATTATGAAAACTTGCTATGCAGCTTTGCACTTGCTCACTCAGAAGTTAGAACAATCCCTTGACGATGCAGATGTTTTTCCACAAGCGTGCATAGATAACAAGCCACGTAGTGTGTGAAAAAAATCTGCATAGGCATAGTTTGATTAAGCTATTCACCCCAGGCATATTAGTCACACTCAGTTTCGTACTAGCGATGGGTATTTGAAAATTGTGGATGCATTGCTACAGATTCACTGGTGCTTCTTTTCACACAGTATAAATATACGTGGCTTACTGCTATCCGCAGCCACTGTCTTGCCGCATTACATGCATGCCGAGACGTCTGCGTTCAACGGCGCCATGTGGCAAAAGGCATACCGCCGCAACTCGAAGAGAGCGTTTGAAGAATCGCTCGCAATGTTATTGTTACGCAATTAAGACTAACAGAAGAAAAATCCGCTCCCAAATTTGGTCACGCAAAGGAGCGGACACGAGTATTGCATGACACCAGAACAGTGGAACTGTCTCTTGTGCAGTGTGAGTGTCGTACGGCAAATAAGCTGTCATTGCAAGAATCAAACCAATTAATCGGAATTGGGCTGCTGACTTCATGTTTTCTAGAAAGTTTTGGTTCTTAGGCCTAATTTACAAGAGGGGCAAATGCCCGTTTTGCCCCCCTGCGGACGCCCATGGTTGCTCAGATCCTGCATGAAATTTAGTTTGGTGGTGAAAGGTTCAGTTCGAAGGTAAAAAAGCATAGGTGTAGGAGCAGGCAAATTTTGGGGGTGCGAAGCGAAAGATTTTTGCCCAAATTTCTCCAAACTTGCCCGAAAACGACTGCATTTCTTTTCATGTTGGGCGCACTTTTTCAAATGAAAGCACCTTTAAACACCATTTTTGCCCAAATTTCCCCAAACTTGCCCGAAAAGAACTAAATAAAAACATGACCTCCAAAAAAAGTCTGCACTTTGATTTGGGGTGCCATTTTTGTAAAATCAAACCACATGCGGTGGATTTGCGAAGGTATTCACCCATTTTGTCCAAATTTCCACAAATTTTTCCCGGATTTTAAGTGACCTTGCCCGAATTTTTACCAAATCAAACGTTTTTGGGGTGCGGTTGCACCCCCTGCAACCCCGCCTCCTGCACCAGTGTAAGAAACAGTCGTTATAAATAGGAAGATTTGATCTATCGTGCATTTCAATGTGAAGTAGAACTGGATTATACTACTGCCAGCAGATTGTTTAGAATTGGTGGAAGTTAATTTATCCGAATTTATCCTGGCGTGTGTTCTGCTACCTTGTGTCTCGTATGACTTCGAAGCATCTTACGCAACTGGTGGTGACGTCAGTTTTAAGTCTACCTACACACGTCCTGCAACCTCATAGAACTTTGTAATGACATTTTGTAATGGTTCAGGAGCAATTCTTTCCGGCATTTCAGCTCTGTGACCCTAAGGTCAAAAATTTCTATCAGAAGAACACTTGAAAAATTCGCAAATGCATATTCCATTAGTGAAAATGATTTAGAAACACTTCTGGCAAAGAAGTTGCTTCGGAAAAAGTCGCAGCTGCCTACATCGCGCGAACAATTTATTTCGTTTATAGCTCCATACAATGGTGCGTTTGGTTGTTTATACAAGTTGTTACTAATAGCTGTAACTCTTCCAGTCACCAATGCTTCATGCGAGAGAATTTTTTTCAAAAATGAAATTAGTGAAAACATTTCTCAGAAATTCCATGACCAGTGAAAAATTGAGTAGCAATGCTCTACTTTCAATTGAAAGGGTACGGGCTGAAAAATAGATTTAGATGGCTTCGTTGATGAATTTGACAGTCATCAATGTATGTTTAATTACACTGGGTTGATTTTGATATGAAATTCTAACGTAGACGGTGCAGGGATTTGTGTTAGAATCGTATTTCTCATTGTCTGTTTGTCTAATTGTTTCTTTTGGTTTATTTGAGGTGGTGTGTGTTTCGCTTATGACAAGATAGTCATAAATCGGTGGTTCTCAATCTTTTTGGCCCACGGACCATCTTTTTTAAAAGTATCCGATGGGTCACTTTGCTATGCTAATACCATATGAACAACTAGTCGACTAAAACAACTAGAAACTTGCACATAGGTCAGTGAACGTTTTATCAAAGATTTATGGAATTCTATATGTGGATAGGTGGACCGCCTAGACCCCGTGGGAATCACTGTCATAAATTAACGCAGGGTTTAAAATTAAGCTTTTGAGGATCAGTCAGAGAAAAATTTAGTGTGAATAATAAAATGAACGACTTTGTTAAGAATGTCTGTTGAGCAAGTTTTATGCCTGCCTGCTGTTACATCTTGCTATCAGGTACACGCCCAAAACGCCGATACAGGCATACCTATCTGCGGCGCGGCTTTACTAGTTCAGGTGCCACTGGTCGACTGCAGTGGCGTAGCCAGCCCAAAAATCTGGGTGGTCCAAAAATTTTTTGGGGGACAAAATGTTTGATTATAGGTGAATAACTCTATTTTGTTTGGCAAAACGCCTCTCAAAGCACAAAATGACTGTATGTTCTAAATATTTTGGGGGGGCCATGGCCCCTTTGGAGCCCCTGGCTACGCCTATGGTCCATTGGTGCCGAAACCTTGCTGTTGTTAACTGCATAGTGCATTGAAAAGTGCTTACCCTACCCACGCTGCACATGGTATTACACTTGTGATGATAGTTGTTATTGTTACATCACAAAGTGTTCGTAAGCTGCCACAAAAATGGATTAGTCACAGCCACTAATCTGTTGGCAGATGGTTTATTTAAAAAACTTTCTTTGTAGTAAGAATAGTTTGACAAAAATAGTTGACTTCAACAGCCTATTTGTGTCTGTGTCAGAATAGCATTCGTCGTTGAAACCATTTCACTTTCATGTGAATTATTTTCACTATCGTGCAGCTGTTTTCGTTAATGTTGGGCCGGCACCGGCACAATTGTGTACGGGAAATGATGTTTCGTTTTACATGTGTAAAGTCAAAGTGTAGTGCTGTGGCATTTGCATGTTAAGTACAGAGTGTTGAACGTAGCAGTGCAATTGTGTAATTGCATCTAGTGGTGCTTAGAGGTGTCTCCTAGTGAATAATAACACCAGGTCACATTTAACGATATTCAGTCCCGTCGCCACGCAAAACAAAAAACAAAAACAAAAACAAATGATTTTGCAACTGCAACGGGTGCAGGGGTTGGTCGATGACTGTGTTCAAATGGCACTCTGATGAGGCTCAAGGGGGGAAAAACATGGTACAATTTGATTTTACAACAGAATACATTTTTCTACAAAGAAATATTTCAAAACCTTGGCCCCCCTGCATCCCCTTCCGTCGCATATGGTCACGAGCATACATAAAACCTTTCAAGGTCAACTTTCGTTTGCTTTTCTCACTAAAAATGAATTCAATTTGTAAAATAATGTCCAATTCACTCACAACTACTCACTCCACTGCTGTTGTGACCTCTGCCTCTGTGAGTGTTCTGACTGGTGTCATGTTAGCTCCCAGCCACTACTAAGGAATGAATCAAGGAAATTGCACTTGGGAACAAACTACACACAGTCAGGGCCGGTGCTGGATTGTTCGAAGCCCCACAAGTCTGGACTTTGGGTCCGAATATAAAATATTGCATTTAACACATCATATTTATATAAACAGAATGGTCACTTTATTTTGGTCAATTTATTTTAACAAGTGCACAATAAAGTATTTTTCAATGTGTATGTATAGGCTACCGAATACCAATGACATTTGCGTGTTTGGCACCAGACATTCTTCAATAATCTTTTTTCTCTTGTGTGAATTTATTGGGAAAACCCTACCGTTTCGACCATCATACGACTGGTCATTTTCCGAGGAAAAAGAAAAATGGGTACGGATTAGCGATAAACAGCAATACAAGAAAAAGCTACGCACAAATGAAAAACGCGCTTTTGAAAAACAGCCGCGAGAGCAAAAAGTTCAACATTTATAGCAGTACTGTCAAGCAATGTTTAGAGGTAGTCATTCAAAATTAAACAACCAAAACAGAAACTACCAGAGCGAGAGTAAGCTTAACCGAAATGATTAATTGAATAAAATTTCATTGCACAAGCGCGGAAAACGTTCGTTAACTTTATTGTTTAAACGGATTGCTTAACTTATCATTTAAGGACAACTTCGTCATTTAACGTTAGGCTGGATTTCCTAAATTCACACCAGGAGAGCAAAAATTTGGTTAATCTAACGAACAGTTAGGCTACGGTTTTCCTAACTAGCATAATAGCAGTGAAACTTCCATTACAAGACCACCTAGAAAAACACGACGATANAAGCAATGCCACGCAAAGATATTTTTCTATATTACTAACTCTAATATAAGTAAAAAGTGTTACCTCTCTATGGAATATNGTTAAAAAACAGGGAAACTTTCGTAGACAAACACGCTTCACAACATGAATAAGATACGGCACGGTCCAAAATTTTTTNAACCCGGACCGCCCTCAGCCCACCAAATCCAGCCGGCTTGAGCACCGAGGACATTTTCTTTTTCAATCTGGCCCTCCCATCGCGTGATAAACAATTGCATATCAAACAAAAACAATTCAACTGTTAAAGTTATAGTGATTTGGTACATAAAACACATTTTTAATTTTCAAATAACTAGTCTCAACAAAAGCCAGGTGGTTTCATTCACTTTTTAAGGACATTGAGTGATTCTCCTCACTCAAAAAATGTTTTTCTATGTTTTTTCATCATTAGCGAGCGGTATTGGCCCGGTGAAATCTAACCGCTAAAAATATCGTTGTTAACAGCCCGCCCAAAAGACAGACCATTAGCGGCTGGTGCCATCTCTAAATTGTGAATAAAATTAGCGCCATCTTGTGATAAAGTGTTTTAAACACTGTTGTAAAACGGTTGCTCATTGGCTAACAGTGGTCGGCAACCTTTTTTAACTAAAGAGCCATTCTGCTTCATCTTCCAGCGTATAGAACCGGTGAGGAGCCACAAAATATTGTCACCGTTTCATTTTTCATGCAACTTCATAAGGGCGTACGCTAAAATGTAATCAACTCAATTCTGATAATAATCAAATGCAAATTTAACTTCCAATTTTATCAAATCCAGAGAGCCACTACAGGAGCTAAAGAGCTGTATGCGGCTCTGGAACCGCAGGTTGCCGACTCCCGGCCCAAGATAACTGTACTAAAGGATACAGTGCGATTTTTCATAGATGTGAAAGGTTGTGTTTTCATCGGACAATTCTGATCCAAGATACACCGTATACATGAGCGTTGGAAGAGGCAAGGGGGCCTTGAACCCCTGTACTTTGAAGTTTGATGCTTTCCTGTTAAATTTTCAGCATAAAAAGTTGTTTGCTTCGTTTCGAATGAGTACAATGAAATTTCACCACTGTTGGCTCATCCCTGGAAAAATTCACAATTGGCCCCTCCTTTGAAAAAAACCTTCCGACGCCCATGACTGGATGTTACAGGCGGGGGGACGAATGCGGATTTACCTGATTGTATACGTTGGAAACCGGCTATTCTATTCTTGTACAGTGAAAGGACACAACATAATCTTTCTGAAAAATTTCTTCCTAGGCTATACTAAAAATGCTTATATAATCAACGTGGAGTCAGCAAGGTTACCCACACAACTGCCATCTTGCCGAGCCAAATGCTGACAACGAATGCACTTCGCAATGAGCAGTGACTAGCTTAGATCAGCTATGTCCAACCCAAATGGCCTACTGAGCCAAATATTATGCCACTGTCTCAACCAGGGCTGCACATTAAATGACATATTATCAAGGGCCTAACATTGAATGGCTTACTTTGATCTTAGCAAACTAAATTTCGCTTAAGCTAACATACTGAAAGTGTTCGAATCCTGACTGCAATGATAACAGACGTGGTAAAGTGGCACTGAGCACCACTTGGATCAAAAATGTCAAATTCAAGAGCATCAAACTGAGGACAGGTTGTCAGTATGTAGGATACTTTTACTACAACGAAAACCTAGACTGGGCCGCACAAAACACTCGGCTGGGCCGCGGGTTGGACAAAGCTGGCTTAGATAATAGGAAGTTATGGGTCGTGGAAAGATCAATTTCTTTGACGTATTAGATAAGCATGAACGTTGAAAGGAGAAATGCGTGTAATCAATTCTTGATGAGTTCAGTTGTTTTGGTGTGCCAATATGACCTATGACCTAGCAAAGGTCCTCGATCATATTTGGGGCCCCTTTTTTCCAGGACCCTCGGTCGTGGGGTACGGGGGCCCTTCCTTCGGCCTGCATGCACTAGAGCGTGACGATGACGATTGCA
>JGI24021J15306_10006007_pt1 | contig 14511 bp, 3 predicted proteins | sample Ectturendosymbi1_FD_15306 | JGI IMG/M metagenome (IMG submission 15306)
GCACCTTATATAAAAAAATGAGGCATTTTTGTGACATTGGGTTACACAATTGCAATTTCTTGTTGGATTATAATGATTTGACCCTTTAGTGAAATTGGTTCCAGAATGGCTGAAAAATTTTTGCTCCAATTGGTATACCTGAGCAAACCGCAAGCTTATGTTCATCCTTCTATCTGCATGAAAAATCTGAGGAAGAAGTACTACACTTGATAGAGAATCTTATTAGAGAGTAAAGCTGTAAATGAAAATGATATACCAAATACCAACTAAGGTTATTATTTTGTTTGAGTTAGTCCTACCGCCAATTCTTACATGTATTTTTCATAAGTGCACTATGCGGCCTTTGTGGGTTCTTATCCTGATTGTCTAAAAGTGGCCCAGGCTATACCTATCTGTGAAATTGAGACTGAAATATTTGCACTAATTTTATCGACCAATATCTATTTTACTGCAGTTCAGTAACATTTTTGAAATAATTCTATATGATAGAGTGTATTATTATCTTTCACAAGTATATCAGTATTATCCAAATATCAATATGTTTCAGGTCTAAATTTTTAACTGCGTATGCAGTTGAAAGTACTGTATTTACTTTAATCTGTTGAGTAATGCTCACAACGGATTGTATTCTTGCCCCATATTTTTCGATTTGTCAAAGGTATTTGACACTGTTAACAGGTATTTTTTAAGGAAAATGTTAGGTACCTGGTATGGACCTGTAGGGCATGGGTCCGCAAATAAAGTAATGTTGCAACCTCTCCGGTGGTGTTGCGTTGATTGTGTGATTCACCATGAATGGGATGTGCATGAAGAACAACACCATACATATATGTGGTGCGAACAGGCAATAATAGAGTGATCATGGCATGTGAACTCTATTGTTGCTTGCTGCCACAGTGCGCAGCTTTGCGCATATGCCGCTCGGGATTTCCGATCGCAACAGTAATACAACCATTTACTGTTTTATGTGCTGCTTTCATAAATTTTTTGAAAGATAATTGATACTATCTGTCAATAGTAGTCCTAAAATTTATAGTTATTCATAGAGTATTTTCCACAAAATTATATGCTCACGAATTGTTTATGTCGTGAGAATTTAGAACTATTTTTAGGGTCGCGCCAAAAATTATTTGTAGACCCCTGCTGTAGGGACTCACTTTTCTCTGATTCCAGGGACCTGATGATAATTTTGTGATTTTAAGGACCCGAATTGTGTCCCTAAAACACCTTTAAAAATCTGTCGTTAATCATAACATTCTATCTGATAAATTTTATCATAACCTTAGTATTTGAGGAATTCCATCACAACTATTTTGTAGCTACTTATCCAATCGCAAGTAATTTATTAAAAAGGCAACCACACTTAACTGATTCTTCAAATGGCATGCTTCAGTGGCCTCTCACGGGACTGATTTTATTTGTCATGTACCGTATTTTTCAGACCGCACTTAAAATCCTTTAATATTCTAAAAAATTGAAAGTGCGCCTAATGTATGAATCTGGTTGTGTTTTCTCATCTTGAACCTATTTTATATGGTAAACTATGTTATTAATTTAATTGCTGGTTATGATTTTTTGTAAACAGACCATCGTGTTGCATAATAAACCAACAATTGCAATGAGCAGCATCCTAGAGCAGCTAGCACATACCACAGATCGTATTATTCTGCAAGGCTCCTGACTAGATTGCGGCACACCAAATCAGACAGGAGCATAATTTTTATTTTATTTTATTTGTGTCTAGCGGATTAGGCATGTGTGACAGATTAAACTCCCTCGTATGTAATGATAAATTAACTCCCAGTGGCGACTCAGGCAATCGGACAACTTCAGCACTCGAGAGTTATTGTGAAAGAATTGAACACAGTTTTACTTATGGAAGTTTTGCTTCATTTAATGCGCCTTATATGTGAAAAAAACAGCTAGCGTTCAATTTTTGATACTGCGCCTTACAATCTGATGCGCCTTATGGTCCCAAAAATACAGTAGGCCAGTGCTTCTTAACTGGGTGAATGTTTCACCCCAGGGTGAATGAATGCTCAGATTTTTCATCCTCTTGTTCTTGTTTTTTACCCAACACATATTAGCAATAAATAAAATGGCGAATTTCAACCCTTCTAACTTTTCATATCTAAAGTAGTCAGCAACCTATCACCTCAGGAAAGCTGTACGATGATACAATTAACTACTTTTATGACATAACAGAGTTGGATTTTACCGAAAGGTTCCATGTTTTACTCATTCGAGGGACAGAATCTTTGCTGTGCTCAGTATGAGCATCCTATACTCCTGTGTGAAGGCTATCTGCTACAATCACAGTATTTTCAAAAGTTTAATTCTCAATCTCGAGTGAAAACCAGTCACATGAACACTAATCAGAGAAGCTTTACCACTCAAAGTAAACATCTATTGTGTGTTTATATCTCAGGTAATACCTATAGAAAGTCAAAGTAATATGTACAAAAACACTTTGTTTTGATGAAAGTAAATGTAAATCTATATACGAAATCAATCAGTACAAGCCAGTTTCATCAGCTTCGCAGTTTAAAAAAAACAGATTTTTACAGGAAGCCTAGTATCGAGAATAAGTTTCCTTCAGCAAGATTTTTATCAGAACGTCCTTCAAAACATATCCCTATTATGGGAATTTTTGGGTTGGTTTGTTCAAATCTCCAAAGCATAGGAAAATTGCAACCTTCCAACAACTGGAGATCATGACTACCACGTACATTTCAGAAATAGGATTTTCGTTTTTGGTCAAGCTCATGGTGTCACAAGGGGAGAAGCAAGAGGGGGGAAAATCCAAGTCTTTTGAGACTTTAGAATGAAACAAAATTCTAGTCTGAGGATAGGGACAGAGGATGCGTAATTTTACGTGAAATCGATTTCCTATTAAAAATTTGCTGATCGATTCCTTGCTTACACCCATCGTGGAAAGTACATACTTGAAAATACTAGTCATAAGACTTTGGAATGACTTGCTGGTGTTTCAGGTTCAAAAGTTATGGCCTAAAAACAAATATTTAGTTTATCCCCTAATTAGATAATTGATTAATTTGCTGCTTTTAGGTGATAACTTTTGAATCAGTAACACTAGAAAACAAATCAAAGGCTAAAAAACTTGGATTCTAGCCTAGTTTCCAATAAAAACTTTGGTGAAATACTTCCATCTAGCGGTTGAGCCCAGGGCCCAGGTAACCTGAGCCAAAATGGCCAAATATCTACTTCACTTATGATGTCACCCACATAAAACCTGAAACCCAAAACAAAAAATTGTTTTTTATCTGCAGAATCGAAGACTTGCCAAGTCTTTTGAGGGTTTGAACAGCTCTCCAGCACATTGACTGACGACGCGAAAACAGCAGCTCATGCGCTACTTTCAGGTATGATATATTTGCGCATGGGCAGTGAAGGGCTAAGCACATGCCACCACAAAAATTTAGCAGGATGTTAAAAACTGTTTGGCAGGTTTAGCAGGCGACAAAGAAACTAACATTTGGGTAAAAATAGAGTGGTTTATGGGTTTAACTGATATGCGATTAACTGGTGTCGCCTGCACACCTAAACACCATTGCTTTTGACAGCAAGCTTTGTGTACAAACACCATTGCTTTTGACAGCAAGCTTTGTGCCCGTATGAACCACGTGGGTCGCCCGCGGGCTTGTTCTGACAATAGCATAGCATGATCAGTAGGGCAACTAAAAGTACCAAAAGTCAAATTTTTTCTGCCGTTTTGAAAGATTATGGAACGTCCATATACCAAATTTCACGCTCATACCATGTGGGAATCCAAAGTGATTAAATCCAAAAAAGTCAAAATTAATTATTAAGCCAAAATTTATGGTTGGGTCAAACTTTTCTTGCAGTACAGTTTTTTCTCTCTATCAATATTTTATTGAAACTACAACAACAGATATTGATATGCTTTTGCAAGTTTGGTTGCAATTCTGTAATGATAATGGTTTTGCTGGTTGCTGCGGTTTCGGATGTAATAATATTGTTTTGCCTACTCCCAGACAATTGAATATTATGTAGGACAGGCGTGGTAAAGCAAGAAACGTGGTCTTACAGTACGTGTTTTGTGAAAGTTCAATCCATTGTGCATATAGTGTTTCAACTTCATGATGTCCCAGGTTTAACTCTACTTTAGTTGTTAAAACTTATCAATATATCATCACCAAAGTTAAAAAAACAATTTTTAAAAAAAATTGAAGAATAAAGTGCATGAATATGTTTCTTAGTTAACCTCAACACCCAAAGCTGAATTATTTTGCAGTTGCAAACACAGAAAATTTATAGGTCAAAATAAAGTCAAAATTTATAAATTACAAAGTCAAAAATTAAAATTTTAAGTCAAAAAATTGGTTGCACTAATGATCAGTGTTTTTAACATTGATGAATATCTTTAATTTTTATTAGAGGTAACATAATTCAAGACAAACTTAGCAAATTTTATTTCTGCAGTGTGTGCATCGAACTGGTAACCCTTCGTGTGAATTTGTATCAAGAAGTAGCTCTCAGTTTAAATAAGGTTGGTGACGAAACAAGGTTGGTGACCCCTGGTGTACATTGTTTACCTAGCCTTTTCCTGATGATATGTGGTTTGGTACAGAGCTGAGCAGATTTCCGCTGGTTCAAATTTCATACAAAGGTCTTGTAGGAGCTATGATCCATAATGACAAGACTCACCATTACACAAGTCCATTTCTATCTATAGTTTAAATCTGGATTAAAATCAACTACTTCATGCAACAACATAACATCAAATATCACTTTATTATGCCTTGTGTTTCTGGTGACTTCATACACTGAGCAATGTCTTCTGTTTACATCAGTTTAACACTTAGTACTGCGGGTTTTCCAAAAACATGCTAGGTACCTGAACGTTTTCGCAAGTTACTACAATTATGCCAGTTTCCTAAAACACCTGGTAATTTAAGCCTAAACAAGTGCTTCGTTAGGCCTATTTACCTGGTTGTGCTAGCAAGTGCGCTCAAGGTGAGCTATGATGTCAAGAGTGCTTAGTGCAATTGAATCAGAACAAGAACATTGGAGCCATGTGATTACATGGAGCTTTAGAATAACTGTGTTGCATGTTCTCTGCTGCAGTCCTTATGCTACCAGCAAAAGCTTTTGTTGGATTTTTTGTGAGTGACGTCATAAGTGAAGTAGTTTTAGGGTCATTTTGGCTCATGTTGCCTGGCCTAGGGCCCAACCGCTAAAGTGTTTCGCTGAAGTTTTCATTGGAAACTAGGCTCAAGTCCGAGTCTTTTAAGCCTTTGATTGACTTTCTAGCGTTTCTGATTCAAAAGTTATGATCTAAAATAAACAAATTGATTATCTAATTAGCTAATTAGTCAAAAATATTTTTACTAACTTACATCATAACTTTTGAACCCGGAACCCCAGCAATACAGAAGAAAGTGCAGCAGAAATTCAAGAACAATCTGGGGCTAGTTCAAGAACAATCAAACCATGCAAAGAGTGATAAACACAGTCAATAACCTCTCTCATTTGTTCTCTCTAACATGCACGCANTTGCATTAACACAAATGCAACTAGTGTTTAAAAGCGCTTTCTTCAAAGAGATAATACGACTTCTAGCAAGAAATTCACATTTGACTTTTTTAAAATAGCTGAAAACTTCTGATTTCTTATCTTTTGCACTTATAATAAGTAGTGATTAATAACAAAAGAAAGCACAATTTAACCTGTAAAACTTAAGGAAAAATAAACTGGTTATCGTGCTGAAAACAAAAAATTGTTTCCACAGAAAAAAACTTCAAGAAAAGTCCACAATCCACATTTGTTTACATTGCTTTTTCAATTTGTACCCTCCTGAAAATGTACTGCTATGCAAAGCGATGCTAGGTCGCTTCCAATTAGTTATAACCAGGGCTTGACAAAATGTAAATTTCCCAGGAAGGCCTAAAACCAGCAGTTGTCAGTTGCCTTATCAACACCTTAGCTCCGCTACCGGTTGCGCTAGAGAGCTGTTCAAGGACTCAAACAGATCAGACTGTCTTCTGGATTGCACTTGAAAAAAAATTTTTTGGTTGAGGGTTGTGGATTTTTTGTGACTGACGTCATAAGTCAAGTAGTTTTGGGGTCATTTGGGCTCATGTTGCCTGGCCTAAGACCCAGCCGCTAGGCCATAGTATTTCGCTGAAGTTTTCATTGGAAACTAGGCTCAAGTCCGAGTCTTTTGCACCTTTGATCGACTTTCTAACGTTTCTGGATTAAAAGTTATGATCTTAAATAAACAAATTAATTAATTCTCTGATTAACTAATCAGTCAAAAATTTTTACTAACTTAGATCATAACTTTTGAACCCGAAACCTCAGCAGGTCATCCAAAGTATCAAAAGACTTGGTTTGTAGCCTAGAATCCAATAAAAACTTCAGCGAAATACTAACACCTAATGGTTGGCGCCCAGGGCCAGGCAAAGTGGGCCAAGGTGGCCTAAAAGTCCTCCACTTATGACGTCACTGACAAAAAACCCGCATACCCCAAGCAAAAATTTTTTTTCGAGTGCAAACTACAAGACTTGCCGCGTCTTTTGACGCTTTGACCAGGTCCGTAACCCGTACAGGAGCGGAGATATTCTCGCACAAAGCCGCAAAACGTGTGAATCAGCTGTTTTTTTGCAAACCGCTTGAATTAACCTGGACGTCAAAGTGTTAAAAAGTCAGACTTTGACTTGTATTTTTGATTTTCAAAAAAGGTCAAGTGCGTAAAACAAGCCTGAATTTTAAAATCTGGCTTCAAAAATAACAAATTGGCAACCCTGCACGCGACCAGCGCATGAGACCACCATTGTTAGGTAGGGGTAACTGTTGCATCACAAGGCCAGGTATTGGACCACCATGACCGAGCAAGATAAATTCGTACAGTCTGTTTTGTGGTTTCTTGCAATTCTTAGTGTATTATTTCCTGCGAGCATGGACGATTTCTCGAGAAGCTGGTTCCCGATTTCCACACTTTCTGTAGCCCTGGTTATAACTTTCATGTTGTGCTGCTGCTAGTAATCGTAATGTTTTCTATTGAACTTCGCCAGTAATCTAGTAAACCTTGCTAGTAAGTCTAATGTTTTCAAATAACCTACTTTACAATGGCGTACCGTACTTTTCACACTCAGGTCTGCAATGGTATCATATCTTAATCATACTCCTTGCTAAAAGCATGTTTACACAGCTACAACACCTATGGACATTATATACCTAGGGTACATGACTTTTCGGTCTGGCCGTTTCAGTCAGGCTGTGAAATCTTGCAGAAATCATATATGTTCACTTTTTAATACAAACGTACTTAAATTAACGAAAGGTTTTATTAGAAAAAACTACAAATATGATCCAAGATCCTACAGTTAATCAGCATGAAGATATGATTTTCGTTATCATCAGCAAGCAAATTAAATCATTGTCGACATTTTTAATCAAATACAAATACTTTAAACTCATAATTACAATTCAGATTTAATCACAATCATAACTCTTCAAAAAGGGAGTTGGTATAACACCAACTAGCATGACATTTTGTCTGCCTATATAATCATTTAAATAAACAAACGCAATCAGTTGTTTATGTACAGAAATGCTCCAGACTAAAACGGCCATACCGAAACAGCCCGGACCAAAACGGCTCAGACCGAATCGGCCAGACCGAAAAGTCCTGTTCTGATATACCTACACATTATAGTTCAGTTCTTTTTATATCACTACACTACTACATATCTGGTTTTATCATTCTGGCTGGAAACTAAGATGTTGTGGTAGTGAACAGTTTTCTTACTTCTACAACAGTGGTTTCTCAATGATTTCCCTGAAGGGAGTCAAATTCAGACCTACAATTTTGTTAAAGAGCCACACAAATAAATTTTAGTACAAGTCAATTGTCACGTATTGTTTTATTGTGCTAACAAAGTCTCTTACACAAAATATTAGAGGTGTTACTGAAAGACTCCTAGTCCTAAGAGCCGTACAAAGGGTGCTTGGGAGCCGTATGTGGCTCTTAGAACAGTGTTTGATAACCATTGTTCTACAAGTAACACCACGCTTACCAGCTACAAAGCCACAGCTTTAGTGACGATTAAACCAAGCAAATGTCAAATGCTTGTATACCCATTGTTGTAGTCTGGTGCCATAACAATCACGTTTAATGTGCTATAAAGAACACTGTTTTAGGTGAAGTAAGTCCATTTGGCTAAACCATTAGTATCTAGGAAGAGGCCCAGAGCTACTTCTCAGATAGTCATAGCTCCAGCTCTGGTCCCAAATTTTAAACTAAGCTCCGACTCCTGATTTTTTATTTGAGCTCCAAGCAAAATGTCCAGCTCCAGCTCCGCAGCCCTGCTTACTACAATACAACCAGCCCATGTTATGTAGCCTGCAGTATTTCACTGCATTCCATAGTGGTTTGATGTCGCTATTACTGCAATATAGACTGTAAATCTAAGATAAAACCAATGTGTTGTTCCATTCCTAAATAGCAGACATGATTAAAATTTACTTGTGCATCATCCAACCAAAAGCAGGCGTTCAGGCTAGTAGTGCCAAGGCTAAGGCACCTGCTTTGTAAACACACTTTTTCTAGGTAGCTCACTTGTGAACTAGGTAACTACGAGCATGGTGTGCACACTTTTCTGAAAACTTACTCGACCATTCAAACATATGGTGACTCAGCAAAAATTGTGTTATATGACCAGGAATGTAAGCTAATATGTTCAACTGTGAAAAGCTTCATACTGTGGCAGCAAGCAACAATAGAGATCACATGCTGTGCTTACTGATTACTCTGTTATTGCTTGTTCGCACAACATACATATAGGTGCTATTCTTAGCGCACATTCCCTTTATGGTGCATCGCATGTGACGTTATACTGACCAAGCAACCTCAGCACTATCTTGACAAAAACGAACATTATGCACGGATACTTAGACCAAGAACAAAATTATTAAACAATGATTAGTATTTTTTCCCAATATTGCAGCAAAAATAATAAAACAGATTTTTAAGAAATTTTCTCTTCCATGGATTGATGTTGGGATGCAAGAAGTACTTGCAATGAAAATAGTGACTATGTTGGGAACAACTTAAAGTCGGCAACAAAGCTAAAAATTAAGCTGATTAACAAGGCTTGTACAAGTAACTGCAGCATTGCATATCAAAATAACAAATATTCTTGTTGTATCTGTTTCATTTCAGTAGTATCTCTATAATATCAAAAATACTACTGTGCTATACATAGGCTGATGGTCTTGATTATGCAAGTAACAGTAAAACTCTTACTGTAAGTAGAGCTCAACTGATGTTTTTCATTGCAGATGCCAATATTTTTGCATTACTCAAACCACTGTTGAAAAACATTACTTCACTACAATAGAGAATAGTACATCAAATTCTGTGCAAACTTGAGTCACTAAAATAGTCAACCACCACAGCACGTTCGCAGGTAGTCATCTGCTTGCAGGCCAAAAAACTTGGAGCGAATGTTTTGTCACAGAGTGGTTTATTGGAACAGTTGCACAGTAGTCTGTATATTACACACTATTTGATGTAGTCAGAGAGATGCGCACCGTTAAGAAACAGGATGAAGAATTTCTGGTAATCAATCATAGACAAAGTAACAACTTGGGCTTCCAAACAATCCATGCAGAACAATAATGTAGCAGCTTTTATTAGCAAATATTGCCAATATATATCAGCACAATTTTGCTAATACGATATATCAGCAACATCACCAGGGCTTTAAAAAATGTTAATTTCCCAAGAAGCTTACAGAGATTTCCTGTGGGCCGCAAGTTGAAGACGATGGTCCTTTATGACATCACGAAAAGAGACTGTTTTCAACGTTGCACTCAAGAGTACAACTATCATTGCGTTCACGGATCAATTCAGCTTATCAGCATCATTTCACATTCAATGTGCTAACAAACAGTTGCATCACTACAGTGTACCACGCTACCGCTCAGTATGCAAAAAAGAGACACTAAAGGAGTACAAAAGTGGGAGAAGTGGAAATCTTAGCTGCAAAGTAGCAAATTCTCATGCCAAATCCTTAACTCGCATCTAAAATTAGTTTTTTATGGGCATTCTTTAAATCATAAAAAATTTTGTACTACATTTAGAGTTGCAGATAGCTTATGTAAGTAACATATGGGCAGCTTATATGAAGCTTTGTAATGATCACTGGCATTTGGAAAACCTTAACATGGTATTTGACAAGAAACCAAATTGCCGTTAGTAGACTAATTAGAAACTTCTGGTAACCAAACTAAAGATTTCTTTTGGATAATAAATTCTAATGATCTTTTAACGCAGGGTTTGCAGAATTGTCCTTAGAAAATACTGTAGCCCTGTGCATGCCCTGTGAAAATACTGTGCTGCCTATATCAAATAATACTTATTATACAAAGCCAATGCAAAAATCAGCTTTAAGAATTATCAACTGTCTATGACTGTGGTCATAATAAAAAGCTAACCAATGTTATGAAAACAAACACAAAAAATCCCAGTTAACCCATTCTCTCCTAGCGTTGCCATATGGAAACACTGCTATGTGACATTTGATTTCTCTGATAGAAGTAAATTTAAATTAAGCAACGTTTTAGTTGTGACATAGTAGTGTTCTAGCATGTATCAAATATAATACGTAACAAAAGCTTTATGGTGCAAGTTGATATTTGCTGATGTTTGAAAAGTTTGAAAACTGCTACCTACCCGAAGGTCTGGAAAACATGGAAAGAGGGTGTAGACTAGATAAGTTAATATTTCGGTTTCGTGTAATTGTTTTCCAACTTTGATCAACTAACTTTTAGAAAAAGTTTTTGATGAAACCAGTGTTTTGCTTGTTTGTTTATTTGTTTCTTATTTCTGTGTTGCCAAGTGGTAACACTAGGGTAATATGAGTACATTTTTACATTTCAGATATTTCACTGTGAATGAGGTTTTGGATCAAGTTTTGAGTAGTGATGCTACTGATAGCATATTTTTTATCCAACCACCAGAAACACATAAGCTGACAGACGAAGATTCTCGTGACGAATACAGCTTTACACTTGCTAGTATGACCAGAAATCAGCTTCTGGCTGAATGTGAGTTCTAACAAACCGACAAAAGGAATGGTCCTTGTGAAAGTGATTCAGAAGAAGCTACAGCCCAGCCCCAGCTTCAAAGAAGTGACTCAAGATGATGAGTTTGAAATGGACTAAGGGGGGGCCCAAAAACCTTCCCCTCTAGCTTTCCTAGAAGTGAAATATGACAAGTACGCCAGCTTGGATCTTGTGTAACTATTTGAGTTGTTTCATGACGACCATATTTTGAAGCATATCGTGGAACAAAAAAGATTGTATAGCGTTTCAAAGAATTGGCCTAACCCCAACATCAGTGAAGAAGAGATGAAAGTATTTCTTGGTATCTTGATAATGTCTTGATACAACATTCTGTTCAGTGAAGCAATATTCTAGTCTGAAAGGAAGGACTTGCAGAACCAAACAGTGCACGAATTCATGCGCAAGGACCAATTCAATACTATTATGAAATCTATGCATCTTCATCCCAATATTGATCTCGACAAAGATGATAAGTATAGCCAAAGGCAAAAAGTCATCAATTCGCCCAAACCAATCACACAGTAGATTCGATGTATAAGAACCACTTCATCCAGAGAATGCCAGGAAATCATAAACATCAGTGTGTAGGCAGTCAGTGTTCATCCATTGTGCAAACACTATGCCTGAAATGCGATGTCGGACTTTATATTGACTGCTTTGCTACATATCACACCAAGTAGTCAAACCACTAAAAAGTAAACCAGCATTAGATTTAGCCAGGGAAAGGACAGGACTTTGCACAGAAGAAATGTGGGAATACATGGGGTCCAAAAAAATTAAGTGAAGAAAAAAAGTCTTTCACTGACTTGTTCATAAAGTTCCCGGAAATTAGGGCCTCCAATCACAAATGGGCCCCAGGCCCATAACCTTCCCTTCTAATGCCGGCGTTAAACTAAGAAACGTTTTCTCAAGTCAAACATCTTGCTGAATGTGTTTTGTTGTTTCAGTGTTCTTTAGCTTTGCATCTTTTTTGTGTTTTCTTTGTGCTACATGCAGTTTGGTTGTGAAATAAATGTAAATTTTGTACTCATATTTCCCTAGTGTTACACAGGTGGCAAATATTTTACCTATACAGTAGTAGTATGGAAAGGTGAAAGAAAAACATTAACCTTAAACCATAACCCTAAGGTAGTGTCTATTTTAGCACCAAGATCATGCTGGCGACAACAGATCGGCTGGAGATGCTATGTTGTACCACTAGTCAAACATTCAGTCTTGTGGCATGATGCAATTCGAATAAAGAAAAGGTCAGTTTGTTATGTAATCAGTGTGCTGCTTGTAGCATAGCATTTTCGCTTCACATCTACCAGCTGGTATGCCATTGCTTTTCGTTTAGACTCTCACCTTGGTGACTTTCCTTTTTTTTCCAAACTTTCCACAGTAGTGTACGCTTAGGTGTAAGGTTTAAGGTTAGGTTAGTGTTAGGGTTATTGTTACTGTTAAGGTTTAGGGTTGCGGTTTAGGGTTAGTGTTAGCATTAGGGTTTAAAGTAGTTAGTGTTACTGTTAGGGTTACTCTTATGTGTTAGGCTAGTGTTACTGTTAGGTTAGGGCTATGGTTAAGGTTTATCTTTTATGTTTACTTCATTTCTGCCAGCATCTTGGCAGTAAAATAGACACTACCTTTATCATATGCTTCTGTGATTACCCACATGGATGGATGCACATCCTCATGGAGTCTGGACATGGATGATTGTGGTGTCAGATATAGAGGCTGCATCGCTCTTTGCTTCTTAATTAGCCTGCATCAGAACTCATTTCTCTAATCCAAGCTATATCATATGTGTATGACTAATTTCTTAATTCTACATAGTACATCTACATATATTTCTCAATTCTTCATTGCCATCCATCTTCATCTTTGTACTATAGCATGTTGAACTGATTCACCACGTAACCTTTGCGTTTCCAGTTTTTATAGGCCTAATTCTAATGGCTAAGATTTCTTTGCCAATATAGCGTTGAACATTTTGGTTTAAATGATATTTTCACATACTTGCGTGTATCCATATTGGTTTATTTTTTAGTACGACTTCATCATCATCATGTTCATCCTGATAAAAACCACCAATGAACAGAAAAATTCAAATGCAAACTTTGAGGCCAAAAACTGTTTGTTTTTCAAAAACAAAAGTGAAAACATTTAGCCTCACAATAACAGGACAGCAAGTTTTCATTTCTTTCAGGAATCAATCACTTAACATTACAAAATGACCACGAAGAAGTGCATGTCGCTGTAAAAGCAAACGCTCTTTGACCAACGACCAACACTGGCATCACCACGGCAGTGGACCAGTTAGCAGGATTCAAATTTCGGTAAAAAACTTGCATTTCCGTTATAGGGCGCTAGCGCGCAATCTCGAAATCAGAATAAGTGAAAAGTGTTGATACCGTTTACAAACCGCTAACTTTGCNCTAAATTTGAACAATTAGTGGAGCCTTGAGACTTTTCAGGACTCNAAACATCCAATAGAATTTAAGCATGGGTTTTGCGTCCTCATCATTATATCTCGGTCAAGCAATAAAAAGTCTCCAGTCTTGAGTCTTCCATCATCCTCATTAGCGGCAAATCTCCGTAGTGGACGAACAGCGCCTATTCTCGTGCAAATTGAAAGCTCCATCAGTATGACTTGGCAAAGTTTCCGTATTTCAACATGTTCACTGTTTATACTATCTTTGAAAAACAAAAGTAAAAGCATAGGAAACAAAATAAAATTCTGCAAAATCAAATCTTTCACTTCTTGCTCCTTGCAACGGTCAGCTGTTTACCTCAAAGTTTTGATCAGGGTTGCAGAGACAGAGCAGAAGCCCAGAGCCGGCCATTTTTGATGGAGCCGGAACGGGAGCTGTTTTTAAAATTTAGCTGAAGTCAGAGCTGGTGGATAATTTAGCAGCTCCGGCTCCGGTCCTTTCTGCGCACTCAAAGTTGCCATGGTTCGCTCATGCTGCGCGACTAATTAATTTGATCGAAATAGGTCGCCTCGGCGAAATCAGAGGGTCTGTTCTACAGGGACGGATTTAGGGAGAGCGGGGCCCTAGGCCATCTTAGTTTTTGGGGCCCCACGCAAGTGTTACCTATTTGGCCGTTTGTGTGAAAAGCGTGAAAGTATACCTCTTTTGTGTGCAGTGCCCCCTCAAAATCTATATTTTGTGGTGCCGACTTTGGTTCCACAATTGCCTTAGATCTTCAACAGAAATTAAAGCCTTTCCTACATTCGTATGAAGAACAAATGGCATTGGGACCTTTTCTTGGAATTTATAGCTCTTTCGTGTAGTTCAGAAGTTCTCTTCTTAAATTTCCGCGATTTCTAGCGTTTTTAGTAGGTTTGTTTTTCGGATATAAAGATTTTCATGCGGGACCGTGTTGCCTCCCTCGAAAATATCGTCTAGCTGTCGA
>JGI24021J15306_10006009_pt1 | contig 14510 bp, 12 predicted proteins | sample Ectturendosymbi1_FD_15306 | JGI IMG/M metagenome (IMG submission 15306)
TGCTATGCACTGAAGATGATAACAGTTGTTATCGAAACGTTTGCAAGATGTCAGTTGTATCGTTTGCTTTGGCCGTAGTATTTATTATAAGGCGCTAAAATGTTTCTCAAAATCGTCTTCAGTTAAAGCTGGAAATGAGCAAACAACCAACACAAGCCATATGTGAACGAGTATAGTGGGTTGGATTGATTAGTGCTGTCTGAAGCATTCAGCCCGTTAGCCGCCGATGGGTCAGAATTCCGAAAGAGTAATTTCCTCTACTACAGTCAATCGCGCTGTTGCGGAGAATGCTTCATCGCATGAATTTAGCTTCTTCACTAAACAAGGTACCCTACTTCTCCCTTTAATAAAAACGTCGTTTTAATATTCTTGCAAAAGTCGATCCCTAAGCGTTTACTTCAAAAGCAAAGTTTCGTGGCGATCAATACTTGGAGCTGATCGCAAACACAATAATTTTTAGCACTGTTGGTAAAATACTGTATATTAGTAAGCCACTATTTGCAGAAAGCTGTTGCATTTCAAATGAGTAACAGTTTTCCCATTCTGACAGCGAGTTTTTCACTTTAGTTGATATTCGATATTTTATTGAAAAACTGAACATGCTTCAAGCAAGAAAATTCAAGACAACATTCAAACGGCAGAGGTTTTTCTCAGTAGCTTCATAAAAACGTAGTTCGTAGTAGTTATGCCGTCTGCCTCGGGTATGCTGAATAAAAGCATCAAAGTCACAGAAGTGGTGAACTATAAAGAAGTAGAATAGTATAATGTTAAAAGTGTATTGGCCATACTGAAACTCTTGTATGATCAACTGTTGTAAAACTTAAACCGACGTCGACCTTGCTTTGAGGTGCCATTTTTCCCTGATAAAAACCTGCTGTCAGGTGGCTAAAAGGACGGTGTCCATGTAAGTTTTACTATAGTGTTGAGCATGAAAACATTTGATGATAATTGGTGTTTTGCCATAGTCCAGAGGTTCCCAATCTGTGATACATGTACACCCAGGGGTACATTTGCCTAACCGAAGGGCCACCTTTAGGGTTAGCAATAGAAAGGAAAACTATATTTACAGTACATATTATTTATTTCCAAATATTTATACACATATCAGTGAATATTATTTTCAAAAATCGGTCGTTGTTAAATTTATCTATCAATAATCACGATAACATATTTTGCCATAAGAAATTTTAGGGGCACATGTTCATCTGTCGGAGTGCTGAAGGGGTACATTATTAGAGAAAGTTTGGGAACCCTTGCCGTAGGCAGTGCCGGATTAACCATTTAATTAGACTATTAAGGCTATAGACTTAGACCTTGGAAAAATTTGGTCCTCAATTTTTTTATTACAAGCAACTACCGAATTATCTCCTAAAATTTAATTATAGGCCCTACTATAGTAATCAGCCTTAGGCCTACAGTACCCTGAATCCGGCCCTGGCCATAGGTTCGCGCGAATTGTCATTTTGGTTGCCACAAAACATTAATTCATAAACATTGGGACCATTCCCTTTAACCAGTGTTTCTCAACCAGGGGTCCATGGGTTCGTTTCATTCAGGATGGCAGGCCCGTAGCCACGGAGGGGTATTTGGGGACAGTTACCTCCCAAAATATTTTTGCAACGCCCAAATTGTGCTGTGCTCAGGAAAATTTGTTTCAACCACATAATAAAAACATTCCCCCCAAAACGTACTTTGCCCAACCAAACCTCAAATCGTGGCTACGGACCTGCGAAAGCGGAGGCTGAACTGAATTGTCAGAGGGCACAGTGGTACGGTACGAGTTCTTCCATTCGCCATTAATGCATCCAACTACAAATCGTAGATGTTTCAAAGTCTTACGCTGAAGGTGCACTTACCGTTTTCCTGCCATGTGCTAAAATGTCCTGTCGCACTTGGTTTAGGCCACGGATCCACTTGAAATAGATTTCCAATGCCGTTTGAAAGCAAAAAGTGAGGTTTTCTTTGCTGTAGGAATCGGATTGAAAACTTGCAAAACAGGATTGGATCCGAACTCAAAGTCCGCACACCTTTAACGCACAGGCGTCGTTGGTCACTTACAATCAATGAGCAATTTATGCCAATTTCACGTGCCGATACCTTGTTTATCGATTTGTTCTAAGCTTTCAAGCACAGCACCTCTTTCACACCGATTTTGACTTGAGATGCGTGGAACTGGTATCGTTTTCTGAAGCTGGTAGAAAAGTCTTACCCACTGCTTCAGGTAGTCCGAAAGGAATGGTAAAATGGCATGAAGTTCTTCACGAATTTCGTCTCAATCGTTTCATCAGCCAGATGTAAGTTAATACTTGAGAACCTGATGCATCAGCCAAGGATTCCTTTAGCGCTCATTCCACAACCAGCTGTGATTGGTAACTGCTTGAAAACCTCAAGCTTCCCAATGTGGAAAGCATAAAAATATTTAATCGTTTCTACGTGCCCAAAACGTGAGGGACCAAGGGTTTTTTTCAGTCTGAAGACGATGGCAACAACTGCGTTTTCAAGAAACATTCCCGTGTGATTTATTGATAAAGAATAAACAGTCGTAAACAAAATATTCACGCAACGTTTGAAAGCAGTAAGTGCGACTATAGAAAACAAAAATTTTTCTGCCCGACATGGCGTTTCTTGACACCTGCATTGGGCAGGTCATGTGGACGAAGCCCAACACAGACATGGTGGTCAAAGTGTTTTCTTTGAAACCAAAGCAGATGGAAACCGCAAAGAAGTACCCGTTGTGAGCGAAAAGACTTTCATGAGTTCGATGGTTTCCTGCAGACATCCAGTGAATTTGCGTGCGTTTACATTCCGAGACAGCATTACGTAATTTTTGCGCTTCATGCAAATGTGAAACAATGGCCTTGGCGAAGGCGGACAATGATACACGATCATGGACAGACAATGGACATTTCCCCGTCCCAGGTTCTCACACAGCTCAAAAAAAAATGGCGTCAGACGACAGTTAAGGTAAAACATTGCACAAAATAGACGATTTCATTGCGAGGCGGCGTCACGTAATTTTAAAGCGAAATCAGCAACGAGACTTCAGCCCAGCTGAAAGGATCTAAATATATCCGCGTCTGGCGTGCGCGCTCCAACTCAAACGTTTCGGCTGAAAGTGAAGCAGACACACCATCAGCCGTGTGCACGCGGTTAAACTGTGAGTGAGCGAGGAAACCACGAAGGCAAAAATGTCCTGCGTCTATTTGCGGCGACACTCCGCACGTTGAAATCAAACGCGAGAAAAGTGGATGCACGATGCAGCTGTGTGGCGTAACCGTGAAGCAGCCAAAACTTTTAATCGTAATCGGTTGTGGCAGATGTGCAATGCTATGACGGGTGACGAAATCGTGAAATGGACGCAAGAGTGGAGTTTGAGACAACCAGCCCACTTCGGCGGCTTACAGGGTCTTTGTTCTTATGCGTGTAGAACGCTATTTTTGTATGGTCTTCAGAAGACTGTATTCAGCCATTATGGACAGTCGCGATGAAGGGTTTACTCCAAACTTTGCGCAAAAATTTGCAACGCGTGAAGTAGTTTTCCCGACCTCTCGCGACAAGTTACGACCTGCGAGATCGAGCAGAGTTCACAATCACGATTTGAAATAAGTAGTACTCATAACTATCTATATTTTCCTGTGTAGATTTTCAGCTATGCAGGTGTGGTCAATCTCCAGTCCTGCTTCCTTCCTCTTCCATCGCGTAAGTCGGGGCGGAAAAACGATTCCAATAAATACATGCAGACTCACAATTCAATGTAATCACCCGCGTGGTCATTTGCAAAAACGGGCTCGTTCGCGCGCCCAAAACGTGAGGGACAAAAACTGCGTGCGTGTGTGCTTGCCAGCGGAAGCGAAACCCCTGGAAACGTCGAAACCCTTCGGTTTCACAAAGAACAGGACTATTAATGCGAAACGCGTCATCAGCTTGTCGTGGAAAGCGCCGCTGTCATCACTGTTTCGGGTTCAACTCGAAAAAAAGCTTGCAACAATCACTTCAGCACAAGATTCGTTTACAGTGATACGTCACAAAACACTTGGGCAAATTGAAACGCGTCATTGTTGCGCAACACTCGGATGAGCAGCGGCAGCAGCGGTTGGACACGAAACTTTACTGAACGAAGAAGCAGCGCATCTGTAACTGCTTCGACCGGGAAGTGAGGCAACAAACGCCAAAAGCTCGAAAAGCCTGAGCTTCGCAAATATATTTTCTCGGTTCAAAAACAGGCCCAGCACTCCGTTGCTTCAGCAGCAGTCGACCACACGACTGTTGAAAGTCGTGAAGTTGCAACTTAAGCTCCACCGTGTTGCGTCGACAGAAATGAAGGCACTTGCAAAATCTCCGCCATGACGTCTTGGAATCGTTCGTGCGTCTGCATTCATTCGTATCAAGTGGTCAGGCGACGTAGATGAAGGTGTTGATGTCGTCCTCGTCCCGTTTCATGTACTTGTGGTCGATCAGCCACTCGATCTGTTGCTTGATGAGCTTTTTTTGTGGTAGAAACATGTTTTTGAGAATTTCGACCAGCTCGGTCTGGAGCTGAGCGTTGCTGATTCGTTTCCTCATCTTCAGGATCTTCATGATCGCCTCCTGTCAAAAAATACAATACGATGATTAACATGACCCACACATCTGATCGCGTATAACGTATTTAATGCACATATCCACATTTTGTCCCCGCTGCTAGACACTGGAAAAAGCGTAAACCTGCAGCCGGAACATGGTATAGAAGCTTATGCTTGACGCAACAATCTTTTGCTAACTTTAAGATTGTGAAAACAGACGCCTGAAGGTCAACTGAGAAAAACATTAGTCGCGGGTTGCTTCGAGCTGAGAGGAGTCTTTTGGTAAATAATGAGCCAATGACTTTCGGCAGTTTGAGGCTTGTGCTGGGATGAGCTGCTGCCCGAGAACTTACAAGAAAATTCAATGCCTACCTGAGAAGAGATCTTATTTCGCCAATCAATGCCATTAAAAATCTGCCAGCTTACGCCTGGCTTGAGTTGATCGGTCAGTAATTACCGAACGATAAAAGAGATATTTTGTACAATGGAACCAAAAGCTTCTTTAGGAATACAACACTTGTTTGTTTTTCGAAACCCAGATACGTCAAAGAACGCCTGCCAAGCTCTAAGCGGGCCTTTACCGTCAGCAATCAAATGCATGGTCTTCAGTTTAACATCACATTGCAATCAGCCAACAAGCACCAACAAACCTGCGTGCGAAGAATGCGCAATTGAACCACGCCGTCGTTGTCTTCTTCTCTGCTCTTCTCCGTCGACAACTGCAATCGGCCGATCAAGTTAACGCGGCCTCGCTTTTGGGGTTTTCCCGCTTTGCTGAAAACGGACGAATGCGATGAAGAACAACACGCTTTCGAGCTAGGTCATAAGAAATGCGAATTTTTTCTGCAACTTTAAGCATTAACATCGCTGATGTTTGTGAGAAACGCAGCCAGTATAACCTCCAAGCGCACCAAAGAAGATCTACAAAAACATCGCTTGCTCATGAAAAAGTTTCAAAAATGCCAACAAGCAGGAGTTATTTTGAAAATAAGAGACCGCCAAGGATGAGTTTGATGTTTACTTGATAAACGAAATTAAGGCCTAGGCCTAAGTGTCAGAACTGGTATATATCATCGAATTCATTGGAGGATATACTTTCCCAAAAACTTATGTATCAAATGAATTGTTTTTTCCATTGGAAACGCATGACCTATGAATTGTATAAGTTAAGAATTGTACAGTGCTACAAGCCGAGCTACCGAAAGAAACACGTATACCATTTCATGCGCATTGAATTAATAAAATCTCGCGCGTGTGCCTCACCAAACTGCAGCTCCAGGCGTCACTTACAACAGAGTAAATTGATGATTGACAGAGAACAGAGTGCTCTCGGTGAATGCTTTGGCCGACGGGACTGCTGGATCGCAAAGAAGCACTTGTTGCTTGAGCTTGGCGTTGGACACGAGCGACTGCACAGTAAGTGGAGAGTTTAGATGGATTATCAGCTGGTTAGACCGAGGACACCGTGGTATACAGCTAACCGAGGCCATCGTGTCCATCACGGTGGTCTCGGTTAGACACGCTGCTCAAACAACGAGCCGATGTTTCACGTAACAGGCATTAACCTGCTAAACATTTTCGTTTTTATGGCGGCTTGAGATTTCGCACGCGAAGAAAAACAGACCATCGCCAACTTAAAGTGGCGCAGATACCAGGCTTACCCAAAGGTTTCTTCTTAGCTCAGGTTCGGGCAGTTGCGTGGCCAACCGTAAACTCTCGAACGAGATCGCCTCGCGGGGACGCGAGTTCCACGAGTAGAGGATTGACAGCTGGAATGTGGTGCAGTCCAATTCGTACTGACCAAGCTCAGACTTGAAGGTGATCTGCGGCAGGAAGAGAGGATAGGAATGCACTGGCGCCAAGCAACTCGCGAAGGAATACGCGATAGCGGTTAAGCTACTCGAAAAGGCGACTAGCTTGTGAAATAAGCATTGAAGTAAGCAACGATTCTTCGCCGAAAACTAACGATTTGCAAATTGCAATACACCTTTGCATGCTGCTGTTGGAACCAGAGTGGCCTTTCGAAATAGGTCGTTGCACCGATGGCACAAAACCAAAAACCACGACTTCACAAACTACAGAAAAAAACTGCACCATATTCAGTCGCAATGAAATAATAATCTTAAGTTATTACATTCGGTCACCAGTGCTAGTGCCATTTGATAGAATAAACCCAATATTGGGAAAATGAATGCAGTTGCAGATCACGGCGTAAGCCGACGATAGATGGAGCTTGAAAATAGCGGTATTTCAATGAAAATAGCGGTATTTCAAAACAGACTAATCCTCGAGAACTCCTACAGGCTTTCAGGAAAAACACGCACGCCTACTACAAAAAGCACCATATCAACTTATCTGGACTCTTAAGAATATACTTGTTGGGATTACGTATTTGACGCCAGTAGTATGAGTTAAGAATAGGGCAACGCTTAACAAAAGGTTTGTGTTTTCGTCAGAAGTTGTGTTTTACGTGGCCGATTTAAATGCTTTTTCATGTAAAAACTTCGATATAAGCGATAGGACTATACAAAAATTCCCAGATCAAATTTTAAACGCAAAACTTGAATAAAGGGTGATGCCCCCAAATGAATAACCCACGAAATTTCGAATAAACTTTTAATGTTTTTATTTACCTTGCTCATCAGGACCTACAAGTAAATGTCATTCATGAATGACCCAAAAGTCTTCATCCAAATATCACGTTGAGCTAAGGAAAACATTCAGCGCCGAGGCCTACTTCGCTAACAATCGTGCAAGATAAGGGAAGCAAATTTGAGACATTTTCAATCATTAAACAGCATCATTTTTGACTGGTAAAGCAGTTGAGAGCATGGGAGTGCGTCAAGCCAAGTCCAACCCTTTAAGACCTAAGGCTGTAATCGCCGGATAAATCCAGGAAATCCCCAAAGAGCCATGTGTGCGAGTCGACAATTTGCTCGACTTAAGCCAGATTCTCTTTTACACCCAGTACAGCACATGGAGAACACCTCGCAGGCGACACAAAAAATATATGCGAACTGGCTATTTGTGATGACTACTGTGCGGAAAATAATACTTAGGGCTAAATTTAGGTCTAGTTAGTTGAACACTTGAATGGATTACACATGGATTAATCAAGATTTTCGATCGGTCGGTTGTTTTGAATGCCCTCCATTCCAGTTCGCCTTTTGGTGCAACTGCAGAAGACAAAGCGACCGTGGGGACAGTAACATTTTCAGTGTCTCCTTATGTCGCTTTCTTTCTTGGTGAGGGTAAGTAGTCCACTCCCACAGCATAATTACCAGCATTTGAACCCGCTGAACTTTACCGCAGACCTATATTTACAAAGCTACATTGAAAAAAACTTTGGTTGATTAACTCACAACACCGTTCGACATTAAGTGGTTCCACTGAAGCTTTCTTCCTGTATGCTTCGTCTTGTAAAACTCTTCTACGTCCGGTATTAGATCTTCCAAAGCGGGTGGCAGTGATACAGGAATGCGATCCATTCTTCTTGACCAGGCCCCGGAATTTAATATCTTTATGTTAGCCATGTCTGTACGAAACGCAACAGCGTGACATCAAACTGCGTACTCCACAAACAGGAGTGCAAACACATTTACAATAAGAAAAAGGAGCTTTCACGCTTTTGCTCAGAAAAGTGTTCAGGGCCAAGAATTGCTCAAGCGTCAGGCGAAATAACCGTTACCTGCGACCTTTCCTTTCTTAGTCTCCTTAAATTGCTGGTTGAGGTCTTCGCTGACCTTGATGTCTTGAAACATCCGTGCAAGCTTGTTCACGTAATCGGCTGGCATGCCGACCTGGAAAGAAACAGCAATGGAGGTTTTCTCCAACCTTCATGAAAAGAGAAGCGAAGACGCGGCTGAAACGTGCAGCAAGTTTTGGGGAACTCATATCGATAAGTAGGAGTTCTTTATCGGTATGAACTCATTTACCAAAGTTCATAGCGATAAAATCATGCTATTTTTGGTGTGCAACCTGTAAATTAAACATTTCGTTTTCTTTTTTAAATTGTCACAGTTTGCGGCAATGTTGGCCACAACAACAACGGGCTTTGCTTCCTGTTTGCTTACACGTTTCTGTTGCTGGTAAAGCAAGTCAGCTGCCTGCTGTCTAGGGTTTTCAGGCTTTCAATGCCTTATCAGCAAATGCACAAACAACGCTTAAATTTGCGCGTATGACAAAGGTCATGGCCATATCTTTTAGCATAGGCACTAAATACACTATTGACGGTTTACAGTCACACACACAACCCACATGAGCAGAAACCAATTTAAACAATGTTGAAGGATGTAAATGGCAACTCGCATCAGCAGACCAAGTGAAATGAGATGATGCACTTTAGCAGGAGTATTACAATGCATGGAGAGCAGACAAGGGTAACCAGGAGAGTAAACCAAGAGAAGTGTTGCAAGAGCCTTTGAATGTCTACGAAAGAAAAACTAAAAAAGTTGTGGGTCTTTACTTTTGTTTCCGCAACCAGAGAAACTACAGATCGACCATTTACCAACAGAACTTATTTCATAATGGGCTATACGGGGCAAGTGTCGTGATGTTGAACCCGGACTATTTCGAAAAGGCATAGACAGGGCATCGTAGTATTGGACACAACAGCATGACTGATACTTAGAAGCCGACGCTGAGCACGCGCAGTCAAGAAGCAGACGCTTCCTTGGAATCGTGAAAAGGCAATAATTATACGTTGGCTCCCAACTACTTGAGCACGCGTATTGTCTCGAAAACTTTCTCTAGCCTTTTGCAGTACACTAACGAACCTCTCGCAGACCTTCCAGTAAGTTTTCTTCCTTTTCGTTGTCAGCCGAGGTGCCGAGGATGAGCCGCCTGGTCAGGTGAGCTTTGTGGTAGCGCATGAATACATCCTTGTTGGCGACGTATTTCAACACAAGCAACTGCAAGAGCCAAAGCTTTCGCTGAACACGTGCACCGAGTTCGAGCGAGTTGGACGCAGGAACGTTCGTGAGCACCAGACACCAGGTCTACCTCTTTAATGCAAGTTTACCAGATAATGCAGACACCGGCTTTCAACCAGCTCACCTTTGCGTGGTGAAAAGAAACGATTCCTGCCCTTCAGTGAATCGCACAGTCCCGTCTCCACGGGGGTCTTTGGTGGGCTTAGCCCCCCCACACAAAGCTCCGGCCCCTCGCAAATTGAAATATGAAACACTTATAAGTTAGCGGAATGTTTGTAAAATTTGAATGTCAAGCCCCCATGCACGAACGTAAAGCCCCTCCGCACAAACGTAAACCCTCCCTAATGACGACTTTCTGGCGACGGTTCTGGAAGCGCATTCAGATTTTCGAACTTGATCTAAATCAGGGGGTGAGGAAACTTTTCATGGCAAGGACGTCACTTAGAAATTGACAAATTTGAAGGCCCGCATGCTGTATCAGGGAAAACAAGTGTTATTTAAAGTATTCACAACAAAATGTTGGTCTTTCACAGTTCTCTTTCAAAAATGAAAAACTTCTCAAACGCAAACCCCTTAAACTATTTGCTAAATAAGTTGCTTGGTATGACAGATTTTGCTTTGATAATTATATGCTGAGCGTGCTTGGTTTCAAAGTGTATTTCCAATTTCCATTCCTTTAACACAGTAACTGTTTCATGACAGATCAAGCACACGGCTAGCTTTAACTTGAACGTCAGCAGAAAAATACCTTTCAAGTACACTGTTTGTTACAAAAATATATCAGTGTTCAACTTCTCGGTTTTTAGATAAAATTTGTCAGTTAACAAGTGACCCTGGACTAAACGTTAATTCGCAATCTCGAAATAACGTGAATATTGATTTGATCTTAGCTGGCCGCATGAAAAGCTTTGGCGGGTTGTGGTTTACCATTCCTGCTCCACGCAATTTCGATAAAAACATGATTCAAAACGCGTCACGCCAAGATACCCAGCAATGAGTGAAACGCATTTTAAGGTAAAGGGAACTTGCAGCTCACCACGTCCTGGAGCTTGGCGTCGATCTCGTCGGTCGAAAGCTTCTTGCTCAGAGGCGTTTTCCTCAAAAGCATGTCGCAGAAATTGGCCAGAAGTTCCGGGCAACGCGACTCGGGTGGAAGCTTTACAGGGTTTCTGGACACACAACGTAAGATGCAACGCAGAAAAGTTTACGAAAATGAATATCAGGTTCGCTGCCGTTCGGCCTCATGTGCCAAAACATGTTACGGTAAACTAAAAAGCAAAAATAAAACGCTGAATCAGTTGTTCCCAAGCAGGGGGTAAATTATCGCCTGGGGTTAATATGTGATTCTCTGGGGGATAATGCGAAACCAAAATCACAATGTTTTTTCTATATTATGAGCGATCGCTGCGAAATATTGAGGGCAATTAAGACGTAATCGCTACCTTGATATCGGTAACGGCTTCAACAGGTTTGAGAACCGCCGATTACTTTTTCGTGGGAATCCTACGGCAAGGGAATGGACAGCCACAAGTTGCCATGGGATGGGATTGAACAGAAAAGTGTTCCATGAACAAGCCTGCAAATACCCTTTCTACCACAAATACTACAGAGCAAATGAAGAGTTACCAAAAGAATCAATGTGCAAAAACACGACAATGTTGCTTTCTCTGTCGGCCCCACGCAATGGTACACGCCTTTTGTCTGTTCACTGAAGTTAAACGCACTCTATATTCACTCAAACTAATTCCCCTTCGAATAGTCAAGTCCAGTGTGGTCCAACTCCAACTACAGGCCCGCGAGGTTTCTTAGCATTGATTGTTGTGTGCAGACTGCACAGAGCTTCTAGAAATTAATCAGCAAAGATAGGTTTCCAAACTGAAAAATTTTGCACTAACTATGCGCTCGGCGTTTGGAAGCACATATGTGTGTGAGAATACATTTTCTGCCACGAAGCAAGTCAAATCTACAAACAGAAATCGAATTACAGACGAAGCACTGGACCATAGACTCCGACTTTCTACCACTAACATATTGTTATTGTTACAGGAACGATAGTGTCAAAGAAGCTTCAAAAGGAACGATAGTGTCATAGAAGCCACAGGCATCGCACCAATAGAAATGTGCAATAAACTCTTTATTGCTATTTTGCAATAATTTCACTGGCACACTCATTGAACCCAGGTATTCTCACTTTTCAATTTTAAATCTTGTGAATCTGTTGTTTTATACATCATTTTGTTGGAAGTGGCCCGCGAGTTGTCACATTTTTGTAAAATGGCCCGTTGGTCAAATGTAGTTGGACCACGCTGGTCAAGTCATTTAAGTTGGGAGGTTCAGCGGTTGACCATGCAGCACATTTTTAAAAATGCCACTCCTTACTGTTTTGCACGAGTTTGAAGTTCCAGACTAAACACTGAGTGATCGTTGACGACGTCTTTGAAGGCCTTGTCGCGAGCTGTTAAAAAGCGTGGGTCGTCGCTGAAAGAATTTTTTACCAAAGTAGAAAATCGTCGAAAAAGAAGCAGTAAAAGGTCAATGTACTTTTCGGAATCCTGAAACGACACATCACGCGATTTGAAATTCAAGTCTTTGCTTCCGTAACGCAAGCATGAAGCAAACGGACAAACCTTTGACAATTGATGAATGTCAACAGCGCACCAAGCTACACAATCGCTGTGCTGTCGAAAATTCACTACAAATCAATCAACATCAATCCGTTCTCGTATATGGCAGTTACGAGAACGCACAAATAGTAGTCTACATTTGTCTTCACAGACCACGCAAACCATAGTTTTTTTATAGAAAGGGTGCTAGGAAAATTTACCAGATATTAAGAATCCACATATCTTTAATTCTTCTCTACCGTAAATTCCCAAAGGAAAATCACCGTGAGGCATACTTCACAAAGGTAGAACGCGAAACCGCGCTATCCTCACGAAACAACCGCAGCAGGAGTTTGTCGCAGGCCGGATGCAACCAATCTACGCACAACCGCTAACCGACAGATCTCGCTAACCGTAGTTATCGTCTCGGCGCACGCCATCATGTCTTGCGATCCCTGTTGACGAATGTACTCTTGCAGGTAGTCGAGCATCGGTTGGACGCCATCCGCTATGCGGTTTAGCAAGCTGAACATCAGGCTCAGCTCTGCGCAAAAACAGACGAGCAGCGGTTGAAATCTACACCTCACGAGTAGCGTCACGCGGGACCGACGCAAGGCGGAAACTGGTTGGAGCTTGTCAAGGGCGTGGTCGATGTACCGTAATTGCCAACAGGAGAGACCCACAACTTGTATGAGATAACCACGCGCGCGAGCATAAAGTTACAAATGTGTTGAGCTACATCGCGTGAGGGACAAAAAACTAACCCGAGCGCACTTGCCGTTTCGTCAGCCGGGTGGAAATAACATGACGCGCAAAAAAAAGAAAAAATAACACTCTTCGAACTTGAAAGGCACGAAGTTCCTCGGCAATAACGGGCTAAGACCGAAAATTTTGAGGTGTCCAAAGTCGAAAATTAAGGAGATGTTGCCAGTGAAGATAATACCGAATTTTGTCGATTGTTAGCCACCCTTGATTGTAAGTCGCACGAAATGGTGTTAAAAATTAATGTAAGTCGCCCTTGATTGTAAACCGCACTTGAACATAGGTTACCTAAGCCTCTGAGATACTTTCGTGTGCTAGCACGTTTCGCGGATAATTGGCAACCCAGGTAATGATGCTTACACCACTACAACTGCCGTCTGTTCATCACATTCCCTCTTGTGAAGAAAAGAGAATGCTAAAAGTGAGTCTGGTCGACAAGCCAAGGAAAGACTGAGCGTCATTAGACCCTTGACAAGGTGAAGAAAAAATATGTAAGCCGCCCTTGATTTTAAGCCGCACAAAATGATGAACAAAAAATATCATAATGCGCGGCTTACAATCGAACAAATACCGCATCTGCTCACGCTCGGTGACGTTGCTTCTTATCATGCGTGGACACTCGGCGAGGATCGGGGCGGTGAAGCGCGTCACCACTGCATCGACGCATGCGCTTTCGAGTTTTGGCAGCGAAGACGATTCCAGATAACGCGACGCTCGGAACGTTTCTTCTGAAAGCTTTCGCTGCGCCTGAGTACAACCATCGTTCGGTCAAGCGGAGATCGAGCGCATGTATTGTCAAGCAGGGGTCACAGAAGAAAAGTCGAACGAATAGAAGTCAGCGACGTCTTGGAAAGAATTGAAGCCCAAAACTTCTTTGGTTGAACTTTTTTTCTTATAATTTTGTTGAATAACGTTCTTTTCGCAAACCAACCTTTCCATTTACTAGTTTTGAGCAGCGCCTAACGAAAATATTCGCCACAGTTTAACACACTACTCTCTAAAGGCCGATGCACACATGCCATCTGCGGCGCGGGTGTCGCGGATGGCTCAACTGCGGGTTGCCCGCCGGTGAAGTTCTCACTCCAGCGGTCCCTACGGCCAAGTAGGATTTTTTCTACTTTCCCGCTGAAACCACTCGGCTCAATGAAGCGTGCCTATGTTAACCGTGGATGAATTGCCGTTTGTAGGTATGTATTGAAGAGGCTGTTTCGTCAATGTGCATGGTTCGCAATTGTGAACGCTTGGATTGGTGTTCGTGAAAGTATTGTGCAATATACAGTAGGCTAACAGCTAGGCTACTCAAGCTAGTTTCACGTTTTCAACTTCTCAAACTGAACACTAGCATAGCCTAGCCTACTTAAATGCACCTGGACACATTCCCAGTGTAGCACGATAAATTTGGCGATGTAGCCCTGAAACTAAGCAGAACTGGAAGTGTGGATACCAGGATAGAGTTGAAAAGGCAGACTAGGTCGAATAAAAATTTTTATCCACCAGCAGCAGTAACTGCATGGTTGTCAATTAATATATGATTTACATTTGCTGCCAACTCTTTTCTACCCTGCCAAATCTACACTGTACCAACATTTTCAACTTTGATTATCCTGGTTAGCCTACACCAATACTTTCTGGAAGGAGTCCTAACTTTGCCT
>JGI24021J15306_10006014_pt1 | contig 14508 bp, 13 predicted proteins | sample Ectturendosymbi1_FD_15306 | JGI IMG/M metagenome (IMG submission 15306)
AATTATGAAAACTCGCCACAGCAAATATAGCTTTGCACGCAGTATTCACTCAGATGTCAGAACTAAACCTTAACAATTAAGACGTATTCCCACAAGCTTTGCATAGATGTATTCTACTGTAACAAGCCAGGTAATTTTATACTGCATGAAAAGAATCCTGCACAAGTGTAGTTTGACACTCAGGCACATTGATCACACTCCCCTAATAATGTATTTTTCAACCTTATGGAAGCATTGCTGTATAGACTCACTAATGCTTCTTTTTACAAAATGTAAATGTACGTGGCTTACCGCTATCAGCATGTCACTGTCTCGCTGCATTACTTGCCAAGATGTCTGCGTTCAGCAGTCTCATGCAACAAATCACCTGCTACCGTAATACAAAGTGAACCTTTGCAGATTTGTTGCCATGTTATTGTTACACAATAAAGACCAACAGTACAACAATCCGCTCGCCACTTTCGCATCCCGCCTCTGCAGGCAAAGGAGGGGACATGAGTGAACTACAAGCTCATCACTGCATGACGTTACAACTATGAACCTGACTCTTGTGCAGTGTGAGTTTCATACCCGCAAAAAAATGTCATTGCAAGAATCAAATCAACTAATCGGAATTAAGATGCCGACTTCAGGTTTTTCCGGAAATGTTTGTTTCATAATCCCAATTTCCACCAGGGGGGTAAATGCTTGTTTTGCCTCATGCCCTACGGACGACCATGCGATCATTGACTATTTTGTATCAGGCTCCATAAACAAGGCTAGCTCATCTAATGAAACGAAGCGTTTTTGACTAATTGTTAGCATAGGTTGATTTTTAGCATCTTAAGCAAGTAATGTGCAGTACAAAAATATTTTTGGTGATGATTTTCAATGAAATCAAGTGTCATGTCAACACCTCTTTAGGTCTGGTGGGGGGATGCATCCCCCCTGTGTCCGCGCCTGAGCTAGAGAAAGGGTTATCATTTACAAAAAATGTCATGATAGGTGAAAAATAAACAAAAACGAATCGAAATGCGCAACAAACGAAATAAGTTGACGGATTTTTTATTTGTTTTGCATCTACATTTAATCTGGAGTGAAGGCGTTTGTTGTTAATGATTGGTTAAGCGTTAGCATTCAAAGTGGAACTAATTATTCACTAACCCTATTTTTGGGCAATGCAAAAAACCTTCCGCACTTGTCTGCCCTAAATCAAAAATATGGATTGGCTTGAATTTATCCATTCACCAAATTTTTCTAGAGGTGTGCTTTGGTAGTGCGTCTCCTTCAAAAGAGTGAAGCCTGGAATAAATCATCAAAAGCTGATTCATAACTGCCTGATGGAATTGGTTTTCACACATGCTTGTAGTAACAGATGCTTCAATAAATTTTTGTGCGGTAGAGAGTTGGCAGTGGCGGATCCAGACCAGGCGTTTGGGGGGCAGGGCAGTCAAATAGGGAGGCGCCAAAAAGGTCTTCACTTGTTTAAATGCCAAAGGTTGTCTGCGACAATCGTTGGGTTTCACACAAAAGCGGTTACCTTTTGTAGGCCAAAAAGGGGGTATTTTTGTTGGTCGAACTATGTGATTTTTCAGGGAATAACCAAAGTTTGAAAGCGCTTTATAACATTCATTCATAAAACGTTTAAAACAGGTCTCAAACAGTGGGCCTCATTTTTCACAAGCTACAGATATCTCTTGTATCTACAGAACGTATTTAAAAGGTATAAAAGCATGCTACGCGCTAGCGTTTGCCAGTGTTTTGGCTATCGGTAGCGAAATCAGTGAAGAACAGTGTCTGAAACGCATTCCCGGCCCGGTTAGAAGTAGAAGGGTTCTTCTTAGTCTTGGAAGTGACAACTCATGTCCCACGGTAGGACTATAATAAAAAGCTAAATGACGATCACGTTTCCAAGCGAAACTTGTGCATTTATGAAAAACTTATTTATTGCTGAATCGACAATTCAAAAACAAAACGTGAATTAAAGGCATTTCCCAGGGCACTACCAGGCCCGTAACCAACTTGGGACATCAGGAGGAACAAAAAGTTTTCTGAGAGGAGCCCAAATTTTTTAAACTATGTCCAACACATCTTTCCAAGGGAAAGGAAAAAATTTTCAGTGTGGGCTTCGCCCCTCCTGCGACCCTAATTACGGGCCTGAACACTGCTCCCATTTTATCGTGAAAAACGTGCTCAAGGCTATCCGTTAACGGGGTCGCATAGAAAAAAAATTTTCAAAATGGGTCGCAGAACAAAAACGTTTGAGAAGCCTTGTGCTAGAGTACGGCATAAAAGTGGCCGGGAGCCAAACGTTTCTCTCGGGGATGTAGCACCTTGTCCACGATCGCTAGCACCCAGCGAAGGGCTGTCAGCCAGTGGAACACGTTCCACATCAGCGAGGTCTGATGTTGCTGGTGATGAGGGGGCGAGTGAAATTCCTGACAACACGCCGCAGTCCTCTGGCTTAAATGAGGCCATCTCAGAGGCTGTAGTAAAAACACGTCTGAAACAACGGAGTTGCGGCACTCTACTCGGTGTACCCGGTGTGTGCCACCTGAACGATACGGTCAGCCGAATTCTTTCCAGAAGGGTTGAATATCATAATTTGTGTTATTGCCTGTTCTGAGCTGTTTCGTGGGTGAGCCAAGTGAGCTTAGTTTCTTGTTTCTGGGCGACATTTGTCTCGTGTGATTGCCATTGCGGGGTGGGCGTAAGGAGGAAGACGCTTGTGACGTTTTGATCATTTGATAGAAACGCGATCAGTCGGTCCAGCACATTGCGCCTACAGTATCTTTGTTGTAGTTTGACCGAGACGTTTGGGTTGAACGCTTGACCTCGATGTCTCTTTATGCATGTTTTCTTATCTTGCTTTTATTTTTGTGGACACAGGAAGTTTAGTTGGTTAAACCAAGAAAGTTGGTCAATGTTCTAACACGTTCAGAACACAGATACCGATGGTGTTGGTCTAATCAATGTGATCCTGGTTTCCTCCAGCTAACTCCGTGAATCTTTGGATACATATGCCTTGCTCGGTTTGACAGCCGACAACTGTTTGGAACCGCCGAATACTTTCAATTAACCACTGAGCTAAAAATGGCCTTTAGCCTTCAGTGCGTTCGAAGAAGTCAATTTGTGGTGCGGCACCGGTAAGCATTCGGATTTTTAAAGCGACATGTTTGGCAACACGTCGTGCGGAAACGCTTTTTTATGCCTATGACCAACAGCGGCAAGAAAACTTGTGCTTGGACCTCACCTCGTAGAGCGGCTTTGCTTTATTTGCGGGCTCATTTATGTAATGGGTTATACACAGACATGAACTAGTCTTTTTGAATATTGCTTCGACGAATTTCATTAAATCGTATTTTGGCCACTCAGCTGATAGAACCCAGAATATCCAAAAAAGGTTTGTTTTTTATTGTATGTTTTCTACAAGGCAACAAAAAAAATAAAAATACAACAAATAGCGACAAAAATAAATAGTGTGGCAAAACGCATGCATAATAAAAAAAATAAATTTTTGTCTCCAAATCTGCTGGTGATAATTTGACTCTTTCAGTAAATTTTGAAGATTTGATTGGCGTTATAGATCACAAAATTGCTAATCGTCATTGAACAGATTTTTTCGTAAAAGAGAGAACTTTCGAAAGCGATGCAGGGCACAAAAATACGGTTAAAAATAGACGACGTTTCGAAACCAACCAAATAAATAGCCTAATTTGTTTGAGACCAGAGGAGAAGCCATGCGATCGAGTTTCTCGGATGGTTTCTTGCGCTGAAACAAGATCTGTAAGCGTGGAACAAGAACGGCGACAGGTTTCTTCTGACGAGCGCGTGAGACAACTTAGCATAAATAAACTCTTCATCAAGTAACCCCAGCTCCGCACGTGAACTGAACCCAGCATGCCATACACTGCTTTTATCAGCAAAACAAAACCGCTTGACTCGGACGCAGTGCATAGACCTGGCTGTTCACTGCTATTGCGAAAACGAGTCAAGACTCTGAAGACAAACGTTTGCTTGCCTCGAATGGAGCAAGCTGATTCTTCAATTACTCTATGAATTTTCAACTGGCAAGGGGAAAAATCGACATTTTCTGACTGTTACGAATGTCTAGACAGGAGGTCAGTGACATTGACATTACGCGACCATGTACAAAATGCCATTTTACAACAACAAACCAGCCTTTAACATCAGCATAGCTACATTTGCAGGATCGGAACACCAAGAAAGATGACGTGTAACAGCACTTTTCATTCCAACGGTCAGATTAATCAACTTCTATACAAGTTGCATTCAAATTTAAGGTCCCAGAAATTACTGAGCGTATAAAATCATTAGGCAAACCATAACTAATTCAAATCCTGGTTAACCGCCACAGCTAGCGTGCGAGTGGTAGTTGGAGATTTGTGTTTGAATGAAAACAGCAACAGAGAATGTCCACACGCAAAAAGCGATGGGAAGGCATGCCGAAAAAAATCTGCAGACGAAACCATTGCCCTCTTGTATTTTTCAAGGGAAAAAAGGTATAAAGTTCCTTTAACGAAGTGGCCGAAATATAGAAACTTTGTAACCGCATGCATACTCATGACAAGCTATTTCTCAGTCTCACGAGCGTACTACTCGTGTTCGTTAACTTCACTGCTGCGCACATACTTCCTTAAAAGTAGAAAACAGCGCTGTTAGAAAACTGAAGTAGAAATATTTCTCCGGCGTTTCCGATGATGCAATAAAAAATACAGAAAAAGAAGAGACCGGCGAAAATTGAAAACAAGGAGGTATGGCAAAATATGAATGTTTTTGTGTCTTTAACAACATTCAACCTCCATAAGCGCGGTACTGTATTTCGAAAGAGATCATCCAATGGTCCTAAAGGGGGACTTTTTTCTTCCTTGCAAACCTGTTAACAACCACATTTTCCTCTCAAGCATCTTTCATTTAATGACGCATTTTCTTTAGGAAGCTGCATTGCAGCTGAAACAACAGCAACGCTTCCGGAAAACAGCTGCAGTGTGGCCCCGATTAAGAGTTACCACAATTTCCAACATTCTTTGCAGTTTTGGCCACTTCGTTCGCAAGTCAAATCCTTCAAAATCAATTTTGAAGGGAGGCGACACAGCTGCTAGGACCCTGGAACTAAAAGGCAATTTACTAAAACAAGCTGCCTACTGGACAACTAAGGTTTGGTGGAAAACTGTGCTGCACGATATTGAAATAAAATCGCAACGAAAACAAAATGGACCTATGTAAAAATTAAATACGGGCCGAATGTTGCAAAACATAGCGATATTTCAATCAAAAGCTGGAAAAGAATAAACTATTTGTAAAAACGACAGTTTTTTTTTTGACAACAGTGACAAACGTTTAACAGAAAAAGCCGCAAAATAACGCCAATTTGCAATTCTGCATTAAAAGCAAACAAGGATCTATGGTCGTAGTAGTTCACTGCAGTTTTATAAAAACAAGTGTAACCAGTCAGCGGTGTGCTGCTTACGATTACAAAGAAGGTTGAAAGGGAGACCAAAGTATGGAAATGAAACAACAAAAAACAAAAACAAACCAATAGAAAATTATTAAGAATAAATCGAAAAACTATGCTGCATGAAAGAAAAAAGACGAGGACGTAGGAGGAGAACAACAAAAAGGAATTGAAATAGAAACAAGCCACAACAGAAGTAAAGAAAATTTAACACTACCGTGATCAAACTTACGCAAACAAGCGCTTTGCAGACAAAATCATAGTAAATTTTGTCGAAACATTTCAAATTGCTGATGCTTGTCATGAAACCACGTGTGTATGTAGGAGAACATAGCTCAAGATCCTATATAGTATTTCCCACCGTAGCACGGAGATAAAACTATCTTTTTTTCTCAGAGTGCGCTACAGGCTTAGCTCACAAATCAGAGTGCACTACTGGCTTACCCCAGCGCTCAAATCATTGAAGAAAATTTGGCTGAGCAAATAACACTTGAATTTGTCCTGACCATTGGCATTTATGATTTGTGTTGCTTGTCACAACCCTTAGAACTCCATTATCCTTTCAACACGCATCTGACAGTTGGGTTTTTGTCCAAACTTTTACATTTGCTTACTGCAACCAGCACACCAGACTATGTGGCCGGCCTTTGTTTCGGTTGAATATACAAACAAATAGGATCGACAAGTTTTTGCAGAAATATCATAGCAAGGGTGGTAAAACTGTCAGAATCTAAGACTTTGTGGCAATTAGCGGCACAAATCCTTTTGGCGAGCTATCGCAGTGTTGGCGACCAAGAACGCTTTGCTTTCTGCATTGAAGTAAGTAGAACAGTAAAATCAAACTAAAAGCATGAGTGAAGATATCAGAACGCGGACCGTTTTCCTTCAGTTAGTCAGTCGGGATTTTACAGTGCGGCAGTGTAATCAGATACCTGAAAAGCCAACACTTGGCGCGCTCAAAACGACAATATGAAAGCACGCGACTCGTGCTGGGAAGGTTTCGCAAAAAAGTGACCACTTTCAGTCGCCACTGAGCGCCAGATTCTTTTGTCACAGTGCAACAACAATCGCTGTAACAGTGCGAGTGCTCCTTGTGGTCTCGTGAGCGGAACGCGTTTTGCTGTTCTGTGTCACCGACGGCTGGAACCGACGACATTTTTCATAACCTGTGAGACAGCGTTATCTCAGCTGCACCAGAGACTTTGGTCGTTCGCTCCGTGCGAGGTTGCTGTTTCGAAAACTGCTTCACAACAGCAGCATCTCACTGGCGAGGTGAGTGGAAGTCCTCGCATTTACGTTGCGCCGGCAACCTTGCACGACTTGCAACACTGTTTGCCGAAGTAACGGTGGTTGCATTGGCCGTGTTGCGGAACGAGGTAGCACCATCGGAAATTGTCTTTGCAGTCTTCCGCTAAATAAAGGCAACCCTTGTCAATCACGGGTAAAATTTTGCGAGTAAAACAGACTTTATATCTTGAATGAACTCGTATCTGAACTAAACAAACTTCGGTCTTTTGACAATAAGGAAATGCATATACATCGAATATTAAACAATGAAAATTTATGTTCAGCTAACAGGTTGAGTGTCAACAAGAATCTCAAAGGAAAGCCAGCATTTTCACTGCGAAACACATTTTAAAACATCCCGAAGGCTAAAAGATAAAAAGGCAGCTCAAGAATGTGCTGCGAACATGCGACTTACTCGGAGCACTTGTTTTCGGAACGCTGCATTGGTACGTGTTACAAGATCTTCTGTTGACAGGCCGCTGGTGGTAAGCGCAAGCATTGGAAGGGCGGCCCGCCTGGAGACATTTCACCACCCTCGACTGAAGACCACCCCCGCAGCGGACTGAGCACTACAAAATAGAAAGACAAGGTTTATTACCGAAACGCCATGTATGGAAAGCGATGTGATGGAGCAGGGTGCTGATCAACATCACGCAAAAAGTTTAAGAAATAGCTGTCGACAGTTTTCCTTCTCCCTATAAACGAGGGTGAGTGCAGTTATGCAATAGGCTATGCAGAAGCATTTTCGAGAAGCAGCGCTGTTAAGAAAACTGAAGTAGAAACAATCGAAAAAGGGTCGTTTTTCACTACCTTTCATCAGGAAAAGTGTGCAAACTTTGGTTTCCCTCAAAAGCCTCGCAAAAAGTTCGCTCCAACGGAGAAAACGAAACTGTCTGCTCGAGATCGCGGTTGACCATGCCAGCAAAGGGGACACGTACGTTTAAAACCCGCTAAAGCGCTTCAAAGGACTGCACCGCTTCAAACAGGCCTACCTTTTGCCAGGTTCCGGTTATCCAGCGCGCTCTCCTCCGCCTGTGAACGTCGCCGCTCCGGCGATGATGCCTGGCATACGCGTGCCTGGTTGTCACCTGAGGTGAAGAAGCGTCAGAGTCATTGCTTCCCGACCGGCAAGCTGCAAACGCGCAAGTCTTGTGCAGGGAAACGCTGGGTCGTCGCGAGCGCTTGCATTTTCGAGCGGGCACTGTTCGGTAGCGTCCGTTGCGTCCCTTGAAACTGCACTTCAGCTCTCTCTTCTGCACTCCCCTCCCGCAGGTGACAGAACACTGAAAAGGAAAGCAGATGCGTTGCGATCGGCAACAGGAGAATTTTTTTCGGTACGTGCAGTACAAGAAAAACGACCTCACGGCACTGCTGCCTTTTGCCGATGATTTTTTTACTTAAAATGATTTATGAAATGAATTTGTTTTATTAAGCTTATGTACCAATTCCATTCCCCGATCGAGTTTCTCAAAAAAAAGATTAACTTGATATTTCAATTGATACTTGGAGTTGGAACCTGGAGGCAGCATCCCGAAAAGTGGCAAGGCCATCACTGCAGTTTAAACATTTTCTATCTCGCTCCTGAATGCATAAAACTGCTGTCAGGTAAGAATGAAAACACAGACGTTGGAGAACCCCCCGCCGATTGGTGGAGGTTAACATTTGCTGATACACTGTAATGGGAACCGAATGTGCAGCAGATAAGCGCAACACTCCTGCGTCGAATATTTCGAAATCTAACCAGGCCACAAGTTTGACATTATAATCTCGCATTTTTGCAACAGCGCCATCTTAAAAATCAGAGAGCTGCCTCCTGCCGTTCGGTTACGGGCATTCCAGCGACGGTTGGACGAGTAGACAGAAAACTCCTGCGTCTTATCAGACTTTGGTGGCATGTTTGTACATGTAATGTCATGAACCTGCGCCAGTTGATGGATACACCGCAAGTGCGGCACGTTACGATGCCGGGTAGCATGTGTGGCCCAGGCGACAAGATTTTGGCTTAAAGGATTGAAATTCCTCGATGCTGGAAGGATTTTTACTGCAAAAGACTTAATCAACGCCTGCTCGGCTGTTCAACGCACGGTGATGGTTTGTAACAAACTCGGGCCTTCCTGTGTCGCTGGTTTATGAGCCTCGTAATGAAACGAAGGAATTTTTTACACAAATTTGTGGTCCCAAACGCGGGTACCTGAGCTGAGGAGTTTTTGAAGCAAGATTGACGGTTTCTTCGTTGCTACCATGGTGGGAAACATTGCTGTGCTTACGTCTAGTACTTATTTATAAATTTCATTGAAACCTTGACTGTGTTGGAGTACTCTTAGCTGCTACAAACGTCATTACTTCGATAAGACCCTATGGAAATATTGCGGAAAACTTTATATGAAACGGGGCGCCCCATTTTTTGTACAGGTTAACTGAGGTTTGTTGCCCTAAATTCATTTTTTATATGCGAGCCCGGTGTGAAACCCATAACCGATGAGGTGCAACTGTGGACATTACCAATGTCCTTAAATGTCTTTTGAAAATTTTGGTATACAAACGGTTGTTTGGAAAAGGAATTACATCTACATCCTTGGTAACTTGGCTGGAAATTCATTGACGTTTTTATTTAGATTGTTATTTATTCCGTGAAGCTAAAAACAGACGTGCCGGTAAACTGTATGAAATTTCTTTCTTGTCCATACTCTCGTTACGATTCATTTATCACAGATAGGTCAAACAAACATTCTTGCATAGCCATAGAGTATTACTGTTAAATGAGGATAAACGTCCAAACACCGATATGCTGGAAGAAAGCTAGCTTGCTTCATGTACTGCCAAAGCGAAATCATTTGTACAGCCAAAGCAACACACAGAAAATCAGCTGTGACTGAACGTAACACAGAGGCATGCATGAAAAAGACAATGCTTCGATGATTTAAGGGCAATACCTGCGTCCAGCCAGTGATGAACCATTGATACTTTCGCTGACAATAGGCGACCATGCAGCGCGTTCTCGATTTTGGTCTTGTCTTTTTGGCGCAAGCGGAGCGCCGAAGCGTCTTGAATCCGCTGCGGCACTGCACAGTCCTCGTTCTCACACCGCGACCGCACTCGTGTGAACACTGCACATGATTGGTGATTTGTGATGTGACGTACGTGCGAATTCACAAGAAATGGGTGTAATTTTTGTTGAGATGAACGTGAAACGAACAGCAACCATTCGCGACAAGGCAATCTTGCACCTGTTTATTTTTCGCTGAGACGTTTTGTTCACTGAGACGTTTCGGTCATTTGTCCCACAGTAGCATTAAATCTCACCGTAATATTCATTAGTCTATAATTTTCAGACATTGTGACCGAATTGACTTAATTTTTTTCGGTCATTAAGAAAATTCGGTCTATGACCGAAAAACAACTAGTTTTGCGCATTAGTTTCAAAAATTGAAAAGTTTCTTAGTCAGCTCCTGAGGAAAATACGCCCGTTCATCATAAGACTTTGACATTATTTCAAAACAGGTCATCTTACAGAAAAAAAACACATTATAGCGTAGAAAAATATGAATCTAAATTTTTGCTTTAGGCTTTATCAAAAACTCTTTGCAACGCTACCAGAGAAAAAACGCTACACATTTTTGGCCCACTGATCTAGCCAATATTTAAATCACATAATTTCCGGTTATGATTTTTCAACGTGTTTATTCCAAAATGTCGTTTAAACTCTTTGATAAACATGAAAGATCAGCATTTTACTACCAAGCAGCATTTGGCGATTGATTTACTGCATCACGATGAACGTGAAATCTCACAGGTGCACAAACGCTCGTCAGGCGAGCTTGGGTCCGAAGCCAGATCCATCCGTACATTCGTACATTCCCATGCATTAGCCGAAGATGTTTCAAAGCACAAATGACCAGCATTCACACTGACCTTTGACCACATTCCCATGTGCCACTCGGCGGGACAGTCCTCACTCTGACAAGACCGAGAGCGAGCTGGCTTCCGCGAGGAGGCGCATCTGGTATCAGGTGCGTAAGTATCCCCAGACGACGTGAGAGCCTTGCATGTCACTCTTCTGGTTTGGATTCCACCACCGCAAGTTCGCGAGCAGGCACCCCATTCTGTGGTTTGCCACCTGTGTTTAACAAACAGCTTTGAAAACCGGAGCCTTTTGTGAATGGGCTTGACTAGAAGTGCACAGTAGTGCAACCCACTCAAGTTGTAGAAAAATTAAGAAATTTTTAAACTACGCGTTCATCGCCTGGTTCAATGATATGCTTAGGCTTGATATGGCGTCTGATATCTTTTTGAAGCAGTCTGTGTTTTCTGTTATTGTGTACTAAAAGGTTGTCGCAACCAAAAATCCATTCCTGAAATTTCCCAACCAAAGCCTCATCCTGAACAGTTATCATGTATTCAAGAGTGAACGAGGTAAACCTGTTGCATTTCGTACAGAAAATGACTTAGGACTCAGTAAAAAAAATCTCTGGGAAACGATATTTTCTCGGTTAGTACTGCACCTTGCAGGACACGGCTCATCGTTGCACGCTCTGTCATCGGCTGCAGGTCTTGGTGCCTGTTCACAATGGGCGTCGTCGACAATCGTCGCACTGTTTTGCAGGCACGTGATCACGGCCGACTGTACACCTGCGGCAGAAGATTTAAAGTTGACGCGTGCGCTATTCGAGGCAGGCGGCATGGTGAACTTCAACCGACAGGCTGTTTTACGACAAGCGGCACTTTTCGATTGGAAAGATTTCCTTACTGCCCCACCTGAAGCGTTACGTAACAAAAATACTGGCAATGTGACATTTTAGAATATCACCCTGGCGAAGCGTGAATAAGCCACCGTCGAATAACGTTTAAACATTTTGACTCGTCCGTGGATAAGGTTTCTTTTCAGATTAGACTGAAAATATCGTATATGACGCAAGCGTTTTGCGGGTTTGCATTGTGAGAGCAATACAAGCCACTGTTTTCTCACTCCTGCTTCACGACATCCCAGTTTTGTCCAAAACCACAACGCCCAGCTTTGTAACCGAAACAAAATGCGACCACCAAGTGCGGTAATCTGATAGTAGAGATGAACCGAGCCAACGAGGCTTGCTTTTAGAATTCGAATTACTAAACACGTCACCAGTAACAGCTGAGCGAATGAACTTGTTTAAACTTCACTTAAAAATTGGCGAAAAAGTTGGGTTACGGTTACGATCTGAACCGTTTTTGGATAGACGATCCAACAGTCAATTTATTTTCTGAAGTACCCTACTGTTCCAGTTCAGTGCAGGGCACATTTTACACAGTTCACGATAAACCACAATCGCTGTTTACCGTAGTCTGCTGAACGAAAACGTCCAATTACGTAAAATGCGCACAGCTCGGACAGCTTTCGTATTTTGCACTTACGTCATGTTCATGAGCCGAAGGCAGACTCGCAATGCAAATTTTATAGCCCCGCTGCATAGCGTTTATCGACATTATTATTTCTAATACTAGAAAATGAAAGCGACATAGAACAGCAAGCGGCTGAACAAGCGTTCCTGATTTCTATCATTCGACATTTTGAAATGAGTAAACGTTCTTACTACCAATACATATTGCGCGCAAAATGGGAAGCTTACTCGTTCTTCGCAGAACAAACTATAGCACTCTATCACTGCTAGGTTTCACGAAAATCGCAGCAACAAGCAAAGTTTACTGTAGGTAAGCAGACAAGGCATCATAAATCTCCTCGAGAAGGTGATTCACGTTACAGACACAAACTTGCGCTCCCGACAGAACGACAGTCTCACCCTTAGGCAGCCATGGAGACTGGCGATATGGCGCACATAAATTTCGGTTCGCCGAGTGAAAGTCGACGAAGCCGCGAACAAAACATGTCGCAAACCATTTTTCACCTCCGCTGCGCGCTTTGTGCGCAGGTAATTCTCACGAGTTAAAACGCGGGACGCCGAGGATAACCAACGTGGCCAGTTGTGCGAGTTGGTGCGTCGCACTCACATTGTTGTATTTGGGCCTGACAGGTTTTGCCACCTAAGTAAGCCGTTCGCGCCAGCGCCTGCGCGAAACAAGGAGGTTTCCCATGTGGGCTGTGAGAGCAGAAAACGTGCATGGCCGAAAGGTGTTTATCGCTACTCGCCCAGTCATCCTGAGGACAGTTGAAATAAAATCGCGCCGGGACTTTCTCACACCCGACGATCGCTAACCCACGTATCACAACAAGATTCACATGAACTCCAAAACATCGTGATTTGAATGATTTGAGACCACCAGAAGACACCGGGATATTTTCGAAGATATATTTCTCCCACGGCTAACGACACATTCCACAAGACCACTATCGCCAGGGACCCGAAGTTGCTATCCTTATAAAGAGTTTTACTGTATCGCCAAGTCTGTCTACGTTTGCTTGCGGTAACACACGCACGACGACACTTACCTCTGGCACACGATTTTGAACATTCCCCGTAAGAAACGGACCAGGCGTACGTATTATTGCGAGGCGATGCACGCACATAATGTACCCCTGGGATGTGGTTATCTATGATGGGCAACGTATAGGAATATTTTATACCAGGATTTCTTGCGACGACGAGTACCTGCAAAGACGATAAAATTTAGAACACAGCCTCAACATCCCCAATGGACTGAGCAACATTTTTTATTTTAATCTAAACGTACAGAAGTTGCAATGAAGGCAAAATTTTGTGCATAGATATTTCAATTTATTCGCTTTCGCATAAACGCCCATTTCATGCCACGTTTCTTCCGGCCTTCCAAATTATTTGCCCGTGCATATCAATGCGGTTGGGTGGCGCTAGCGAGCAAACTGTCTTGCAAATTAGTGCCTAACTCGCCAGTCAAGAAAGCAACCACCGGCGTGACGGGGTCTGGGGATGCGGAAGCCCCCAATCACTGTAAAATTAGTCAAAACAGGCAAATTGCGTTTTCTGAGCAAATAAAAATGTTTTTCAAAGCAAAACAAAAAATGCGAGCAGATAAGGGAGCGAGAGTTGTGGAATTTAGCAATGAAAACTGGAAATCTGGGTAGAACTGGAGATGATATTTTTGAAAAGTATTTTTTCGTTCTTCAGTATATTTTTACATAAAATCACGCAAAACTAGGAATCACGAGGTAACTAACACATTTTACATCTGAGTTGCCCTAAAAACCTTGCAATTATAAACTCCTAAGAAAAAAGCAATCGTTGAATGACATTAGATTTGACAAAACCGGGAATTATTTGACCCGCATTTCATCGCGATATAGGCAACCTTTCTCCGCTGAGATCGGGAAAGGTAAGTATCAACGAAAATGTTTGAGTATTTCACGTTAACGGTAGCTTAGTTATATATGAATATTTAGCTTCTGTGTCAGCAAACAATTTTGATAAAGGTTGTAATGGGAAAATGCAGCAAGCAGAAAAAATAGCGTTTTATTTTATGAAATGATAATGCTTTAAATAGAGTGCTGTTTTCCGTGCTTTTTTCCTATGCTATTAACAGTTGTGCCAAACGCTCTCATTTTGTGATAATCGTAACGGGTTGACCTTAGGTGGAAAATCCAATCACTTCCGGCTGGACCGTTTGAACAATTTATAGTTTTAGAATTGTCCGGATTGTTTCGGGGTATTCTTACTGCAATTAACAGCCAGATGCAAATGGTCCCACGCAACAAACTGCTTTTCCATCGTGCTGTCCACCTTCTTACACTGGTGTGACCTATCGTTGTCGGATTCCGCGGAAGGAGTGTTTCGAAAAAAAATTTTTTTTTTTTTTTAAAC